>Ga0164315_10004194_pt1 | contig 11168 bp, 8 predicted proteins | sample GuaBasSedimGuay6_FD_113737 | JGI IMG/M metagenome (GOLD analysis project Ga0164315, IMG submission 113737) | Subseafloor sediment microbial communities from Guaymas Basin, Gulf of California, Mexico - Guay6, Core 4569-2, 0-3 cm | ecosystem: Environmental > Aquatic > Marine > Hydrothermal vents >...
ACTAATATTGACGCACATTCTGGCTTTTCGCAACAAACATGCCTGCGGATTTAAGGTAGTAATTCTTGATATTTGCGGATAAGAAAACTGTATATTTGCTCGAAATTGATGGAATTTGAATTTAGAATTATACATATCAAAAAAGATTTTATCTAAGGATAAAAGTAATTTCTCAAGGCCCGTAATTCGGCTTGCTATTCTAAGTATTGCATTGGGACTTAGTGTAATGATTCTTTCAGTAAGTATTGTTATTGGGTTTCAAAAATCTGTACGTCAAAAAGTATCAGGTTTCGATGCACATATTCAAATCAGTGGGTTTAGCAATAACGACTCCTATGAACAAGCTCCCATTGCTCAAAATCAGGATTTTATTCCAAGCATTGAGGCCATAGATGGAGTGCGAAATATCCAGGTTTATGCACAAAAAGGAGGGATTCTAAAGGCCAACAAAATTATTCAAGGAGTAATGATGAAAGGTGTTGGGAGTGATTATGACTGGTCTAGCATTAACCAATGGATTGTTGCTGGAGAAGCCCCAAAATACACTGACAGCATAAGATCTAAAGAAATTGTGATTTCACAAAATATAGCCAATAAGCTCCAATTGAAGGTGGGTGATGCTGTATTAATGTATTTTATTCAGGAACCTCCACGAGTACGAAAATTCTATATTCATGGTATTTATCACAGTGGATTAGAAGAGTTTGATACTCGTTTTGTTATTGGTGATATTCAGCAAATACAAAAGCTTAATAAATGGAGTAACAATCAAGTGGCAGGTTTTGAAGTAATGATTGATGATTATGATAAAATGGAGGAGATTACTTCAAAAGTAAACGACGCCATTGGTTATGATTTAATTGCTAAAAATATTAGGCAACGCTATCCATTTATTATGGACTGGTTGAACCTTTTGGATACGAATGTATATTTTATTCTAGGATTAATGGTTTTGATTTCAGGTATCACGATGATGGGTACTATTTTGATACTTATTTTGGAAAAGACTAATATGATTGGCACACTAAAAGCATTGGGCGCTACCAATAAAAGCATCCGTAAAATATTTATCTTCAATGCGCTATATTTGATTGGTCGAGGTCTATTATTAGGAAACCTTTTTGGAATTGGATTGGCAGCACTTCAGTACTATTTTAAGATTATTCCACTTGATCCAGAAACTTATTATATGGATGCTATTCCCATTTATCTCGATTTGAAGTATCTATTGGCTCTAAATATAGGGACCATTTTCATTACGGCCTTAATGATGCTTTGGCCTTCACATATTATTAGCCGCATTAGCCCTATTAAGGCTTTGCGCTTTGATTAGATTTATAATTTGAGCAAAATTATAAAATTAATAGCTAAACCAACAATCATGAATACAATATTAAGAAATATTTTAGCAGTAATAGGAGGAATAGTAATAGGAGGTTCTGTAAATATGGGAATCATAATGATTAGTGGCTCAATTATTCCACCACCCGAAGGAGCAGACGTAACTACGATGGAAGGCTTAAAAGAATCCATGCATCTATTCCAACCAATTAACTACCTTTTTCCATTTTTAGCTCATGCTTTAGGAACCTTAGTTGGTGCATTTTTAGCTGCCCTTATTGCTGGAAATCATAAAATGAAATTTGCTTTAGTAATTGGAGGCTTTTTCTTAATTGGAGGTTTTGCGAATGTTTTTATGCTTCCTTCCCCAGTTTGGTTTACTGTATTGGATTTGGCAGGAGCTTATATTCCCATGGCATGGATAGGCAGTAAGATAGCTCGTGGGAGTTGGAGTTGAGTTTTGAATTATGTGATTCAGTCTTTTTTTTAGTGATTATGAATCACATCCTTGCTATCGTTTACTCCATACTCAGGTTGTAATGTAGCATGTAGAATATGATTCTGTTTTAAAACAGCATTCATCTGATCTAGAATTTTCTCAAAATCGGAAATATGAATATCCTCTTCCATATCCACATGAGATTCAAACATTATCTCGTGGTCATTGATTTGCCATATATGCACATGATGTAAATTGGATACTCCATCCACTTTTTCTAGCTCAGCAATAATCTTTTTTACATCAATACCTTTCGGTGTGTATTGCATTAAAATGCGAATGGAAGTTTTGAAAATATCCCAACTCATATAGAGTAAATAGATAGCAATAGCGATTGAGAAGACCGAATCAACCCAATACCATTGAAAATATTTCATCGCCAATCCACCTGCTAGTACCGCAATAGAGGTAAGCATATCAGAAAAAAGATGCAGATAAGCTGAACGCATATTAATATTTCCTTTCGCATCATTTTTAATCAATAGCACACTCAATCCATTGGCAGCAATACTCAATAAAGCGAGATATATAACCCATTCTGCTGCAATTTCTTGTGGTGGTTTCATTAAACGGCCAATAGCCTCATAAAGAATAAAGACGGAAAGAAAAATCAAAGTAGTTGAATTGAAAAAAGCAGCCATTATCTCTGAGCGACGTAAGCCAAAAGTTTGCTCTTCAGTAGCTTTCTTTTTCGATAATCGATTGGCAATATAACTGATTATTAATGAAAGTACATCACTGAAATTATGAGTCGCATCACTAATTAAAGCCATACTTCCCGAAATAATTCCACCAATAAACTGTGCAACAGTAATTACTACATTGAGAATGATCGTAATTCCCAAATTCTTTCCGCTTGGTGTAGGATGATTATGACTCATTGTTGATTTATTAACTTATTCGCTTAATTGATTATTTGTTATTCGTTAACTCTTTTTTGTAGAAATCACCAAAATCCCTCTTTATTTCATCACGGATTCTACGAAACTCTGAAACTATAAACTCATCTGTTCCTACTGCATCTGCAGGATCATCAAAGCCAATATGTAAACTATGCTTCACTTTCCCACTAAAAGTTGGACAGCTCTCTTGAGCACCACCACATACTGTAATTACATAATCGAAATCCACATCTAGAAATTCATTCACAGACTCAGGTGAACTATTCAAAAGACTAATTCCCTCTTCATTCATCACTTTTATGGCATTCGGGTTTACTTCTTCACCGGGCTCTGTTCCTGCTGAAAAAACTTCCATATTGTGATCAAAAGCTCTTAAATAACCTTCTGCCATTTGACTAAGGCAGGTATTCCCAGTACATAGTATTAAAATCTTCATCTTAAAAACCTATTCAAATAAATTGCTAAATAATTCTCTAGCTTTCTGCCAATTTGTTTTATTCAAACAATAACGAATCTTTGGTGATTCTATCGTTCCTTGAATTAATTCTGCACTCTTCAGCTCCTTCAAAGTACTGTGAAAGTGTCGATTTGGCAATGGGCAACTCGTCGGATAAGTCGCCACTATAACAGCAACTTTGCTTAGCCAGAAGGTGTAAAATATAAACCCTCACAGGATGTCCCAAAGCTTTTGAGAATCGTGCTAATTGCTTCTGCTCGTCTGAGAAAACTAGCTCCGTTTTTATTGGTTTAATATCTATCATATTCATTCGCAAAATTACAAAATATATTTATTATTATTGATTGAATAAAACAACTCATAGAGCAATCCATACAGATGTGCTCTCTGTTCTGAAATTATTTACTTTTAACAATTAAACACCAAATCTATAGAACTATTCAAGAATAGAAACAATTATCATAACTAAACCAATTATTTTTTATTTGCCATGCAACATTTTACTATTATATTTGTCCTCTTCTTAGAATACCGGATTACATCAACACAAAGCACAGAAACATGAAGTTTAAAAACAGTATATTATTATTATTAAGTATTATCATTTGGGGAAATTTGCAAGCAGAATTTGTAACTCAAAACAAAGCCGAAATCATTGCTAAGCATTTCTATTGGGAACGTATAAACAGTAGACAATCTATAGATTTACAAAGCATTATAACTGAATCTGTAATAGTTGAGGCACGCAATAACGAAGCTGTATTATACCATTTCAACTTCATAAATCATGGTTTTGTAAGTGTATCAGCTGATGATGCAGCCTACCCTATTTTGGCATACGATTTTCAAAACCATATTACTAATGAAAATATTGCAATCAACTATGCCGATTGGATGAATCATCGTGCCGATGAAATTGCATTTATCCGTAAAGAGAATCTTCAAGCAAGTCAAGAGACCGCTTATGAGTGGATTCGATTACAAAATACATCTAACTTAAAAGCTTTTGGAGGGAAATCAATTGACCCTTTGCTAAATTCTAAATGGAATCAAGATAATTTATACAATGCCATGAGTCCAATTGACCAATTTGGACCTGGAGGACGTGCATATGCTGGCTGTGTTGCGGTTGCCATGGCGCAGATACTATACTATTACCGTTATCCTGAGCATGGAATTGGTTCGCATTCGTATTATAGTAATTATGGTCAATTATCGGCAAATTTTGCTGCAGCCACTTACGATTACAATAGTATGGCCAACAGAATGCCAAATACTGGTAATCCAGAAATTGCAGAGTTACTATACCATTGTGCCGTTGCAGTTGATATGAACTTCTCGGCTTCAGGCTCAGGAGCTTATTCAAGTAGAGCTGAGTTATCACTAAAACAGAATTTCGGTTTTCAGAGCAGTTTAGACTTAGAATACAAGAATAACTATTCATATGCCCAATGGGTTAATAAAATTGTAAGCAATATAGATAGTAAAATACCACTCTATTATGCGGGATATAGTCCTACAGGTGGAGCAGGTCATGCCTTTAACCTCGATGGTTATCAAGGTAGCGATTTCTTCCATTTCAATTGGGGATGGGGTGGTTCTTTTAATGGTTATTTCTACTTGAATACTTTAAGTCCTGGAAGCAGTACATTCACTTCTGGACAACAAGCCATTTTTGATATCTATCCTGCTGCAACAACTTATCCTGGAGGCTGCAACACAAGCTTAACTACATTAACAAATAATGAAGGAACGCTTTACGATGGTAGTGGACCAAATGATTATCAAAATAATATAGACTGTCAATGGCTAATTCAGCCACTTAGCAATATAGACCACATTCTTATCAGTTTTGATGAAATTGATTTGGGGAGCAATGACACCTTAATACTTTACGATGGAGGAAATATTAATGCTCCTATTTTAGGAAAATATGCGGGAGGAAATATTCCTAGCGATATAAGCTCTTCTGGTTCAAGTGTTTTTGTAAGACTGATAAGTGACAACAGTTTGGCTGGTGATGGCTTTGGTATCTCATATCGATCATTAATGCCTGTATTTTGTAATGGTATTACTCAACTTTTACAAAATACCGATACTTTTAGCGATGGTAGTGATATTCATGATTATAATAATGGAACAATCTGCAGATGGCATATAAAGCCAGCAAATGGGGAACCTATTCGTTTATTCTTTACCAATTTCAAAACAGAATCAGGAAAAGATTTAGTGAAGATTTATGACCCTTCTACGTCACCTTCAACACTTCTTGCTTCATACTCTGGTACAAATATTCCTAAAAGCGTGTTTTCAGCTAGTGGTGAGATGATGATGATTTTTCAAACCAACCAAAGCAATACCAAATCTGGTTGGGAAGCATATTATATCAGCGGTCCAACAGTAGGTATAGAGGATATTAATCTGAAAGATAAAATTTCCGTTTTTCCTAACCCCAGCAATGAAAGTATTAACATCAAATTTGATATTCCTATGAAAGATGCTAAAGTGAGCATTTATTCCATTGATGGCAAATTAGTTAAATATAAAGCAGAAGAGACCACAGATAAATTGATTCGTTTCTCTACTTCTGAGCTTTCAGAAGGATATTATATCATTAAAATCCAAACTACTCAAGGCTTGATAAGCAAATCATTTATTGTACAACATTAATTATTCAAAGAATTTATATTTCAGAGCTTGTGAAGGACAAAACCCTTCTTAAACTATATGTAGAAAGATTCTATGTTGTTATCTTCATACCTCCATATTAATTGAGGGTTTATCCTCCTCTTGCTTTCTATCAATTTTTTTTTGATATTTGTAGTCAGATTATCTATGATACTCATGATTTTCTATATCACAAAATCTCGTTCATTCTAAATAACATTAGGTATCAAAAGAGCTTAGTATTCTAAACTATATTTAATAGTATTTAGTTAAATAATAGCAACTTATGAATAAACAATTTCTAATATTAATAATCATCTTATCATTAAGTTACAATGCTTTTTCACAGAAAGATTCTGACTCTTTAAGAATAAAATATAGACCTGTACATCCCCAAGATGTTAAATTCAAATTTGGTTTACTTAGTGGTGGCCCCACTAAAACAAAAAAGCTATCACTTCGTCTATCTGGCTTTGTTCGACTTATTGCCACTTTAGATTTTGGAAATGTTCAGAACACAAGTGATTTTATTACAAGCATGATTCCCATTTATCCTATTCCAAAAGAAGAAGAAATTAGGACTTCCTTTGATGCTCGTCAATCCAGATTTGCTTTTGAAGGAGTATATCAAGTAACTCCAACCAATAAGCTCCTTATCTATATGGAGACTGATTTCTTTGGCTCGGAACCCGCACTAGATTATAAACTACACTTGCGTCATGCTTATGCTCAATACGGCAGCTGGTTATTAGGTTATAGTTGGTCAACAGCAGCCAATATTGATGCTACACCAAATCAGGTTGATTTTGAAGGAGCAAACAGTGTTATATCACCAAAGAATGCGCAAATAAGATATAACCTATTGAGAGAAAAATACTCCTTTGCCATCTCATTAGAGTCTCACCTTGGTGATTATACACCCTATGTTGGGATTAATGATATTACTGATTTTCAATCTAGTCCCGATTTAATCTCATATATCCAGACCCAAGGCGATTGGGGAAATATAAGATTAACAGGGATTTTAACTGGAATTTCCTATACTGACTCTGCTAATATAGATGTGGATCATATGATTGGATGGGGAGTTAGTTTTTCAGGCCACAGCAAAGTTTTCAGTAGAGATAAAATATCCGATGAGTTTTATTGGGGTTTTACATATGGTGAAGGTATCGCTTACTATATTAGTGACATCTCAGGGTTAGGCTATAATGCAATGCCTGATTCTAATGGAGTAATGAATACGTTACCCGCATTTGCTGGGTATCTAGCCTATAAACATGCCTGGAACGAAAAGTTTGAATCGAATATTATAGCAAGCTATCTAAAACTTGAAAGCGATGCAATTAAAGATAAGACCATTCTCAAAGAGACTGTTTACTTGGCAGCAAACTTAATGTACACACCTATCGACAGAGTTAATTTCGGAATTGAATTTCTTTATGGTAAAAATGTAAACCAAAAACAAGACTTTGGAGAAGCGTATCGAATTCAATTGATGAGTGTATTTAATTTTTAAAATATCAATTTATTTTATCAAAAAAAACTTAGTACACATCCTCTTTTAAGAAAAAACAGTTGAGCAAATCAATTATTTAATACCTTTGCCAAGATTTCATCAAGGGGTGCTCTATAATTACGGGCTGAGATCAAACCCAAGAACCTGAACCGGATAATGCCGGCGTAGGAAGGGATAAGTTCAATAAATTATATAGAGTGACTTTAGAGATACAGCTATCTCATGTCATTTTGTATTTGATATTTTACTTGTCCAATTAGGGGAAACTTAATTAATAAGGTGGCTGTGACCCCACAACAACCTTAAAGTTTTATCTAATAACAATATCAAATGACTAAAAAAATTACATTAACAATGCTTATACTGAGTATATTGCCTATTTCATTATGGGCACAATTTAGTATAAGTGGAACTGTGCGCGATTCCAAAACCAATGAACTATTACCTGCTGCTCATATTATGGTTGACAATAATTATAAACGAATTGTGAGCGATAAAGATGGTGTGTTTTCGATTAGAAATCTGAAAGCTGGTATATACCAATTACAAATTTCGTATATGGGATTTGAAACCAAAAGTATGGAAGTAAAGTTGGAAAAGGACACTAAGATTTCCATCAAACTTATTTCGACTACAATCTTGGAAGATGAGGTAATAATAATGGCTACTAGAGCAACTGAAAAAACAGGTACTACTTTTCAAAACCTTGACAAAGAGGATATTAAAAAGGCTGATATTGGGCAAGACATACCATACATTCTAAATATGACCCCAAGCTTAGTTAGTACTTCAGATGCTGGAGGCGGTATTGGTTATACTGGAATGCGAATCCGTGGTACCGATGCTAGTCGTATCAATGTTACGATAAATGGAATCCCTGTGAACGACCCTGAAAGCCAAGGAGTATGGTGGGTGAATATGCCTGATTTAGCTTCTTCTCTTAATAGCATACAGATTCAGCGCGGTGTAGGAACCTCCACCAATGGAACATCATCTTTTGGAGCAAGTATCAATATGCAAACTCAGAAACTAAGTATAGAACCCTTTGCAGAAGTTGGATTAACTTATGGCAGCTTCAATACTCAACGCTACCGACTGAATACTTCCACTGGGCTGATTGACAATAAATGGAGTATAGATGCACGACTTTCAAAAATATCTAGTGATGGATATATTGATCGTGCAAGTTCCGATTTGAAATCATTCTATGTTTCAGGTGCTTATTATGGAAAACGAAGTATTCTACGATTCAATGTTTTTTCTGGAAAGGAAAAAACTTACCAGGCTTGGTATGGTGTACCGAAAGATACGCTAGAAACAAATCGAACCTTTAATCCCTATACCTATGATAATGAAACCGATAATTACCAACAAGATAATTATCAGATGTTGTATTCGAAGGAGATTAATAGCCATTGGAATCTTAATGCTGCACTACATTATACAAAAGGACGTGGCTATTACGAAAGCTTCAAAGAAGATGCTAAATTGTCAAAATATGGCTTAGGACCTTATTATATTGGTGGTGATACAATTTCACGTAGTGATTTGATTCAACAAAAATGGCTAGATAATGACTTTTACGGAATAACTGCTTCATTAAATTATGACAATAAAAAAAACCTAGCAGTAAGTATCGGTGCTTCATTTAATCAATATAATGGTGACCACTTTGGCAAAATAATCTGGGCTGAGTATGCATTAATGGGGAAAGATTATGAGTGGTATCGAAACAATGGCTTAAAGAATAATTTCAACTTCTTTGCAAAAGCGAATTACGATATCAGTAGTTCATTTAGCATATATGGTGACCTGCAATTCCAAATGATTGATTATTGGATGAGTGGAATTCACGATGATTTTAAAGACCTTGATGGTTATCATCATTTTGAGTTTGTTAATCCAAAAATGGGAGTTGCGTATAAGATAAACAAACTGAACAGTTTTTATTTCTCTGCAGCTATAGCTCAGAAAGAACCCACACGTAACGATTTTCGTGATGCTGATATTAGTAAAGAACCAAAATCTGAATTCCTAATAGACTATGAAGCTGGTTACTCCTATTCTGCATCAAATATAAAGATACAAGCAAATTTCTACTATATGGACTATACTGATCAGTTGATTATGACAGGTAAAATAAACAATGTGGGTACGGCAATAATGACCAATGTGGATAAATCATATCGCGCAGGAATTGAATTAGTAGCCGCAGCTCATATTTCAAAATGGTTAAATTGGTCATTCAATACAACTCTAAGCCAGAATAAAATATCAAGTTTTACTGAGTATGTTGATGATTGGGATACTTATGGTCAGGAAGTTACTGAGCTTGGCACAACAGATATCGCTTTCTCTCCAAATGTAATTATTGGAAATCAGCTCGAGTTTATTCCTTTTAAAAATTTGAATATTGCAGTCAACACAAAATATGTAGGTGAGCAATATATTGATAATACATCAAGTAAAGAACGTATGTTAGATGCATATTTTACTACTGATTTACGATTCAATTATACTATCAAGTTTAAACACATCAAAAACATAGGTATCAACTTTAGCATTAATAATATCTTCAACACAATGTATGTAAGCAATGCCTGGGTTTATCAGTATAAGTCGGGCGATGGTTCTTATGATGGATCATATGGTGATGCTTATTCCACACCTAGCTCTAAAGCTGGATATTATAATATGGCAGGGTATTTCCCACAAGCGGGGATTAATTTTATGACTGGAATCACTATACGTTTTTAGTATGTAGGCTTTATCGATTTCAAAATATTCATGCATTACAAAATATGTATTCATATATTTATGATTTTTAAGTAATGTAAGGTGTTAAAAAAAATAACTAATCATTTTATTTAGCAAGACGTGAACAATTGTATAAATTATTAGTTTGATTCAATATATTTATTAATTTTGGCAATTAATTACCTAATAGAGGTAAATATACTAATTAATCATTATTATACATATTATAAATTGACAGAAAAATGGATGAAGCTACTGAAGTAATGGGCAATATGAATGTTTACGTTGACCAAATTAAAGAAATGGCCATTAGTTACGGCCCAAAAGTTATTGGTGCGATACTCGTACTACTTATTGGATTCAAGATTGCTGGATTTGTATCAAAACAAGTCAGGAAAGGCCTAACTAAGGGAAAATTTGATGATTCATTAATTCCTTTCTTAAGCAGCCTAATTGCAACAATATTGAAAATATTAGTTGTAATCAGTGCAATGGGAATGTTAGGCATTGAGATGACCTCATTCATTGTAATAATGGGAGCCGCAGGTTTAGCCATTGGTATGGCATTATCAGGAACTTTACAGAATTTTGCTGGGGGAGTAATGATACTAGTTTTTAAACCTTATCAAGTAGGTGATTTTATTGAAGCGGAAGGAAAAATGGGTGTAATTAAAGAGATTCAAATCTTTAATACTATTATGACAACCGTTGACAATAAACGTATTATAATTCCTAATGGTGGTCTATCTAATTCAACAATGACGAACTTCTCTGCTGAGGAATTTCGTCGCGTTGACTTTACATTTGGAATTGGTTACGGAGATGATATCGATAAAGCGAAGCAAGTGATGTTTGATGAGATTGCAAAATTTCCACAAGTATTAAATACTCCAGCTGAACCTTTTATTGGTCTTAGCGAGTTAGCTGATAGCTCAGTTAGTTTTGCAGTACGCGTATGGGTTAAAGGGGCGGATTATTGGGATGTATTCTTTGGACTTAACGAAAGCGTTAAGAAAGCATTTGATG
>Ga0164315_10004196_pt1 | contig 11166 bp, 9 predicted proteins | sample GuaBasSedimGuay6_FD_113737 | JGI IMG/M metagenome (GOLD analysis project Ga0164315, IMG submission 113737) | Subseafloor sediment microbial communities from Guaymas Basin, Gulf of California, Mexico - Guay6, Core 4569-2, 0-3 cm | ecosystem: Environmental > Aquatic > Marine > Hydrothermal vents >...
AGAATTCAGACTTTTCCAGATGAAATTGAAATTCTAGGAGGAATTTCCAATGTTCAGAAACAGCTTGGAAATGCTGTCCCTTCGGCTCTTGCGGAAGTATTAGGGAAGGAAATTATGTCTCAATTTTTCAGTAAGAGAAGCTCAAATTATTTAAAACTAATTCCAACAAAAAGAGGACGCAATAAAAAAATATCTTTTCGAGAGGACATTCCTCATGAGTATCTTGAACCAACTATGCAAGTATAAAAGTTCTTACCATACTGCGCATAGTACATAGCTACCTTTCGGGATAACTATGACACCAAGCATTCGACGCTATAGTGTATTAACTACCACAGGCAATACATTCATCAGGGTTATCCAGTGAGCAGCTCATGTCGGCTTCGTTTTGAGCTTTTATTGCTTCTACATCGGGCTCCTGCTGGTGTTCTTTTGCCACAGTAAATTTAATAGCTTCGGTAGCTGCATTTGTACGTAAGTAATACATGCCCGTTTTTAGTCCGGCTTTCCACGCATAGAAATGCATAGAGGTAAGCTTACCAAAATTAGGGTCTTTAATATGAATATTCATGCTCTGTGATTGACAAACGTAGGCGCCCCTGTCGGCAGCCATATCAATGATGGCCTTTTGTGAGATCTCCCAAACAGTTTTATAAAGGTCTTTAAGGTTTTGCGGAATCTCTTTGATATCCTGTACCGAACCGTTTGCCTGAATAAGCTTGTTCTTCATGCCATCATTCCATATACCTAGTTCAATAAGATCTTTTAATAGATGCTTGTTTACCACCACAAATTCTCCCGAAAGCACTCGTCGGTTATAAATATTGGTTGTGTATGGTTCGAAGGTCTCATTATTGCCCAATATCTGAGATGTTGAGGCAGTGGGCATAGGTGCCATCAGTAATGAATTTCTTACGCCATGCTTTTTCACTTCTTTCTTCAATGTCGTCCAATCCCAGCGACCTGAATCCGGGGTTACGCCCCACATATCAAACTGGAAAATACCTTTCGATACCGGTGATCCTTTGAACGTCTTGTAAGCTCCTTTTTCTTTGGCCATGTCATTCGAAGCCGTCATAGCAGCAAAATACATGGTCTCAAAGATATCCTTGTTTAAACCTTTGGCTTCAGCAGACTCGAATGGCATGCGTAACAACAGAAAGGCATCAGCCAGGCCTTGAACTCCCAAGCCTATTGGGCGGTGTCTTTTATTTGAATTCTCAGCTTCAACAACCGGGTAGTAATTCCTGTCGATAACTTTATCAAGATTTTTTGTCGCTGTATAAGTAACTTCATATAGCTTCTGATGATCAAAAACGCCTTCCTGTACAAATTTTGGCAAGGCTAACGAAGCCAGGTTACACACAGCTACTTCATCAGGAGCCGTATATTCAATGATCTCTGTGCACAGGTTACTCGACTTAATAACCCCTAAATTCTTTTGATTCGATTTCTTATTGGCGGCATCCTTATACAGCATATAAGGTGTGCCCGTCTCCATTTGTGACTCTAAGATCTCGAACCATAAATCCTGGGCTTTTACCTGCTTTCTGAATTTGCCTTCTCTTTCATATTTTTCGTAAAGTTTTACAAACTCATCACCATAGCAATCTGCCAGGCCGGGCGCTTCATTAGGGCAGAATAACGACCACTCTTCGTTATTCTCCACGCGTTGCATAAACAGATCAGAAATCCACAGGGCATAAAAAAGATCACGTGCCCGTAGTTCTTCTTTGCCATGATTCTTCTTTAGGTCGAGAAAATCAAAAACGTCGGCATGCCAGGGCTCCAAATAAATAGCAAAACTGCCCTTTCGCTTACCACCACCCTGATCAACATAACGGGCGGTCATGTCGAAATTACGTAACATCGGCACAATGCCATTAGAAACGCCATTGGTACCTTTGATATAAGAACCGGTAGCACTTACATTATGGATGCTAAGGCCAATTCCTCCAGCCGATTGCGAAATCTTAGCCGTTTGCTTCAGGGTATCATAAATTCCATCGATACTATCATCTTTCATAGTTAGCAAAAAGCATGACGACATCTGTGGTTTTGGCGTAGCAGCATTAAATAATGTTGGCGTAGCATGGGTAAACCACTTCTCGGAAAGCAAATTATAGGTCTCAATAACAGAATCAATATCATCCATGTGAATACCAACTGCCACCCGCATTAGCAGATGTTGTGGGCGCTCAACTGGCTTGCCATCAAGTTTGATTAGATATGAACGCTCAAGAGTACGGAAACCAAAATAATCATAGCTAAAATCACGATCGTAAATAATCGTTGAGTCGAGTAATTCAGCATTCTTTTTAATCACCCCATAAGCTTCCTTTGAAATGAGTGAGGCATTTTTATCTGTCTTGGGATCCACGTAAGTGTAGAGCCTCTTCATGGTATTCGAAAAAGACTTGCTTGTTGTCTTATGCAGGTTTGAGATGGCAATTCTCGCAGCTAATTTAGCGTAATCAGGATGTGAGGTAGTTAAAGAGGCGGCTGTCTCAGCGGCGAGGTTATCCAGCTCAACGGTGGTAACCCCATCATAAATGCCATTAATTACCTTCCTGGCAATATCCACAGTATTGACAAAACTTGTATCAATTCCATAACAGAGTTTTTCTATTCTGGCGGTGATCTTCTCGAATTTTACTGATTCGCGTCTTCCATCTCTTTTAACAACTAGCATAGTATAATATTTTCAGGTTGGTTGTTTCTCTTAAAAGTCTTCGTCTAAACTAAATTTTGGCGCATCGTCATCAGCATTTGATGAAACCCCGGCTTTCTTATATTCTCCTACTCGTTTCTCAAAGAAATTTGTTTTTCCTTGTAAAGAAATCAGTTCCATAAAATCAAATGGATTGGTGACACTATAAACCTTGTCGCAACCTACTTCCATCAGCAGTCGATCGGCGACAAATTCAATATACTGGCACATTAGTTCGGCATTCATACCAATAAGCTTAACTGGTAGTGCCTCCGTAACAAATTCTTTCTCAATTTCAACAGCATCTTTAATAATATCGGTAATCATTTGAGGGTCCAGCTTATTCGCCAGATGATTATTATAAAGCAGGCAGGCAAAATCACAATGAAGCCCCTCATCTCGAGAGATTAGCTCATTCGAGAAACTAAGGCCCGGCATTAAGCCTCTTTTCTTAAGCCAGTAGATTGAACAAAAACTACCCGAGAAGAAAATCCCTTCAACGGCCGCAAAAGCGATAAGTCGCTCAGCAAAAGATCCTTCATCTATCCAGCGCAAAGCCCACTCGGCTTTCTTTTGCACAAAGGGCATGGTATCGATGGCATTAAAGAGCCTATCCTTCTCCTTATTATCTTTTATATAAGTATCAATTAAAAGTGAATAGGTTTCAGAATGGATGTTCTCGATAGCGATTTGAAAGCCATAGAAAAATTTAGCCTCTGTATATTGTACTTCAGCAACAAAATTCTCTGCCAGATTCTCGTTTACGATACCATCGCTAGCAGCGAAGAATGCTAGTACATGGCTGATAAAGTGCCTTTCGCCATCGGTAAGGGTTTCCCAGTCTTTTAAATCCTGACTAAGGTCGATCTCTTCTGCCGTCCAAAAGCTAGCCTCTGCTTTCTTATAATACTCCCAAATATCATCGTGTTGTATAGGAAAGAGAACAAATCTTCCTTTATTCTCTTCGAGGATAGGTTCCGGTAGTTGTGAGCTCATCTGGTTAGTCTAATTATTCTAATTTCAATTCATTAAGTACAAATCATTCCCATCACACACAATTTTTTTGTGTATTCTGCCATCCTTCAAATCATGTTTTCTCTTAAAACAACGATCGAAAGTATGTCGATCCAGTAAGGGGATTGGTAAGGGTACCTCTTACAAAAAAGGGTAAAGAATTCTTAATAATCAAGCCTTCTCCAGCATATTTTATCAAGTATTTCATCGATGAAAACTGGCGTAAAAGACTGTTTAATTTTCTGTTTTACAGATAGTTATTATTCATCACTGAAATTGATTGTTTATTGTGTATAATTGGTAGCAGGCTGTAAATATTTTTAAGAAATTATTACTTTTGTCAAAGATGATTTTCTCTGTCTAATCAACGTTAGCTGTTTGTGTTGGCAAATGGTAAAATAAATGCTATTTTTGCATTCCAATTTTAAAACTGGGTAAAATAAATTTATTTCATGTACGCAATAGTTGACATATCCGGAAAGCAGTTCAAAGTAACACAAGACCAATACGTCTATGCACCAAAAATGCAAGGCGAGGAAGGCGCTTCCGTAGAGTTCGACAAGGTATTGTTGGTTGACAACGATGGCAAAGTCGAAGTAGGTACTCCTCTTATTAAAGGAGTAAAGGTTTCAGGCAAGATTCTGGAGCACGTTAAAGACGATAAAGTAATCGTGTTTAAGAAAAAAAGAAGAAAAGGATACAAAGTGAGAAATGGCCACAGGCAGGATTACACTAAAGTATTAATTGAAAAAATCGGTAAATAATTTAGATCATGGCGCATAAAAAAGGAGCGGGTAGTTCTAGAAACGGTAGAGAGTCGGAAAGTAAACGACTTGGAGTAAAGATTTATGGTGGACAAGCGGCGATTGCCGGCAATATTATTGTTCGTCAGCGAGGCACAGTACATCATCCGGGTACAAATGTTGGTATGGGTAAAGACCACACACTTTTTGCTTTAACTGATGGTACTGTACAATTTCAAAAAGGGAAAAATAACAGATCTTTTGTTTCGGTTGAAGAAGCCGCCGCTTAGAAACTTGTTATTATAATCATATAGATGCACCGTTCTGAAGTAATATTTAGAACGGTGTTTTTTTATGCCCAAACGATAAATGTCTGGATTTTTATACCTGATTCATTTTATTTCAATTGAAGATTAATTGTACTTTTAGGCATGAGCCTTAAGAAAGCAATTATTACAGTCCTTATTCTTGCCTCAGTGCAGGCACATGCCCAAGTAGTTTTGGGTCTGAAAGGAGGGCTCAATGTAGCAACCCTGGGCACATCCAGTACTTATAAACCACGACTATCATATCATGTTGGTGGTTATTATTCACAACACATTGAAGAGCAATACGGAATACAAATCGGACTACAATATTCATTGCAGGGAGCTCGGGTTAATAATGGTGTTAGTGGCAGCCGGTTAAGCTACCATTATTTAAGCGTCCCGATACTTATGAAATTTTATATGTCAGGATCACTATATGCAGAAGTTGGGCCACAGGTAGCTTATCTGCTAAAAGCACAATATAAAGAAGAGGGTTTTAGCGAAGATAAAACCAGCAGCGTAAAACGTTGGGATTTCCTTGGGATGGTTGGCTTTGGACATGAAACAGACTCGGGCGGCAATATGGGTTTGCGCCTGGGAATTGGCTTCACTAATCCTTCGGGGGCTTCTATTGGCAATGAGTTTGTACCTCGAAATCTGGTTTTACAGGGTTATATAGCTTTCGCACTTAAAGAACTGGACAGATGAACGCAATAGGAAATCTTTTATGGATCATATTGGGGGGCTTTATAATATTTGTATTCTACGTATTTGGAAGTATTATTTTGATGATCACCATCATAGGAATTCCATTTGGTATTCAGACTCTTAAAATGGCCAATCTGGCATTATTCCCATTTGGTAGAGAAGCCGTGCAAACACAGCGATCAGGAGGCTGTTTGCAAATTATTATGAATATCATCTGGTTATTATTTGCCGGCATTGAAATTGCCATTCTTCATTTAGTGCTGGCTTTGATTTTTGCGATTACCATTATCGGAATCCCATTTGCTGCGCAGCATCTCAAGCTAGCTTACCTGGCGCTGGTCCCGTTCGGGATGGATATTGTTGATAAAGAGTAGATGGAAGATAGGAGTTAGAAGACAGGAGTCGGAAGACCGAAGCTGTGAACATGAAAAAGGACAACTTAAAACTCTACTTTGTTGCTATTGTACCGGGAAAGCCAGTATATGAAGAGGTGTTAGCTTTCAAAGAAGAATTTAAGGAACGGTTCAACAGTAAAGCGGCGCTAAGATCACCGCCGCACATAACCTTGCATATGCCTTTTCAATGGAAGGAGGAAAAAGAACAGTTGCTAGTTAGTTCATTAGAAGATTTGACAAATGGACAAACGCCCTTCGATATTAAAGTTGAAGGTTTTGGGGCATTCCCGCCAAGAGTGATTTACGTGAATGTGATAGAGAGTAATGCTCTTAAGGCAATATTTCAAGCTGTGCAAAAAAATGCTCGAATAGATTGGCATATCTATCCTAAATCAACCAATTCAAGACCTTTTAAACCCCACATGACTATTGCATTTCGGGATTTGAAAAAGCTGGAGTTCTTTAAAGCCTGGGAAGAGTTTGAAAACAGAAAATATATTGCCCAGTTTTTAGCAGAAGATATTTGTCTGCTAAAGCATAATGGTACTAATTGGAATATCTTGCACCGTACTACTTTGGCTGAAAAGTAATGCTCTACATCTCCATCCGAGTCATCCACTTGGGGATTCTCTGATGATTAGAATTCATCAGAGAATTTATTCCCTTACTTCCTTGGTTTCTGGTTATTCATTTCAGTTATATCCACACTTCCTGAAGAGTCTCCAAGCAGATGCTCGCAGAAGTAATCAGCGCGTAACCAAAAGAAATACTCACTCATTTTACCATAGCCATGGCGTTGGCCGGGAAATACAAAATAATCAAAACGTTTATTGGCTTTTATCAAAGCATTAGCCAAACGAATTGTGCCTGCCGGATGAACATTATTATCAATATCTCCGGTAGTAATCATCAGCTTGCCTTTTAGATTTTTAGCTAACTCGGGATTTTTATCAATATCATATTTAAAAGTCACCTTACCACTATCACTAACCATTTCCTCAATACCATGGTGTTTTTCACTCCACCAGCGATTATAAACGGCATTATCATGGTTGCCCGAAGAGGAAACCGCTACTTTAAAGAAATCCGGATAAACTAGCATGGCCGCGGTTGACATAAAAGCTCCACCGGAATGACCGAAAATGCCAACCCTGTCAATATCAATGAAATCATATCGGTAAGACAACTGTTCAGCAGCTACTTTTTTGTCCTCCAAACCATAATCACGAAGATCTCCGTAACCATAATTATGGTAGCGTTTTGACCTTGCCGGATGGCCACCACGGTTACCTACTGAAACAACAATAAATCCAAATTGAGCCATTCTGTCGAGTCTGTCCATTCGGGCAGAGAAAGATTTATTTACCGCTTCTGTTTGCGGTCCGGGATAGACGTATTCGATTAGTGGGTAGCTACGTGTAGAATCAAAATCGAATGGTTTGTACATTACTCCGTAAAGATCAGTGATGCCATCGCCTGCTTTTACTTTGTAGGGTTCAGGAAACTTGTACCCAGCTTCAAATAACTTCGATAAATCTGCTGTCTCTAGGTTCATAACTTTCCTTCCCAAATTATCATATAGAACTGAAACGGGTGTCGTATTTACCCGAGAGTAATTATTAACGAAATATGTAGCGTCATCATTGAGGTTTGAGGCGTTATCATGATTGCCGGTGTTGAGTAATTTAAGTCCGCTACCATTGAAGTTTATTTTGTAAAGGTGATAATAGTAGGGATCTTCGCCTTTTTCCCTGCCATTGGCCGTAAAATAAAGTACCCTGTTTTTCTCATCAATTCCTTCTAGACTCTGACAATGAAAGGTCCCTTTGGTGATTTGATTTTTGACGTTGCCATTGCCATCGTAGAGATAAAAATGTGCCCAACCATCACGTTCTGACCATTCTATTATTTCTTGTCCATTATTAACTAAGCCGGGAGTTCGGGCTTCCACATATGTATTCAGTCGTTCTTCAACAAGTACTTTTACCTCTCCGGTATTCACATCAGCAACACAAAAATCTATACGCTTCATATCTCTGGATGTGCGCATAAAATACAGTTTATCACTCGTTTTCGACAACCAAAGGCTAGGCTTCCTTTTATTATCTCGATTCTTCTTAAGCCTCGGGGCTCGCGAAATACTCACTGATTGATCCGGAAAAGTGTCTAGCTTAACTGTTATCTGGCTCTTTGAAGTAAAATCAAAAATTTGAATCATATCAGTGCCCACCTCTTTATCACCGGGCATGGGGTACTTATATGTTTCTAAAGTTGGGCGAGGGTTTGCCGTACTATTAATTACCCATAAATCCTTTACCTCTCTGAGGTCTGTTCTATTAATCGCAAACTTCTTAGAATCTGCCGACCAAACCACAAAAATACTTTTACGCTTATCTTTATTTTTCTCCTTATCAATATTTGTTTCTCCTCTTGTACCACCGCCATAACCAAAATATTCTACGCCATCCTCGGTTAGCTGATGTTCAACAATGGTTGAGTCTTTCTCCTTTTTCTGAGCCTTGGCATAGTTTTCCATATCCATCCAATACAAATTATAGTTTCTACTGAATAACACATATCTTTCATCAGGCGATATACTGGCCCACTTTTTATCATCTTTAGGCTTATCGTAATCCTGTAACAATTTAAGCGACCGATTAGCCAGGTTGTATTCAAAATAATAGACCTTATCTACCATTTTTTTCTTCTTGCTTTTCTCTTTTTTGTCACCTTCCTGTTGTTCCCCACGTTCCTCTTCTTCATCCTTGTCGTCTTTTTCTTCTTCTTTAACGAGCTTACTTTTTACTTGAAAGCGTAATATTTTTTCATTATTAATAAATTCAAGTTTCTCAATATCCAGATGTTTGGCATCATAGGGGTCACCGGTAAGACGAGTCATGTCTGCCGCCATACGGGTGTTATCAAAAAGGCTTGTTTTAGTTTTCTTAACCGGGTCAACGATGTAATAAGATTTACCTTCACTGGTCTCATAGGTGTACCAAAATCTATTCGATTGCTTTAGCCAATGCGGATCTACTCGTGTTGAGAAAACCATTCGCTTAAGATTGTCTGGTGAAAAACGAGCCGCTAACTGGTAGTTTGCTTTTACTTTGGGTTTATGCTGGGCAAAGGCAATGGATACAAGGAAAAAACTTAGAATAAATATGGGTAAACGCTTCATAATTTGTGTTTGCTATTTCTAAACTCCAAATTATAAATATCAGAGACGATTTGATAGCCCTTTTCTAGTTCTTATATGAATGGTAATGACATTCTCAGGCTTCTATTTAACAAAAAAAAGGATGCCCATGATCTTTAAATGATCATCGATACCCAATTTACAAGCCTTATTTTAATGTTATGTTGGTAACAACAATTTAGTCGGCACTAAAGCAATTTCATAGCTGCCGGCACACCACCTGCAAGTCTGATATAAACTGCACATTGCCCACGATGATGATTCTGATGAATAAACGCTTTATGGATAGCTTCGTTCCCTGTCATTTCGTATTGTCCGAACAAGCTTAATTTTTCATTTAGCTTATCATTAGAAGTTGCCTCCAAAGAAGCTATTACATAGTCATAACCTTGGCTAACTACTGCTGTCAAGGCAGCCTTGTTTTTATACGATTCATTCTTCTCCAACCCTCTTACATCTTCAATAGTTGGTGGCAAACCGGTTACTTGGGCAGTAAAGCCAACATTTGCGCTGGTAATATGAAGCATTTGTTCCGCAAATGAGCGAACGCTATCTGTAGGTTTAAAATTAATACCCGATTCCGGCATTGATTCAATATATGCCAATGTGTATTCTTTGGCCCATTTCCAATCTGCTATCATCATCACTTTTCCATCAGAGGGGCTTTCATCTTTATTCATTGTAAATGCAGTAATAGTGAAAATGGCTATTGCAATAAACGCAAGCTTGGCCATTGTAGAGTCTAAAATTTTCATAGTATATGAGTTTTTGTTGATCTCAATGTTACAACTTTATGTATCGATTACAATATAACAATTAATTTTGAAGGAAATATATCATTAAGTATAACTCATTGATAATCATCATATTCCATTATTCTATAGAATAGTGGAATATATTTACAATTATAGAAAAATGGCTGCAATTTCGTTCACAGCCATCCCTCGTAATACGACATAAATATTGTCAGGAGTTTTCTCTTGTATCTATCTTCCCGGACGCTTTTTTGGTTCTTTAATCTTGAAATCTGTAGAAGTTTTTTGTCCATTTATTATCACTTCTAGCTTAAAGTCACCCTGAATTAAATAGAAATTTTCATTGTCCTTTTTCTTAAGGTTATCAACATTATTCGACTTGGCCTTCTTTAGCTCCTTGGTGTAAGCAGCTAGTTTATCCGCATCAAGAGACAAATCATATTGCATATAATTAAGGCCTTTTTCTAAACTCTTATCTGCAGAATAAAGCAATGTGCCTTTTTTAGAATAAACATTGACTTTAGCAATGCCGCTATCTTTTGTATAGACCGGAATTGACATTTCCGGCTCAAAGTAACCATACCACTTCACATACCTCACATTACCCCAACGTGAACTATACGTAGGGTTATCAACACCAAATAAATGAACCGATTTTGCTAAAAGTTTATTGTCTAGCTTTTCAAGTTCCTTCACACTAGCTCTGTAAATCGATCTGCCATGAGTGCCTATGACCAAATCTCCGGCAGTTGACTGGACTACCAAATCATGAACAGGTACATGCGGTAAGGTTTTGTCCATAATAGAGAATGTTTCACCTCTATCAAGTGACACATATAAGCCATGATCTGTGCCTACATAAAGCAAATTCTCATTTACGGGGTCTTCTTTTATCACATTTACCGGCTCCATCGGCAAGTTTTTACCTATTTGAACCCAAGTTGATCCTCCATCATCAGATGAATATACCATGGATTCAAAATTATCAAAGCGGTAACCATTCAAGGCGACATAAACTCTGTCTTTCTTAAAATTTGAAGCTTCAACCCTGCTCACCCATTGGTCTGCGTCAAGTCCTGAAGAAATGTTTTTCCAGGTATTACCACCGTCCTTACTTACATGTACAAGCCCATCATCAGAGCCAACATAAATAAGTCCAAATTGTAAAGGTGACTCATCAATAGAAGTAAGGGTGCCATAAGGAACATTACCTTTCTTGCCTCCTTTGGTAAGATCTTGCGAAGTTATATCCCATTCTTTCCCTTGATCTAGAGAGCGATGAAATTTATTAGAGCCAAAATAAACCACATCCTGATTATGAGCTGAAAGATGAA
>Ga0164315_10004197_pt1 | contig 11166 bp, 14 predicted proteins | sample GuaBasSedimGuay6_FD_113737 | JGI IMG/M metagenome (GOLD analysis project Ga0164315, IMG submission 113737) | Subseafloor sediment microbial communities from Guaymas Basin, Gulf of California, Mexico - Guay6, Core 4569-2, 0-3 cm | ecosystem: Environmental > Aquatic > Marine > Hydrothermal vents...
AATTCTTGTAATTTTAAAAGCATTTTATTTATTTATTTTATGGTAAATAATATATTTCCGAATTTATTAATATTGTTTTTTTGTATTTATACAACACCTCCATACAAAATTCATAATCTTCTGCTCCTTTATATGATGGTATATTCCATAATGGTGAAAATGAAAGTTCGTTTCTATGTTTCCATTTTATAGTATTTAATATTTCTTTTTTAATACTAACAGGACCTGCACAAATAGGAATATTAAAATTATTACTACCAAATGCTCGAGTATATTTTATACAATCTATTAATTTACCATTTGGAAAATAGTTTTCATATATATTTTCATCAATCATTTTTATATTTTCAATATTTATATACACATCATTAATATTAAAACGGTTTTCATGTAGATAAGAATGATTTAAACTTATAATATCATAATTTTCGAAAAAATGTTTTATAATTTCTATTCGTTGTTTATGTGGGAAATCATCAGAATCGTGATATATAATAACATCTGATTTTGCATTAATTGCTTCTTGACGATTTGGACCTGCTAACATAATTTTATTATGTCTTAACACTTTACAATCAAAATTTTTTTCAAGGTCTGAAATATCATTTTCAGAAATTTGGTTTGCTAATGACAATGATATAATTATTTCATCAGGCTGTGTTGTACCATTTTTATACATAGATAATATTTGTGATAAATATTGAAATTGTGATGGTATAGATGGTATAAATAAGCAGTATGTCATGTTATTATATTAATTAATTTTTGTGCAGATTTTTTCAATGTATGATCTTTTAAAATATATTCCCTTGGTTGATATTCGTTTAAATGATTTAAGAAATCAGAAAATTCTTTTTCTAATTTTAAATATTCATTTTGTTTTAATTTAACACCACAAGTTTCATCAAAATATGGTAAACTTGTAGCTTCAAAAAATTTATTTTCCCAATTTTCCCAATCTAAACAAAATATAGGCGTATTACAAGACATGATTTCCATATTGGCTATTCCTTGTGTTTCAGTATTATCTAATAAAATACAAAATTTAACTTCAGAATTTATCTGAAGTAATTCTTCTGGTTCGTATGAACCATATTGTATTATTTTATATGTTAATTTTAATTTTTTCAATAAGATAATCATCACATTTAAATAATTATCCTGTCTATTTTTAAGATAAATAAAACAATCATATTTAATCTTTTTCACAACATTGTATTTTACTGTATCAATTCCCACACTCCAAATATTAACATTAGTCCACATTTTTTTCATCCAATTTGATGCAACAATAAAATTATTAAATTCTTCATTATCTTTACCATGTTCATTCCAAATATTGGGTCCATAAAACGTATTTATAGGCATTGATTGTAGTGATATATTTTTAGGAGGATTTAAACAAATGTTATAATCACCATTTTGATTGTAGTGATATTTTATTTTTAATTCTTTTAAACCCATTATTAAATTATTAACTACTTTATCAGGACCACTTTTTAAATAAAATTCGTCTTCTTGGTGATATGCAAATATACCAATCATTAAATTAAATTTTTATTTTTATAAAAATAAACACCTGTTGAAGCATTTTTTTTCAAAAGTTTCATATCAGGATAACGCTCTAAAAAATTTTCATTAGTTAAATCTTCTTGCTTATGTATCTCATATTTATTACCATAATGTTCACCTTGTTTATATGTATAAGGTATTTGAATAATTAACATTTCACATTTATTTTTAATATTTTTAATTAATTTTTGAGATTCTTCAATACTTAAATGTTCTAAAATATCTCCCATTATAATTATATTATAAAAATCAAATTCAAAATTTAAAATATCTGAAATATAAATATTTCTATATCGGGTTTTATAACTATAATATTCAACATGAGGTTCAAATATTTCAACACAATCAATATTCTCAAATCCCAAAACATCTTTAAATATTACACTATAAATACCCGAACCAGGTCCTATATCTAATATTGTTTTAGTTTTATTAAAATGTTTTAAAATAAATTCCGCAGTTTCTACTTTAAAATAATCATAACTATTACCACCCAATGAAACAATATCTTGCGATTTAAAATCTTTCATTGCTTTTATAATTTCATATTTCATTTCATATTTTTATTATTTTTTAAAATACACATTCATACCATTGTCTGTTATTCTATTCGAAATTGTTGACAACCTTGTTTTAACCCCTACAATATGAGGCATAAATCCCATCATTTTATATTTAGGAATTTCTTTTTTTTTCATTTCAATTATATCTTCAGAACCAACAAATTTAGAATAAAAGCCATCAATCGCATAATCAAATCTTGGATATTCTATAATATAATCAAAAAGAGTGTTTTTAACTATATAACCATGCAAACCAGCAGCACCAATATAATTATATATATATTGATATTCAGTTTTTGTGATATTTTTTGTGATATGATTAAATGCTCCACCTAAATAAAATATATCAAAATTTATTTCATTAGAAAATAAATAATCAATTTTTGTTTTAAAATCATCACTTATAATAACATCTTCTTCAAATATAAATATGTAATCCAATTTTTTCTTTTTAGCTATTTTAATTAATTCTAAATGCGATAGCCAACAACCATACTCACCATTACTCATTTTAACAGTATTGTTTGACGTAGGACATGTTTTAATCACATCAAGTTCAGCACCATTAACACCATTAAAAATATTTATATCTATATTCTGTTTTTTAAACATTTGTATAACTCTATCACCTTCATCTTTAATCATAGAAATACAATGAAACTCTACTTCTTTATTTTTTATTTTCATATATCAACAATTCTTTATTTGTTTGATTTGACGTATTATCTATACGATATTGTATATTCGGTATATCAAATTTTTTATCTTTTATAAATTCTAAAATAATTTTCATTTTATTAACTTTCATTACACTTGCACCAATTCCCGATAAAACATGAACAACATAATATTTATATATTTCACTTAAATTTACTTCATTATCATTTAATATAAAATTATAATAATGATGTAAATTTGATTCATGTAAATGATAATTTAAATATGGTTGTTCTAAACAGAAATTTCTTTTATTATGATTATAATCAAATATACAATGGTTATACATTTCATCAAAAATTTTTAAATTTATATCAGTAACTTTAAAACAGAAAATACCAGAATTAATTGCTAATGTTTTATCGTTATTTTTAATTGGATCATATTCACCTATTTGATATTTTTTAAACTTTTTAATAATTTTCTGTTTAAAAACATCTTCAAATAATGTACCACCATGCCAATCACAATACATAAACGTATAACCATATGATTGTGTGTATGGGGTTACTAAAAACTTATTTTCTAACATTTTTTCTTTAAACAAATAATTAATATCATTTACAACAACAGTATCACAATCGAGATATAATACTTTATCATATTTTTCAATGTTTTCATATTTATAAATTAAAAATTTGTTTGATGCTGCGAAAAACAATGGATCGCTTTTGACAGTCATAAAAAATATGTTTTTATCATCTAATAACAATTTTAATTTTTGAATGTTATTTTCATCACTCATAATTAAAACATCACCGTGATAATATTTTCTTAATGATAATAAAGAAATTTTTAACACTTCATTATAATTACTATTTAAGGTATAATATACTAAATTCTTCATATTTAATTATTTTATTTTATCATGCTTCTGTGTTGCATATTAGGTCTATTATATTTATCAAATGCTTCTCCTACAAATTCTTGAGCAATTCTCTTTAATGGGAAAGGTCTTTTAAATAATTCATAATTATGATATGAATCATGTACAAAACAATCATTCTTTATTCTATTATAGACTTTTTCTTTTAAAAAGTTTTGATCTACTTGCCAAAAATCACCTTTAAAATAATCATCTATCATAGACTTCATATTTTTCAAAATATCACCTCTAACACCCCACATACCACCTAATATTTGTGTTCCGTGCCATGGATGATCTCTCATAATATGAAAAGATTTATCTGATTCTAACCATTCATCAACTGCTGATTTCTCTCTCTCGGTTAATCGAGAATCACAATCACGACTTATCATAACATCAACATCTTCTTCAGATGCCGGATAAAATCTCCAAAACATACCATTCCAACTCCCTTTCTCTTCCATTATTACGACTTCAACATTTTCATATGATTCTAATGTTCTAATAATACCTTTTGGTACTGATGTACCACAATAAAATCTAGCTAACCAATCTGGAAAAACATCATCTAAAGCTTTTGCATTCTCTATTGCACCCAATGTATATTTGAGATCGTTGCCCCATAAACTATATGTTATTATTTTTTTCATTTCATTTTAATATTATTTTTCAACTCTATTTATCATATTATTATCATTTCTTTTGTATATATATCTTTTGCATCATAAGTAAAATTAAACCAATTTTTTGGAGCAATAATTATTTTATTTTTATCTTCATTTAACCAACTACTCCACCACGAAAATGAAGAATTTGCTATAATATTATTACCACATAAGGACATAAGAAACATATCAGAAACATCATCATTATGAATATAATGATACTCTTCGCTCATGTTATTTTTACACCATTCTATATCATCGGAAAAAATTAAAACATTATCTATTTTTTTATTTTTTTTAATAAATTCAATTGCTTTTTTATAATAATCTGTTTTACCGAGATCAACAAAAAGACTTTTTCTATTTACATTTTCTACAATATAATCTGTTCTTCTTATATGAATAGATACACTTTTTTTTAAAATGTCTTTATATTTTTCTTTTAAATTAAGAATAATATTTTTATTTGGTTTAAATAATTCTCTAATTTCATTATTATAATTAATAAAATATTTTTCGCTTTGAAAATATCCTTTTAAATCAATATTTTTCTTTTCAATACTTTTATAATAAAACTGTTCCTCTACATATATATTTTTGATTATTATATTATTTGATTGATTGATATTATTAAAATATTTTGAATACTTCCATGGATTTACTAAATAAGGCTCATTCATTTTTAACGAATGTGCAACTGTTGCAGCAATTTGAAATAATTGATTACCAAATCGTCCATAATTGTTCAAACTACTAAAAGTTATCATAACATTTTTTTTTATTTTTTAAAAATCAGAATATATCATTCCTTTAATTTTTATTTTAATCCAAATTTATTTTTTAACCTAATATTAAACATCTTATGATCAATAGGATAATATTTACTATTTTTTTGATATAACATATCATTTTTAGCTCTAAATTCTACTATATCGGGATGTTCGTGTTTAACAATAATCTTTTCAATGAATTTTTGTTTGCCTAACTTATTACCTACTCTTGTAAATTCATCATCACAATAAAAAGATTTGTATGCAGGATGATAAATATAATTAAATCGTTCATAATATTTTTTACCTAATATACATAAGGTGTTTAAATCTCTTCGATTTCCATCAAAAAACCATAAAATACCATCAGTATCAGGAAAATATTTTCCCATGTTTTCTCTAATTTCAGTGTCGTAACCTTTTACTTGTGGTATCATATCATCAGAAGCTAACATAACTATATCAAAATCCTCAAAATCTTCCATATCAGAATTAATGGCTTCTATTTTATTTCGATTATTACCAAAATAATAATATAAGTTTTTATATCCTTCTAGTTTATCTATAACATCATCATTATTCATAGTTAAATCATCTTCATCCATCGAAACGCAAAATTCAGTATTATCAACATCATTTAACAAATCATAATATTTATCTAATGCTTCAAAAAATTTTACTCGTCTTTCCCTAGTTGGAAATTTAATCAGTAGTTTCATAAAATATATTCGATTTTTCTATAATATATTCTGCATTATCCGTTACATTTTCTATGTTATGTATTCTCGATTCAAATTCAACAACTAAAATCGAATAACCGTCTAATCGTTTATTAATTTCTTCAATTGTATCATCTAAATATTTAACTTCTGCAAAATGACTTCTATCCTGATGTAATATCACCTCATTCATATTTTTTATGTTATTTTTTTCCAATACGAATATAAATTCTTTTCTATTTCGTATTTCATCATCTTAACTTCTCTATTTGGTTGGGTTAATACCCAATCAAATAATTCTTCAATACTTTCTTCCATATCAGTCTCGTCATTAAAATCTAAAAGATGTTTCGCCTTTCTATGACTACAATATGATTCTTTTTCTTCATATCTTTTTTCAAGAAATTTAAATTCAGGTCTCTTTAATCCCTTTTTTACTGCAATTCTTTGAACCATGTCCGCAATTTCTATTAACTTATATTCTTTATCTGCACCTAAGTTTATTATTTCCCCGTTGCCCACCATCATTAAATCTTCAAAAGGTTTCATATAATATTTAACATCTGAGAAGGCTCTAACTTGTTCACCATCACCATAAATTAAAATTTCTTCTTCATTAATAGCTTGTCTTATCCAAATACCAATCACATTTCGATATTTATCCCATACATTTTGATATATTCCAAATACATTATGTGGTCTGATTATACTATAATCTAAATCAAATTGTTCTTTTGCTTGTTTTAAATCCATTTCAATAGCAAATTTTGCAATTGCATAAGGGTCTTTCGGGTTTGGCGTTTGACTCTCAGTGTATGGTAATTTATTATCTCCATAAACACCCAACGATGAAGTAAAAATAAATTTCTTAATATCATGGTTTATTGCAGCATTTATCATATTTGCTGAACATAAAATATTGTTAGTGTAATTAAAATTTCTTATAAATGGTGAAAGTCCTTCTGCCGCATAAGCCGCAAAATGATATACATAATCAGGTTTGAACTCTTCAAATATGTTATTAACTTTATCAATATCTACTAAATCTATATCAGCAACTTTGTTTTGTAACAATCTATCATCTATAAATTCTTTATAACCACCAAACATATTATCAATTCCAAAAACATCATACCCTTTATCAAGTAAATACTTTGAAAAATTTACTCCAAACAATCCTGCAACTCCTGTTATTAAAATCTTCATGTTTATTATATTTTGATTTTATATATAAGTTGCCAATTATCTCAAATGAAAATTTAATATATAATAAAAAGTAAAATTGTTAATGTTAAAATATAATGAATTTTTAAATGAAAATAAACTCTATAAGTACAGTGAATTAATTGAATACACTTACTTAAACCCACATGCTACTGTTGATAACATTAAAGATATTTGTGAAACAGCAGAAAAATATAATTTTATGGCTATTTGTGTAGATAGTGAGTTTATTAGTGAAGCTTATTCATTTGTAGAAGACCTGGATATTAAAGTTGTATCAATGGTTGACTTTCCCAAAGGTGATTCAAAGAACAACATAAGATTATCAAAAGTTAAAGAATCGGTTATAAATGGTGCAGATGAAATTAATTTAGTACTCGATACAAAAAGATTAATTAAAACAGATTTAAAATATCACGATCCAAAATTACAAGAAAATGATGAATATGTTAAAATGTTTACTAATTTAAATGAGATAGCAAATTATATTCATTCGCAAGGTAAAGTATTGAAAGTTTGTATTGAATCAGGTGAATTAGATTATAACATGACAAATATCGCATGTATTATGTCAGAAGATGCAGGAGCAGATTATATTATGACCTCAACAGGAACTAAGAAAAAAGGTGCTGAAGTTGATAAAATAAAATACATGAAAAAAATATTAAAAGAATGGACTAAAATATTGGCTTCTGGCGGTGTACACTCACTTGATCAAGTTAAAGATTTTATAAAAGCAGGCGCACATAGAGTAGCCACTTCAAAAATACCATATTAAACATGAAACATTTAAAATTATATGAAGATTGGTTCGACGAACTTTCAGATCACCCCGCAAATATTATAATACCTGAACCCAATGAACAAACTAAAAATGAACCTTTTAAGTATATTTTTGATAATGAATATATTATTATAGTAGAAATGGATGGTGATAAATATGTTATTGATTTACTGAATTTAGATAAACAAAATCCCGACTTATATAAACAACTTGCTGAAGATTATATTGGTGTTGAACAGATTCCTGGCGGAATGGGAAAAGGACATGAAATGGAATCAGATTTCGAAGCAAGTAATATACATAATTTAAATAATATTGAAGCAGAATATGTAGTTGCTTGGTTAAATGATGAATATAAAGATATTAAAATTGGGGAATCAGTTGATGATTTTGAAAATGTTGATAATATCATAACTAAAATTAATAATGAAATAAAGAATATTCTAAAGAATGAATTCACTGAATTAAAATATATTTTAAGGTAATAATAATAGTATATATATATTATCATGATTTTGCACCTTTTGAAAAAATAAAAAATAAATAACTGAAAATGAAACATTTAAAATTATACGAAGCATTTAAAGATACTAGTGATAAAAACATTGAATTATCTACAAATTTATTAAAAATAGCCGAGGTTGGAATGTATAACACAAGGTTAGACCCTGATAGCTTGTTGAATATTGAGGAAAATGAATTAAGCGATGAAGAATACGAAAAATACCAAAACAATTTTAATTTGGATAAATATAAAAAATGGATAATGAGTTCTATTAAAGATTATGTGATGATTGAATTAGATTTATTGGATACATTAAAATCAATAAACCCTCATATTAAAGATGTTACTTTCGAAAAAATATGGAGTCCTAAAGAATATAATTATGGAAATGATGAATTAGATTTTGATCTTGTAGTTGAAAATGGGTTTGATAAATATATTTTAGATGATATTGTAGAAATGGACTATTACGATAGCCCCCACAAAAGCCAACCAGGATTTTCATCATTTATGCCACAGAATATTGAAGATTTAAAAGCAGGGATTGAAAATGATGCAGGTGAATATGAAAGATGTGTCGCCGCTTGGATTGAAGATAAATTAAAATATAGTGATTATAATTTTGAAATCGATGAATTTGTAGAATACATTATGACTAATAATTATCAACACCCTTTAGATTTTATAACAGAATAAACTAACTTGTCTTTTTTGTTTATAAATACCTATGAATATTAATGAAATAAAACTCAGAAATTTTAAGTCATATGGTAATAAAGAACAGACTATTAAGTTTGGAGAAAACGAACTTATTTTACTAGCAGGAAAAAATGGTAGTGGAAAATCAACATGGAAGAACGCTATTGAACTTTTATTGTTCAGGAAGTGTAGTGGCAGGAAGAATAAAAGATTGTCGTTACAGAAGCTTCCAAATCGATTTAACAAAGCTTTATATTCATATATAGATTTTGATAATAACCGAAATGAAAATATTAAAATAACGACAAATCTTAGTCCACAAAAATTTGAAATCTTTATAGATGGTGAACCACACCATAACCAATTTAAGAACTTCTCAGAGAAGGAGAAGGACGATGTGGTAGGATTTTCATATGATATGTTTAAGTCGTTTATATCGGTTAATATGAACGATTTCAGAGACTTCGTATCACTTAACAAGGAAGATAAAGAAAATTTACTCAACAAACTCTTTGGACTTGAAAAACTTGACAAATATTATTCAATCACAAAAACATTGAGCGATGATAATACAATTAATCTTAATAATAATTTGTTTCAATACGAACAACTTCAAGATAAAATACGAGATTATAAGAATACACTATCCCAAATAGAAAGTGATGATAATATAAATGAAAAAATAGAAGAAATTACCAATAATTTATTAAATAGTAAACCAACATTTATAAAGTATGATGAAGAAATAAAGAAGATAGATGTTGAAATAAATGAATTTAACTTGAAATTTAAAACAGCAGCATCAATGAAGACTAAAAATATCAATGAAAGAAATAAACTTGATGTACAACTATCAAACTTGAATGAAAAGTTAAATGTTTTTAACAGTGGAACATGTCCTGTTTGTGATGCTGATCTTAGTGATGAAAATCATAAAAAAGAACATTATGCAGAAGAAATAGACGAACATAAAAATAAAATTAAAGGTCTTGAAGACTTCTATCAAAGAATTTTAACAGAAGAATCAGCAATTAGGAATAAAAAAGAGCAAAAGATAAACGAGAAGAGAAAAATCATTGAACTGTTTAATCAACTTAAAATAGTACTTGGTTCATTAAAATCCGAATTAAATATGTTGCGTGAGAATAAGAAGAATAATACCTATTCTAAAATCAATGATAAGTTAGAAAAATTGGAAACTGAATTTCTTAATTCTGAGATAATGGTTGGTGAATTACAACATAAACAAGATTCATATAACCACCTACTTGATCTATTTAAAGGTACTAAGATAAGAAGTAAGATTATTAGCAGTATTATAAATCCTGTTAATGTTAATTTACAAGATTATTTAAGTAAATTGAACTATAAATATCGGGTTAAGTTGAACAATAACTTTGATGCTGAGTTATGGCATCGATATGAAAAGATAGATGTTGAAACGTTGTCGAAAGGCGAATCTCACCAGATTAACTTAGCAATTGCTTTATCTTATTTAGATATTATACTTTCTAAAAAGAATAGTAACCTAATGTTCTTAGATGAAGTGTTCGATGGTATAGATGTCGATAACATAGAATTAATACTAAAGATACTAAGAGAATTAATACATAAATATGGTGTAAACATTATAGTAGTACATCATGGTTCTGAAAACATAAACCTTCATCATTTCGATAGAATGATTAAAGTTCAATATGATGGTGTTTTTAGTGATATAAATGATGTAAAATTAAATTAATGCTAAGAAGTGAAAAATTAGTTAAACTATATTGTGAATTTTTATTGATAAAAAAGAATTACAATTATAAGGAACAGATAATTAAATTAAGGTTTCTTTTAAATAATTCAATTGTAATTGAATATGATAAACAAATTTTCGATAAATATTTTAATACGATACCATATACGATATGGTATGATTCAGAAGATGTTATTTTAATGTTAAGTATAATTAATAATTTTGTAGTACTTTACAATTTGGATTTTGATAATTTAAAAATATACCAAAGATCGATAGCGTCTGGTAAAAAAAGAATAGAAAATTATGAGAAGGATTTAAAAAGATTAGTGTTAAACA
>Ga0164315_10004199_pt1 | contig 11165 bp, 5 predicted proteins | sample GuaBasSedimGuay6_FD_113737 | JGI IMG/M metagenome (GOLD analysis project Ga0164315, IMG submission 113737) | Subseafloor sediment microbial communities from Guaymas Basin, Gulf of California, Mexico - Guay6, Core 4569-2, 0-3 cm | ecosystem: Environmental > Aquatic > Marine > Hydrothermal vents >...
AGCCATCCTTTTTGAAGTGGGCGAGACCACCAAAAGTTCCGACCCAAACGCCCCCTTGAGCATCTGAGAAAAGGGCCTCGACATCATTGGAAGGCAGATTTGAATTATCGGTCTTAAAGACTTGCCAAGAGCCATCCTTTTTGAAGTGGGCGAGACCACCAAACTCAGTTCCGACCCAAACTCCCCCTTGAGCATCTGAGAGAAGGGCCCAGACATCATTGGAAGGCAGATTTGAATTATCTTTATTAAAGACTTGCCAAGAACCATCCTTTTTGAGGTGGGCGAGACCACGCTTAGTTCCGACCCAAACTCCCCCTTGAGCATCTGAGAGAAGGGCCGTGACCCAATTGTCAGGCAGAGTTGAATTATCGGTCTTAAAGATTTGCCAATAGCCACCCTTTTTGAGGTGGGCGAGACCACGATAAGTACCGACCCAAACTCCCCCTTGAGCATCTGAGAGAAGGGCATCGACATCATTGGAAGGCAGATTTGAATTATCTTTATTAAAGACTTGCCAAGAGCCATCCTTTTTGAGGTGGGCGAGACCACCACCTTCTGTTCCGACCCAAACTCCCCCTTGAGCATCTGATAGAAGGGCCCTGACAGAATTGGAAGGCAGATTTGAATTATCTGTCTTAAAGACTAACCAAGAGCCATCAGCTTTGAGGTGGGCGAGACCCCAAGAAGTTCCGACCCAGACTCCCCCTTGAGCATCTGAGAGAAGGGCCCCGACATCATTGTCAGGCAGACCATCTGTATTGATATAAACCCTATCTAATTCTCCCGTTGAAGCATTACGTTTTTCAAGTCCACCTTCTGTTCCCACCCAAAGGGTTACCTTATCTTTCGATAAAGCAAATGCTCCAACTGAATCACGATTTGTAAATACTTCCCAGTTGGCATTTTTCTGCGAAATCAACTGTTTAGCTGTAACTGTTATCTTGACAGTGCCAAAATTATCAGCCGTACCAGCATTACCCACTTCATCCAACACCCTCACAGAATCCACACCGGTTTCCGCAGGTGCAAGATAAGTCACTTGATTGCCAGTGCCTTGAATCGGTCCCATTGAAGGTGTCCACGTTACCGCGCCGTTGGTCCCCGACACCGACAAATTTATCTGCCCACCCACTTCAACGGCGGGCGCAGCCGGACTAAATACCAAATCAGCCGCCCCCACCGCTGATGCCATGAGTAGGCCGAGCAGTGCCAATAACACACTGTTAAGAAAGTTTTGAGTTTTCATGGTTTTCTCCTTTAGTAATAAGTAACTACAAGGATTGTATATAAGAAGGGATTAAAACCGAGCATCATTTTGAACCAATCCTTTATTATAGACAATCCTTGTAGTTATGGGTTTTGACTTTAATCTTTTATTATATATCCGTTCTAAAATGCAATCCCTGTAGTTATTGCAAACTAGGAGTCCAAACTTTAGTTTGGAAGGCCGCCCAAACTAAAGTTTGGACTCCGACAATTATCAACCAATTCATCAAGCAAAGCGACTGTGCGTTGATAGTGGAAACTGTTACGTACCATCATAGGTTTAGTGTATGTCTTAAAGCAATATCAACTTTTGTCATCGGAAGCCAACCAATTACGCAGTCAATTTCAGGGCTACCGACAGTGGCAAGATTATCAGTCATCACTACCGAGTCTGTTAGCAACCCCGATTGTTCTGGCGATGAAAGTAAAATTGTTACGCGACTTGGATGATTGGCGCGAGATAGATTGCTGGTAATCATTGCAATGATAACTTGTCGCAACCCGGTTTGAAGATTGTCTGCTTGAACAACTAAGGCTGGGCGGGGTTTGATTGTTGTTAAGTTGGAATCAGGAAAAAGTACCAACACGACCTCGCCACGTTTATAAGTTGGATTTTGCTGTATCATAGTCGTCATAGATATTCATCTGTGGGTTTTCCCAATCTTCGGCAAAAGTAGCCAAACGCCCTCGCAAATCAGCAGCCGGTGTTTTATCAATGCCACGCGCTTGTAAACCTAAGTCTTTGTATTCAAAAAAAGTAACGATAACAAACGTTTCTTCGCGCACATTGTGGGGTATTTCTGCCAACTCAATCTTACCGCCACGATATACGCCTTCAATGCTCTTAAACATGGTAATACTCCTTTCATTTTACGGATGCTATCCCTTCTTAGGGATAGTATCCGTTTTAACATACCTCGATGGGATATAGATGTTCAGATAAATAGTTTCACAAGTCGAAGTTATCGGATACTATCCCATCAAGGTATAGCAGCAGTGAAGTTACGTTATTTTTCTGAAAAACTATAGCACCCGTTTTAACAAGCCATTTTTACGGATTCCCTTCTTAGAGATAGCATCCGTTTTAACATGTATACTTCGCTCCCTTGAAAAGGCTGAAAAAGAAAGGTTATGGCTCACAAAGTTCGCATTTGCTATTTTTGTAGAGCCACAACTGTAATCCGTAAAATCCTTCAATGCGTTGTACTTCCAGTATAAACCTATACTTTTTTCGCCGACACATCTTTCATTGGATAATGTTCTTTTTCGTAAGCTTCTACCAAAGTGCCAAGCGTATCCATGAGACTGTCTAAGGGGTGATTTTCATCATCTCCGACAATTCATCAAGCAAAGCCACTGTGCGTTGATAGTCTGTCTCCGATTGCGGGACAGAAAGTGCATTTTTCCCAAGTAATTGATTCATAATGGATAATGAGTAATAGGCTTACCATCTATCAGTTTAGTACCACGAATTGAGAAATCCGATTTTTTGGAAAAATCGGATTTCTGGCTTCAACCTGGAGTCCAAACTTTAGTTTGGAAGGCCGCCCAAACTAAAGTTTGGACTCCAGCCAAAATCGTTATCTGCCAAACGCGCTCGCAAATCGGCAACCGGTGTTTTATCAATGCCACGCGCTTGTAAACCTAAGTCTTTATCTTCAAAAAAAGTGACGATAACAAACGTTTCTTATTTTACGGATGCTATCCCTTCTTAGGGATAGTATCCGTTTTAACATGTATACTTCGCTTCCTTGAAACGGCTGAAAAAATAAAGGTTATGGCTCACAAAGTTCGCATGTACTATTTTTGTAGAGCCACAACTGTAATCCGAAAAATCCGTAAATCCGTTGTACTTCCAGTATAAACCTACACCATCCAAGCCAAAGCCAACACCGTCACCATTAACAAATAAAGCGGTGTATAACTCACCCGATAAAAACTATGAAATGCGCCCGCTAAGATTTGCGTTAAATTGGTAATACCTTGTTCTAAATGGACAATAGTGCCCCTAAACCAAGGCCCTATCACACGCATTACACCCGGATAAAAATTATGTGTATAGTTATAACGGACATCGGACGTGAGAAAATGCCCGCCCGCATAATTATCCCATTGATGAACAATAAAACGTCGGTTGCCAAGGAAAAAGATAATCGCGCCTATGCCAATGCCATACAAGAAAATGCCCGTTACCAACAGCATGTTTATCCCACCGTTAGGCCAAATCACGCCACCTAAATGGTGATCTAAAGTGGCATAACCTAAAGCCATTTGCGCTTTGTCCACTAAATCCAAAACCAGCCCCGGCATCGCACCAGTGATAAAACCAATCCCCGCCAATACCAGCATCGGCACCAACATCGTCCAAGGCACTTCTTTTACCTTATAGTGTTCTTTACGCAATTGTCCCAAGAAAATATTATGAATCAATTTGTACACACTCAGGATAGTGCCCAACGTGCTGATGGAAGCCGCAACCAAGAGCAATGGCATATTGGCATCAAGTAAGGCCTTATACATCAACCATTTAGACACAAACCCATTCATCGGTGGCAACCCCGCTAAGCCAATAATGCCCATCAGCAAAACCACAAATGTCAGCGGCATTCGCACAATCAATCCGCCTAAGCGATCCAAATCGGTGGTACCAGTGCGATGCATCACAGCGATAACGGCCAGAAATAAAGCCGCTTGATAAGTAGCATAATTAAATACGTGCATTAAGCCACCGGCGACACCCATCTTGGTCCCAATCATAATGCCCAGCAACATCAAGCCCCCTTGCCCAATACCATGCCACGCCAACAGTAAACGCGCATCGCTTTGTTGCAACGCAATAAAGGTAGGGATAATTGCAGTCAAGGCTGCCAACCAGAGCAATAAACTGCGTGCGTCCAAAAAGGTCAATGGAATCGCCATATCAATAAGACGTTCCATGCCGACGGGTTTTAACAAGATTAACGTTAACGCAAACAATCCCATACGAGCGGCGATGGCACTGACAAAAGCGGCGTTCGCGCCCGGCGTTTCCGCATAAGCATCCGCTTGCCAGAGATGAAAAGGCATTATCGCCATTTTCACCGAAAAACCACCGCCAAGGAGTAATACCAATGCCCATAAGACTTCGGTAGGCAAATTCGGCAATGCCTCCCAAAAGGCCGCATAGTCTAACGAACCCACTTGGACATAAATCAGGATAAGCCCAGCCAAAATCGCCATCGCGCCACCCATCGCATAGATGAGATAACGAAAAGCCGCATCCGCAGCTTTACCCCCAGGGTGAGTCATAATCAAATAGCTCGCCCAACTCACCAATTCCCAGCCAATAAACAGACTGAGAAAATCGCCGCTAGACAGCATAATCAACATGGCTAACACATTAATAGCCAAAGCGACATGTTGTAGGCGCATATCTTTTTGCGCTGCGCCCCATTCACCCGCCGTGAACCAAGAAGAAAATAACGCGGCACCCACTGTGATCACGGCAAAAAACCAGCCAAAGCCAGTCATTTCCCAGCGTAGCGTGTTATCAAGTACCGTGAAAGAAAAAGAAGCCGCTATCGGCATTTTGTCCCATAACGCAATTAACACAGACAATTGGGCAGCATAAGCCATCACACCAAGCCAACCCGCATAACGTTGCTTTCCTTGCCAATAAAGCAACGCAACGGTGAATAGAGAAAACCAAAGCAATAAATTGAGTAAGTTCATTATGACAGTTATCCTTTTTTTAAAACTTAACAACAGATACTCTCCCAAAAACAGAATGGATAGCATCTGTCACGATGTTCAACGGATGCTATCCCTTTTCCGGGATAGTATCACAGGAGTCCAAACTTTAGTTTGGACAATTCCAAGATAAATCTGGCCGACTCCTTTTACACGAAAAGCAATTTTTGAATTTTGAACGTTGGTAAGTATATCAGCGAAACATTAATCACTTTTCTCAATAATATCAATTTCTTGCGCCGTTAAATCGTACAACGTATAAACGAGTTGCTCAATTTGTTTATCAGTGGCTTCGATACGACGTTCTAGGATTGTTCGCGTGTGTTGTTCGTTGTCAGCCGCTCGTTGTTGGTTAAGTATTAACATTTGTTCAACCAGTTGTACCAATTGATCATGGTTGGTTTTGTCGGTTATTGGAATGGGTAACTGTAAAATGTCACGGATCATAATTTGAGGAAAGGTATCATCAGCCTGGATTTGAAACTTCTTTCTGAAATACCATCCAACCGCTTGAGAATTTAAAATACCCAGTAAATATTGGTAGCTAAAATTCGCTTTCGCCTTTTGTCTAACTATATACAACAACGTGTTGCAATACGACGTTTCTGGAATATAAGTTGCGATGAGTGTTTTGCCAACAATCTTGCGTATCAGTATCTTTTCTCCTTCAAATTTATCTGGTGTTCTAGGTTCCGCAAGCCAAGAACCATAATTTAACCAATTGTTTTGGTTCCAAAACAGTTGGTAGCGCCCAACGTGTTTACCATCAAAAAAAGGTAAAAATGACTCATTTTCAGGTTTCGTAGAAGTAAATGGCTTTTTATCCCGAATGGTTTGAGTTTGTGGTGGTTTACCTTTACCAATTTGGTAAGCTTTAATCCCGTAAAACAGTTCAGCGAAATGGGATAATAATTGATTGTTACCTTCCATTTTATTAGTTAATTCAACCTCAATTGGATTGCTATGCACTAAAAAAGCACCCTGCTCATACCAAACCTTTGTTGACAACAACAATTCACGCTTGGGTTTAGTGAGACTATTAACGGTTGTGGTTTTGTCAAATACTTTAATTGTTACTTGACTTTCGTTAAAAGTACGAGAAAAATTGGCTTTATTAGTCAATAATAACGTTGTATCAACAATGGCACTCGCAAACACATTGGCTGGCAACAAAACAATTTCATATATTTTGGTTTGTTGAAGTAAAAATTGTCGTAGCGGTTGTGTAAAATCCAAGTTGAGATAGGTATCAGGAACTATGTACCCAAATACACCACTTTCGTTGAGTAATCCAATCACTTTTTCAATAAAAAGTAAGTAGCTTTCCCCTCGCCAAACATAAGTAGCAAAGTGATTTTTCAAATAACTATGAGTCATTTTAGGGAACTTAGCCCCATAAGGCGGATTCCCAATCACCGCATCAAATCCCCCTGCTTGCATCACGTCGCTAAATTCAGTTTCCCAATCAAACGCATTAATCCGATATTGCGTTTCTTCTGAAATCAATCCCAATTGTTGCCCTTGATAAAAATCATGGCTAATCAGGGAATTACCACACTTGATATTATTATTGATATCTGGTAAAACGCGTTCTTTAAATAAAGACAGTTGCGAAATCACACTTTGCTCGTCTTCTAAAACCTTCAACAACAAAGACAATTTGGTGACTTCCACCGCTTGGGGATCGATATCCACACCATAAAGGTTGTTCAACAAAATACGCTTACGTTCAGAAACGGTTAATTTCCAAGTGCCACCGCTGGCATGGTAAAGGCGCGGTTTTTTACCTTTAAGCCATTTTTCAGGCTCTAATAAATACTGTTCAAGATGCCAATCCAGTAAAAATTGATAAGCACCCAATAAAAATGAACCGGAACCACAGGCCGGATCCAAAATTTTTAAACGACTCGCAGACTCTTTACCATTGCCTAATAATTTTTTCACAAAACCATTGGCTTTGACTTTCTGGTTTTCCAGTAGCAAACCAACCGTTTGTTTCACAATGTAATCAACAATATAACTGGGCGTGTAAAAAACCCCGCCGGCTTTTTTGACTTCCGGCTTTTCTTCAATAACGGCCTCATGTTCGGTGGTAAGACGAATGACTTTACCTAAAAACCGCTCATAAACTTGCCCTAAAATATCGGCCGGCAACACCGAAAATTCATAAGGGCTGATGGGATAATACAGTTTATTAATAATCTCCTGCAAAACCGCATCGCCTATTTTTAAACGTGATGTTAATTTATCAGGTTGTTCCCGTCCTTTTTCAGTTCTAAAATGAAATAAACCAGAATTATAACGTTCATCAGCATCAATAAATAACTCAAATAGACGTTGATAAATATGAGGCCCATTGGTAAGGCTTAATAAACGCCCATCATCTTCAATGCCCCGATCTTCACAAATGCGTAAAAAGATAATACGGTCAATGGTTTGCTGAACCATAAAATTGAGTTGGCGCGGTGTTAAAGCCTGATTTTCACTGTAAATGTGGTGAGCTAATTTTTCCCGCCAGCCTTCCATTTCATTCAAAAAAGCGGTATCGACTTCAATCGCCCCTTTGGTCATTTTCGCTTGTGCGGCATATTGATAAAATTTGCCTTGCCAAACCGCATCAAAAGAAAATCGCTCAACTAATTCATCCCAATGTTCAAGATAATCAGTATATTTAAGATATAAAACGCGCCCAACACTTGGATCATCTTTGGTTGAAGGTTTAATGCGACAATCATAAACCGCAAATTCGGCAAAATTAGTGACAATACTTAGAGACAGTTTCGCATTCCACCCATAGCGGCGCAGTTGGTAAGCGGGCTCTGGATCCGTTTTAAGAGTGATTGAAGGTTTTTTCGCCTCGACAAAAAACTGACGCACGCCACCGACACGAAAACTATAATCGGGACGTTTGTAAGGCGCACGGTTAATTTTGAGGGCATCTTCATAGACAACCTGCCGATAAGGTTCTGCCAATCCTTGTTTATTATCGACATCCCAGCCTAATGCAGTAAAAACAGGATTAACAAAATCAATACGGGTTTGCGCTTCGTTATAGTCGCTTTTTTTATAACTATCGAGTTGATGAGAAAAGCGTTCTGTGAGAATTTGGATGGGATTAGACATAATTGTTAAATTTTATATAACAATGAAAACAGCAATATTCGGAGCATAACGTATCAGAGTACAACTAATGACTAAGTACAACTAATTACTAGGATAAACGAATTAAAACGCTTCGATATGATAATATTTGCGGGAATTTTGACTTAATAAAATCACGTATGTTCTTCATTTCTCCAAATATCAATTCGTTTATCCCCGTCATTCGTTGTACTTAATACTTAAGCAAAAAATGATGTCCAAACGGATGCTATCCCTTCTTAGGGATAGTATCCGTCAAATCACAAAACTTCTATTATAGATACGACGCGCCAATTTAAACAAAAACCCTTTTTTATCCGCTTGTCCAAAACCGTGCGAAATATCAAAGCTATATTTGTAGACAAAAATCACCCCTTCATGACTGACTCTGCCCTGCCGATCAGTTGCCAATCTCGCCGGGGCAAGTCCATGCCAAAATATCTGAAATAGCCCCGTCACATAGTCATACTCAATATTGTGGTTAACCATGTTTTTGAGCATGTGATCGAAATAAAGTGCATCAGCGGCACGTTTTTCTTTCAATAGCACACGTTTTGCTTGTGAGTATGTTGCCGCTAACGGGATTTTCTTAATCTCTAAATCGGGGTTTTCCTCAAACAAACTCAATAAATAACTCTCATAAGCTTGCGGCGCAGTACCCAATTTAAACATCGCTCGCATCGCAACCACGAATAAAAAAGCGACATCTTGCGCTGCCAAATTATCAAGCACCGTGGTATGCGTTGCCCAATTTCGGGCATGTTTCATAATCCAGCCAAAAGTAAAATTCACTTTATCCTCTTTTTGCAACCTCGGATCAGCCGAATCCCATTCATGGGTTAACGTTCTCAAAAACAACTTATAAAACCTTTGCTTATCTTCTTGAAGTTCACGCAATGGTAACCCATTTTGCAAAGTTTCCAAATACGCCTGCATATCCTTGACAGTCACTTCTCGCACCGCTGCCCCGTTTTCTTGTTTGACAAATTCACCAAACTGGATAAATTCGGGGTGTTCCTCAATAAGCGAGCTAATCCGTTGACAACCTTCGATAATCCCACGTCTTAGCACCATATAAGCATTGTCGCGTTTGTCAGTTATCCAATCAGCCAAAGCCGTTTTCTCTTTTTTAGAGATAATTTGTGGTAACTGCATTTTGGCGGTGGTAAACGCTTCTTGGATTTTCCGCATTTCGTTGCCGTGGTTAGAGCAAAATAGAATATGTTCGGCCGGAAAACCCAACTTCATCACCAATTCAACATAAAGTTGATAACCGGCAACTTTTTTCAAGTTCTGTGTTGCCGCAATATAACTCTGCGTATCTTGTCCTTTATCTTCAGACGGTTGATATTCATATAACTTTAAGATGTCAAGCAAACGATCATCTTCCTCATCATCATCGCCAAGCACGTCTAAATCAATGTCCAATAAAATATAATCAACTTGTGACAATTGTTGTGGCTCGTGAATAAACTGCCAACCGTCCCAAAAAGTCAATTCAATCAATACCCTATATTTAGGGCTTTTAAGAAACGCTTTAATGGCTTCTTTGGTTTCTGGAATTTTAGCATTCTGCAAAATGCTTCCAAACACATTCTCAGTCGCAGCTTGGGGATTATTCTCAAAATCTTCTATCCAAAGAAATTGACTCATACTTTATTCTCCATTAACTTGACAATGTCACTTTATTCTCCATTAACTTGACAATGTCATATTATCATTCGTTTCAGGCGAACCTGGCACGAAACCTATATATTTTCAGAAAAATAACGTAACGGATGCTATCCCTTGAAGGGATAGTATCCGTCAACGACTTGTGAAATTATTTATCTGAACATCTGTAGCGCGATTTTCAGGAGCACAAAGCGAACTTTGTACGAAACTGGGCGTAATTTTCAGGAGTACAAGGCGAACCTTGTACGAAACCAAGCGTGATTTTCAGGAGTACAAGGCGAACCTTGTACGAAAAACGCTGTGGTTATTAAAATGTGACATTGTCAAGTTAATAAATGGCTAGGCATACTAAATTTCACCACATAATCTTCTACAGACGGAGGCAATGGAAAATCTCCGCCTAATTTGCCGGCAATGATGGATAAAAATTGATGCCCTTTACCACTGCCTTTACCAATGCGCTGTTCTTTATAGGTTGTTGGGTTCGCACAGACAAATTGACAGAATTGTGCGTCACATACCCAGTGAAGTTGCACCGCTTGTCGTGTTTCAGAGGCATAATATTTCAGCGCATTGGTGAAAATTTCCGGCATGATAACCAACAACATAGATTCTGTCGTGCCATAACGTTCAAAATGGACGCTTGCCTCAGCAAAACCTGGTATTTCTACTGGGAAAAACCGTTCATCCAACCATGTTATTATCTTATCCAAACGTGCTTCATATTTTATCTCTATAAAACTGCGTTGCCAATCCGCCTGTAATTGCAATTCCAAATCCAAATGATTTGATTTCCATTGTTTTCGCGTTGTGGATACGGGTACCAAGCCGGTTTTTTTCGCATAATTCAGATAATGTTGGCGAATTTTCTCCCGATTGTTGAGCGTCAACACGGACGCAAGTGAAATCACTAAGGCTTGCTCTAACACCGATAACAACGTGCTGTCGCCCCCCATATCTTGTAATAATTTATCACGGAGTTTTTCCGCATCAGTAGAAATCAGGCTAAAAATGTCAAGCAAGCCACCCATAACACGCACTTCTTCCAGAATCCGTTCATCTTTTTCAAGATATTCAATGCTTTGCAACGGCCCCCTAAATTTGTGCGCGAACATCGCCATTATGTCTTCTCGTTGTTGTGTGATTTTTCTTTCCTGTTGAATGCCCTGTTGAATGCCTTGCAAAACCAGCAATTCATCTTTTGCGAATGACTCAATTCTAGCCATATCTAACTCGTCATAATCTCCATCTTGACGATTTTGAGTCACTTGTTGAAAATAGTCTTGTGCTTTTTCATAGCGTTGCTCTTCAAAATACCGCTTTCCTAACCAATATTGCGCCACGATATCTTGTTG
>Ga0164315_10004200_pt1 | contig 11161 bp, 5 predicted proteins | sample GuaBasSedimGuay6_FD_113737 | JGI IMG/M metagenome (GOLD analysis project Ga0164315, IMG submission 113737) | Subseafloor sediment microbial communities from Guaymas Basin, Gulf of California, Mexico - Guay6, Core 4569-2, 0-3 cm | ecosystem: Environmental > Aquatic > Marine > Hydrothermal vents >...
ACGACCGGAGGAAGATTTCCCTGATGTCTTTTGAGTGGTCGGCAACAGAGTTTGCCGTTTTTTACCTTTGCTGCCATGTTTTTTACCTTTGCTGCCATGCTTTTTATCTTTGCTGCCATGTTTTTCATTTTTGGAATCTGTTCTGAGGAATACAAAAAATTCATCAGGGTTCTTTGTGCGGTGATAAAGGGAAGAGAGCACATTAGACAATACAGGTTTTGTAAGTTTTTGACATTTTCCTGTTTCAGGATTGGCAACCCATAAGGATACACCTTTTGAAGTAGCATTAGAGAAGATGATGGATTTACTGTTTGAAGTCCATGTTGGTGAGCCAAACTGACCATTGGAAGGAACTTTAAGATCAACCTTGCGAACTGTAACCTTGCTGTTTTGGAGGTCATTGGTGGAAGGCTCGCGGAGGGAGTAAACAGTAAATGCATAATAATATGAACTTCTAAATTCACATTTTGTGTTATTATCAATTTTAATTCCCGCCAGGCCTCTATAGGCTTGTCTCATTGTCTTTAGGGTTGAGGTTGAAGGTCTAAGCCCAACTACAAATTGTTTGTGGTCAGGGCTAAATACTGCAGGTGTAATAGGAGGTTCATTTACAATCCTGCAAATTTCATCAGATGGTTTTAAGTATCCTGTATTACCATTTGCTGTTGAGACAAGAGCAGATAATAAACAGGCAAACAACATAAGGGCTAAAGGTAGGTTCAAGCGGGTAAATATATTCATTTCGTATTCCTTACTTGGTTTTAGTTTGTTTTAAAATTGTGTATATATTAGAATAAATTCTAGCATATTTGAATAGAGCTGATGCAGGCTGTTTTTGAAGGAGGTTTATTTATCAAGAGTTTATTGCATGCACATTCTTTGGGACTTTTAATATTCGTTGTTTTATTAATAACTATATCGAGTTTATCAGTACTTTCAGGCGAGGATTTTAACGTCGAAACAACTCCCTTAAGAGATTTCTCCAATCAAAGACTCTCAGGTTCTGCTCCTTCAGTTTCCGGTTTTGTTGTAACGACAACAACTGCTTCAGGAATGAATGTAGAAATAGAAGCACAAGTTGATGGAAATGGTGAACCGTACTCATCACCATTGGATTTTTTTGTTGAGAGAGATTCAAAGTCAGACAACCCTTCACTTTATCGAGGCGGATTTAATCGTAGTGGTGCCTATCCTACAGAATATATTTTCACAAAACCCCGCTACAATTGGACCTATAAGGGCAAGGGGAAATTTTCAACATCACCGGTAGTTTACAATAAACTGATTTATCTTGTATCAAGAGACGGATTGCTTCGTTGTATAGAAACGTCGTCAGGAAAGCAAAAGTGGTATTGTCGAGCTGATGGCAAGATTACCTCCCCTGTTGATGTTGTTGATGGCACTGTTTACTTTGGGACATCTAGAGGTTTTTTCTATGGTATTGGCCACAAAAACGGTTCACACAAGTTTAGAATCAGGTGTTATGACCAGCCGGGTCGCGCAGATATTGCTAATATTTCTGCGAACGCAAGCTCTCAGTCAATTACTTCTATAATTGTTTCCCGTGACAGTGCATATATTGGTACATCCACCGGTTTCATCTATGCCTTAGATCTTCCTCGTATTGCAGTGAAGTGGAAAACAGATGAAAAAGATCATTTTTTTCGTCTTTCTTCTGCCCATACTGATGAAACGGGTTTACTCATTGCCGGGAACGGGAAAAACTGTGTTACTGCGTTAAACATTGTAGATGGAAGTGTGGCCTGGAGTCATAAGACTAGAAATGCCATTAAGCACTCACTGTCGATTTTAGGTGAAGCTGTCTATTACGGAGGATTCAGCGATCCGGTCACTGCATTGCACCTTCATTCAGGCAAAAAAATGTGGAGTTTCAGGCAAATGGGATTGATCGCTCACCCTTTATCTGTTGGGACAGCAGGAGTGTATTTTACCTCTGGGAAAAAATTTATTTATGGTTTGAATTTTTGGAACGGCCGCCAGTTATGGAGGGAAAGCTTATCTGACCAGATACTTTCACCACCTGTTGTTGTAGGAGAAACACTTTTGTTTGGTTGTTACAATAATTACTTGTACGGTATTGATACAAAGACAGGCAACCGATTATGGAAGATAAGAACAGGTCATCCTGTTGAGTTATCACCTGTAGCTGCTGATGGATATCTTTATTTTGTAAATATGTACGGTGAGTTAAAGTCATTTAGTTATCGCTTTAGAGGTGAATAGCTTCAGCTTGTTTCAAACTTTAACAACTTTCATTCTTTTGTTATTTTATGGCTAATAACTCTTGATTGAATATCTATTGCTGGTGTAGACTTCTTATATAGACTTTAGGTTGTACAGTATTTTATTTTTAATTTGAATAATAGAGGAGGACATTATGGGTTTTGGTCAGGAAGGCTATAATCAGGAAAACGTATCCGGTTTTCAGGCACATGCAGGAGGTCTTCATTCTGAGCAGACAGATACGTCTGTTGAGAGTAAATTCTTAACACAGGTTTTTGGATGGCTTTCACTTGGATTAGCTGTTACTGCAGTAACATCCTTTGCAGTCCTCAATAGCCAAACTCTAATTGCACTTATCTTCGGGTCAGGGCTCTTTTGGGGATTGATAATAGGGGAATTGGCTCTGGTATGGTATCTCAGTAGCCGAATTTTCAAGATGTCAACAGGCGCAGCAGGCACAGCATTTTTTGTATATTCTCTTCTGAACGGGATTACTCTTACTCCAATATTGCATATGTACACTGGTGCAAGCATTGCTTCAACTTTTGTTGTTTGTGCAGGTACCTTTGGTGCCACTGCACTTTATGGCTACACAACCAAGAAAGATTTATCCAGTATGGGTGGACTCTTGATGATGGCTCTTATTGGTTTGATTATAGCCTCCGTTGTAAATATATTTTTAGGTAGTTCCCTTCTTTATTGGGGATTAACTGTTCTTGGAATTGTGATATTTGTTGGCTTGACTGCTTATGACATGCAGAAAATAAAAGATATGTCCAGAGGGCATTTTGCTGGCGGAGAAATGGGCGAAAAAGCCTCTATTCTCGGTGCCCTGACTCTATATCTTGATTTCATTAATCTCTTTATAATGCTTCTCAGGTTACTTGGGGACAGAGACTAGAACAATCTAACGTAACAAATAAATAAAACCTTTCTGATATTTATTGTCAGGAAGGTTTTGTGCTATGGTGGCATAATGGTTTCATGCTATGGTGGCATAACGGTTTAATGCTATGGTGGCTGAATAAGTTAGTGTCATAGTGGCAGATTAGAATAGTTTGAACAGACGTTGTTTAGAATAGTTCATAATTGGGAGAGTCACAGTGAAATTTGATTTTAAAACTTATGTAGAGGAACAGAAAAAATCAAGAAGTTCAGGTAGTGGAAGGTCTTCCGATAAGGGGGACAATTGTAATAGTGGAGGCAAATCAGATGGCTGTCGAGGAAGCTTGAAGCCTGCTGATTATGCTTATTCTGTTGATCGTAAGCTCTTACATGGATTGTCAGCGATGGTTCCAGTAAGAATGGCCTGTGAGGCATACCTTCGAACATACAAAGATGTAGCTCGTGGCGAACTTTTAGGTGGTGCTGTAAGGGTAGGTAAAGGTCAGTTTAAGCGGCTTTATCGGATTCTATCTGAATGTGCTCAAAGTCTTTCCATCCCTATTCCTGAAGTTTTTGTAATTCAACATCCCGTTATCAACGCCTATACTTATGGTACTAATGATGATTCTTTCATTGTAGTACATTCTGCAACTATCGATCATCTCTCAGACGATGAATTAAAGTTTATTATTGGTCACGAATGTGGCCATATTCATTGCGAGCATGTAACCTATTATAGCCTGGCACGGGATCTTGCAAAAATAGGCTCTTATGTCATAGGTTGGATAATAGCTCCTGCAACTTTTGCTCTTGATGCCTGGTCTCGACGATCTGAAATCAGTGCTGACCGGGCAGGGATGATTTGTTGCAACTCACCGGAAACAGCAAAGCGATCTCTTGTTAAGGTTGCTCTTGGTTCTCAAAAATTATATGAAGAGATTGACATCAGTGAATATCTTTCGCAGATGGATCGACTTAAAGGAACTATTGGTAAATATGCCGAGATTTTTCATTCTCACCCCTATCTTCCCAAGCGTGTAAAAGCACTTGAGTTGTTTGAAAGATCTGAGCCTTATTTTAACTGTACAGGCGAAGAAATCCCAACAGATAAAGATGCTCCATCAAATAAGGATCGTAGAGATAACTGTAGCGGCGCTGACAAGAGTAGTACAGGCACTATTGAAGAAGAAAAACTGCTTACTTCAGAAGAACTCGATGAAAAAGTTTCAGAAATTGTAGCAGTGATATGGGGTAAAGAAGATGCTTAAAAAAGTACGAAAATTTGTGGCCCATAAAGAAGAAAGCTTTAATCTTCCTTTCCTTGAAGATTTTATTCCTCAATTTAAGGAAGCCAATGATCGTTTGGAAAGACAGGAATTTCATTTAATTGTCATAGGGGAAGCAACTAAAGGGAAAAGTGAACTAATTAACGGTTTGTTAGGCGTATCAGTTCTGCCCACAGCACCAAGACCTACAACAGTTGTCCCCCATGTTATAAAATGGGGACCTTCTTTGCTCATTAAGGCCGTTTATCAAGAAGGGCGAAAAGACAGAATTCTTGCTCCTTCAGATCTCCAATCCTTTGGAGCTGATAGTGCCGGAACAGGTGTGGTTATACATATACAGTCACCTTCAGTTTTTTTGAAGGAGGGACTTGTTCTTATTGATACTCCTGGCGTCAATGATTTGAATGAGATCAATGAAGATGTTTTATTTACACAACTTCCGTCAGCTGATGCAGCATTAATGGTCATTGACTCAAGATATGTTTTAACAAGAACTGAAGCAGAGTTTCTCACTGACTATCTCCCTCCAGGTTGTCTTGAGAGATTACTCTTTGTTTTGACAAAGATAGACAGACTCGATGATGATGAAAAAACTGAAACATTGGAATGGGCCCATGAAGGGTTTAAAAGCCTGTCTCTTTCAAACCCCGTTTTTCCTGTCTCTTCCACCAAAGGAGATGGCATTCAGACGCTGAAAGACGGTATCTTTAAAATATTAAGAGCCGGTAATGGTAGTGCATCTATTGATAGTGTTCTTGCAAGACTTGCTGCAGGTCTTGGTCGTCACAAACTTTCAATTACACAACAGCTTGAGTTCGCAGATTGTGATAAAGCCAGTGCAAAGGAGAAGGTCGATAGCTTCAACAAGATGCTTACAGCAAAAGAGACGAAGTTTCAAAGCAGGATCAAGGAATTTTTATGTGCCTCTAAAGAGAACGAAAATGCATTCCTAGTAGATTTGAAATTGTTTGCTCTTAATTTCAAGGATGAAATTTCTGAATCAATTAAAGACGTGGCTGCTGCTGATGTCAGGAAATACTTACCCTTCTTTATTCGTGATACTTATGCTGGCTGGCTGAAGAAAAAAATGAATACTGATGAAAACGAAACAAGAAAACTGATTACTATGTTGCTTGATGAGATAAAAGTGGACATAGAAGAATTGTCTGCTTTTGTAGGATCTTCAGGCATATCTAAAAAGGGTTCTATAAATAATGTTGATGCTTCTATTAAGCCAGGTGTGCGTCTTGAACTTGCTACCGGCCCTTCAATATATGATTTTGGAGTTGCCTGTGCAGGGGCTATCGGTACAGTTACCATGCTAGTGAATTTTATGGCAGGTAGTCTTGTAACAGCTGCAGCAGCAGCGGCAGCTGTAGGGTTTAAGCGTTTTCGTGATGAGGCAACAATTGAAAAAGCCATTGCCGAAGCACCTGTGGCTATAGAAGAGACATGGAAAAAGCTCGAATCAGAGATAACAAAACATTTTCACTCTTATAGAACAGATACGTCAAAAGCATTAAATGACCTTGCAAACAGTGAGTTGTCAACTTTAAAGATGTCTGTAAAACTTGCTGTAGAACGGGCAAACGATGCAAATGTAAAAAAAGAGTCACTAGCCTCACAGGCTGAAGATGCAATGAGGGTAATTGATGGTACGATAGGTGAAATTACACAGTTGAGAACAGATATTGCGCAGAATATTACTGAGGCAATTATTCCTGATACAGTGGTAGGAAAGACACAAACAGGTGAACAGGTTAAAGCTGTCTAAACTATGGAATTGTTAGTCACTATACATTTTGAGGTAAACAAATCTTTAAGTTAATTTATAATAATACTGGAGGATATATTGTATGACTGTTGCTGCAGATAAAATTGTAACTTATGGTGAATTAAAAAAAGAACTTGTTTCTATAATCTCCGGTCTTGCAAAAGATGCAGTTGATCTAGGTATGAAATCAGACTCAAAATCATTTGAGGAGTTAAAAATTCGCGTTCAGGAGGGAAAACTGAAGGTTATTGTTATTGGTGAATTTAATAGAGGGAAATCAACCTTTATTAATGCACTTTTAGGTGACAGTGTTCTTCCTACTGCAGTTAGACCGACGACAGCTACCATTAACATTGTCAATTACGGAGATGAGCCGGAGGCAATCGTTAATTTTAAAGATGGTCATAAACAAAAAATTGATATTGAAAAGCTTGAAGAATATGTAACAGTGCAAGGTAGGGAACTGGCCGATGTAAAATTTGTTGAAATAAATTATCCTACTTCATTTTGTAAAGGTGGAGTATCAATAATAGATACACCAGGTGTCAATGATTTGGATAAACAGCGTGAAGAAGTTACTTACGGGTTTATTCCAGGCGCAGATGCTGCTGTTTTAGTGCTTGATAGTGAGGCTGCGGTAAGTCAGTCGGAGATGGTTTTTCTTCAGGATAAAGTTTTAAAGAATGATATTAAGAAAATATTTGTAGTATTAAATAAATGCGAACAGCTTGATGAAGATGATCTCAATGAAGTTTTAGAATATGCCAGAGATAAATTGAAAGACGTTGCATCATCTGAGCGAATTTTCCCTCTTTCAGCTCGCGATGCTCTTAAAAAAGCACTTGCTGAAAAGGAAGGTGCTTTACAGAATAAGTTGAATGGAGATGAATCAGCAGGTAGCGAATCTGATAATGGGGGAACTGGAAAAAGTACAGGTTTACCTGAATTTCGTTCAGCTCTTTCCAACTTCCTTCTTGAAGAACGGGGTAAGACTTTGCTTTCTGTTCCTGTGGGTCGTGCAATTCGCCTGTCAGGACGGATGCTTGCAATTTCTGCCTTGAGAAAAGAAAGCCTTGATATGGATGCGGCGGGCCAAAATGACCGTCTTGCCAAGCTCGAACCGGCAATTAAAGAGCATGAAGAGGCTCGTGAACGGTTGGGCAAGCGAATGGAAAAGGCGAATCGCGAACTGTCCAGATTTTTTGAGGCCAAGGTTCGTGAAGATATGGTCACTGTAGGTAAAGAGATGGATGAGATTATAGGAGAGACTCATATTGAAGCTGATTATGTCAAAGACATATTACCGGATATTATGAATAAAAAAATTGTTTCGATTCTTGAAGAGAATCAAAAGCTGATTAAGGAACGAATCGGCGAACTTGAGAAACGGGCAATTGAAGATGTTCAGAAATGTATAAGTCATCTTGATACCATTGTTTTTCGGGAGATTTCTTTCCACGAACAAAAAAAGTTGATTGAAGGTCTTCATCTCGAGAAATCTGCAATAGACAGCGAAGGAATGATGTTTGAACTTGGGCCTGTTCTTACTCTTGGAGGCTTTAGCTATGTAGGATGGATGGTCCTTGGAGTTTTAGGTGTGATTCCTGCACTTTTTGGCGCAGCATATATTAAAGATCTTATTGGTGACAAGCAACAGGAGCGGTTAACAGCGGATTTAAAAAAGAGCATAAGTTCACTGGTAAAAGATATGGAGAAAAAGATTGTTGATGGCAGTACTCTATCAATAAAGAAAACTCTTGATATTATTCTTGTAGAGCTGACGAAGCAAATTGATGAATCTCATCAGGGAGCAAAAGACAGCTTTCAAAAAATGGCTTTAGATCTTAAAAAATCAGACAGTGAACGAAAAGAGGCAAAAGAACGTTATACATCTATCGCTGAAGGAATAAATAAGTCAAGCAACAGGCTGGCTGATCTGGCAAAGTCTCTTTCGTAGAACTGGTAACAGCATTGATTACAGATTTTACCCTGATTTAAGTTATTGTCAGATAGTTAATTAGATTGAAAGGATTCGATTATTTAGATGCCTGTATGGGATAATATTGGTAAATATTTCATTAAGCTCACCTTATCAGATGAAGCTGATAAAGCCATGAAGGCAGGTGATATTGCGCTTAAAGAAAACATGTATGGTGCTGCTCTTTATCACTATAAATCAGCGGTTAAAGAAGAACCTGAATACGCACCACTAAGGCTTAAATGTGGAATAGCAGCAATTTGTACAGGTGATAAAACTTTAGGTGAATCAGAACTCGAAGTTGCTCTTAAACTCAATGACTCTACAGGGGAAGCCTGGTACTGGTTAGGCATTAACTCTATTAATTCAGGAGAATTCGAAAAGTCTTTAAAGCAGTTTCGCCATGCTTTCAGATATGGAGTGAAAACTGATGATTTTAAGATAGCAAGAGCATATAGCGCCTGGCGTAGCCAGTCTGCAGAATATCTTTCAAAGCATGCTCCTGCCTTAGAGAACATTGTATCAAAGAACCCGACAGCAGCTTTTTTGTATATTCAAAATATGTTAAACAAAGGAGATTACAAATCTTTGTGCTCTCTTCTTTCTAAAATCAAAGATTTACAGCAGTTATCTGCTTTGCCTTTGACAGGTCTTTTGGGACAGTGTCTTGCGAATACGGGGAATGGTGAGAAAGCAGTTTTAATCCTTGAATCTTTGATGGGTACAAGCAACAAGAAGGCTAACGAGCAGCGAAACAATAGCTCAAATGACCAGCATCTATTTTCCGCTATTGGTCAGGCTCTATATAATTCAGGTGATTATGAAAAAGCAAGAGGTTGCTTGAAAAGGGCTGTGTCTCTTTTTAACGAAAACCCTTTGTCTTTGTTTTACCTTTCATCTATTTTGGCTTTTGACGGCAAATTAAATGATGCAATATCTTTAATTCCAAAGAAAATACCCTGGAAAGCTGCTGAAAATTCTGCATCAGTTTGTTCAGAACAATCAGATGATGCATTTTTGGCCAGGCTTGATAAAATTAAAGATGTAAATGATCTTGTAGATCTGGAAAACCTTGATTTATTGATTTTAGATAATGATGATTCAAATATTACTTTCGACAAGAATGGTATTTCATACAAAATAGACTCTTTGAACTTTGGTGAGGGCGGGTTATATGAATGGCTTTTGCTATTTGCTTTAAAGGCAGTGCTTTTATCTGAACTTGGTACTTTAGCTGAGGCCGCAAATGCTATTAAAGAGGTAAATCAATTTGCAAACTCCAACAAGAGTATTTTAACTCCATTTCAGGAAGCCAACCTTAATCAGTGGCTTCCTTCCATCCTTGCTCTGTCAGATTCTTCAGGGGTAAAAGATTCTGCACTTTCAGGTATGAAAGTTCATACAGGTCTCAAAAACTATGTTCAGGGTTTAAATCTTTTGAAATCGGGAGGAAATGAAGAAGCGGTTAATGCTTTTCGTCGTGGATTGTCTAAAATTAAAGATGAAATGATTAATCCATTTACACCAATTTTATCGCCTTTGCTTCGACAGTTATTGATTGAAGGTCTCCATCGTCTTGGTGAAGATTCAATTGTATCATCAATTGAGTCAAGAGCCGATTTGACAGAATCGAGAAAACGTACCAAAGGTCCTCTGGCTTCTTTGTCTGCAGAAGTACTTTCTATATTAAATAGACTTCTTGTTTTATTTGGCCAGGCACCTGAATTTGCACATAAAAGCCGAGAAATAGCTGCTTTACGAGAGAATTACGACAGACCTCTTCTTGTCACAATAATGGGTGAGTTCAACGCCGGTAAATCATCATTCATAAACGCTTTTATTGGTGAAGCAGTTGCTCCAATGGGGATTATTCCAACAACTGCAACTATCAATTATTTGAAGTATGGAGCAAAAAAGGGAATAAGGATAATTTACGATGATGAAAGTGTGGAGGAAAGATCAATTGATGAACTGGCAATGTATGTAGATGAAAGAAAAGGCGAGGAGGATGTTTTACGATCTGTTAAGTTTGTCGAAATTTTATATCCCCTTGAAATTCTCAAATCAGTCAATATTGTTGATACTCCAGGGTTAAATGCTCCAGTTCCTGAACATGAGGAAGCAACAAGAAGCATTCTGGAGAAGTCAGATGCCTTAATCTGGTTGTTCAGTGCAACCCAGGCTGGTAAATCAAGTGAGCGGGAAATTCTTGAGATCGTTAGAAGTCATTCTACAAAAGCTGTAGGTGTTGTTAATAAAATAGACAAGCTTTCAGATTCTGATGCAAAACAGGTTCTTTCTGATATTGAAAAAGACTTTGGCATCTATTTTTCTGCCATTGGTAGTTTGTCTGCAAAAAAGGCTTTAAAGGCGAGATTGAAAGATGAACTTGATGATAGTGAATCGATCAGGTTCGCTGACTTTGAAAAGATGCTTAATGAGAAAATTTTTTCAAAATCACGTTCTATAAAGGATAGTGTAACTCTTGACAAGCTTGCTGCTTCTCTAAAGCCTCTTTCAAGAGCATATGAAGATCTGGAGATGAATCATCGTGCCAGAGAGCTTCAGTTTGAAAAAATGTGTGAGAGCATGAAAAGGAAGAAAGATGACTTTGGTCTTACGGCCTATGATCAACTGAATGAGGATTTTAACTTCATTAAAAAAGAACAGGTTGGTAGTCTTGCTTCTGATCTTTATGATGTATTGAAAGAAAAGCAGGGAATCCTGGAAGATTATCTTATTCTTCCAGATAGCCGAGTAGACAGGTTTGCATCTATTATTGAAGATGCCTTGAATGAAATTGTAGGTTGGTCTTTTCATAAAAATCTTTTCAAAATGGTTTCTAATCTTGTTTCATCTGTTCATGATGAATGGCTTTCTTTGTTTCCTCACTGGTTCAAGTCATCAGAGGTTTCTGGAACAACACCTATTGAAAAAGTCTTGTTTGGGTCAATCTTTTCCGGAGATCCAGGGAATCTGCTAGAGGCAATGAAA
>Ga0164315_10004201_pt1 | contig 11160 bp, 9 predicted proteins | sample GuaBasSedimGuay6_FD_113737 | JGI IMG/M metagenome (GOLD analysis project Ga0164315, IMG submission 113737) | Subseafloor sediment microbial communities from Guaymas Basin, Gulf of California, Mexico - Guay6, Core 4569-2, 0-3 cm | ecosystem: Environmental > Aquatic > Marine > Hydrothermal vents >...
CAGGGTATCCATGGCCATGGCCAGATCCTCTTTTTTCAGCACATAGGCGATTCGGACCTCCTGTTTCCCCAGTCCGGGCGTGGAGTAAAAGCCCGATGCGGGAGCCATCATCACCGTCTGGTTTTTGTATTCAAACTCACTGAGAATCCATTCGCAGAATACATCTGCATCATCCACCGGAAGGTGCACCACCGTATAGAAAGCCCCTTTGGGTGTGGGGCAAATCACCCCGTGCATCTTGTTAAGCGCCTCCACCATAAAGTCACGGCGCTCAATGTATTCATCATAGACCTCCTTAAAATAAGAGTCGGGAGTGTCCAGAGCAGCTTCCCCGGCCACCTGGCCGTAGGAGGGCGGACTCAGCCTGGCCTGTGCAAATTTCAGAGCCGTAGAGATCACGTCCTTATTTTTCGAGATCAGGGTACCCACCCTGACGCCACACATACTATAACGCTTGGACACGGAGTCAAACATTACCACGTGCTCGTTCAGTCCGGGAAGATCCATGGCTGAAAAGTGCTCTTCCCCATCGTAGCAGAATTCACGGTATACCTCATCAGAATATAGATAGAGGTCATGTTTTTTCACAATTTCCCCCAGCATCTCAAGCTCTTTCCTGGAATAAAGGTAGCCGGTGGGATTGTTGGGATTGCAAATGATTATTCCTCGCGTTTTAGGAGTAATCACCTTTTCAAACTCTTCGATGGGAGGTAAGGCAAAACCGTTCTCAATTCCAGAAGTTATAGGTACTACCTGTACGCCTGCCGCCACCGAGAAACCATTGTAATTGGCATAGAAAGGTTCTGGAACGATCACCTCTTCGCCGGGGTTGACTGTGGACATAAGTGCAAAAGTGATTGCCTCGGACCCACCGGTTGTTACCAGCATTTCGGTATGGTCCACATCAATTCCCAGATTCTGGTAAAAAGCAGCCAGTTTGCGCCTGTAGCTTTCATTTCCGGCAGAATGACTGTATTCTATCACCCTGGCCGTCATGTTTTTCACCGCATCGCGGGCCACTTCCGGGGTCTTGATATCGGGCTGACCAATGTTGAGGTGGTAGACCTTTCTTCCTTTCTTCTTTGCCTCTTCGGCAAAGGGGACCAGTTTCCGGATTGGAGAAGCTGGCATTTGCTGTCCTTTTGTTGAGATGCTTGGCATAATATCTTTTTCGTCTTTCTATTCTTCTTCAGCTACTCCTGCGACCACTTTTCCTTTGATCTGAAGCTTCACAGGTGAGTTAGCTGCCGTAGTGTATACGATTACCGATTTCAAAAATGTACCTGTGGTTGCTGTGTTATACTTTACAGTAATTTCACCGACGCTTCCTGGTTCAAAGGGCTCCTTGGGCCAGTCTACGACAGTACAGCCGCAGGTGGATCGCACCCGGTTGATCACAAAGGCAGCTTCCCCCATATTTTTAAATACAAAGGACCAGGTGCCGTCACTATCCTGCACAATTTCTCCATAGTCGTGCAGCTTTTCCTCAAACCAGATCTCCTGGCCATGCTCTTTTGCTTTTCCTTCTGGTGAATCGGCACATCCTGTGGTGCAAATTACCATGGCCACTATGGCCGTCAGTGTTATCAATTTTACTCTCATAGTTTTCAATGAATGCCCAAAAGTACTTCATTTTCACGAAGTGAAAAATGATAAACAGCAGGAAGTAGCTATATTCATAGGAAATTTTCATCTGAGAACATGAGAAAAGCAAGGCAGGAGATAACAGACCAACTTACCCTGGAAGAGATTCTGCGGGGTGCCATCATTTGCAGGATGGCAATGATGGACGGGGATCTGCCCTACATCATACCATTTAACTACGGGTATAAGGAGGCTTGTCTCTATATCCATTCCGCCCAGGATGGGAAGAAGATCGATCTGCTCCGAAAAAATAGCCAGGTCTGCTTCGAGGTTGAGGATAGCATGGAGATCACCAAAGGGGATCGGGCCTGCGACTGGTCCACTCGCTATCGTTCGGTGGTGGGCTATGGAAACGTGGAGATACTTTCTGATGAGGCCAGTAAACAGCAGGGTCTGGAAGTGATTATGGCCCAGCACGGGGCTCCTGAGCTGATTGAATTCAATCCGAAGAATATTAATCGCATGGTGATCCTGAAGCTCACCATCACCTCCATGACCGGCAAGCAATCCAGTAATTGGAATACCCGCTAATATCATCTAATTTAGTACTTATGGAACAAAGTACACATCCTGATAGAACCATCATTTTAAGCGCCCTGGCCTTTGGTGCCATGGGAGGGCTCCTGCTGGGATCTTATCTCTGGCGGAGCGGAACGAATGAGCATAAGCTATCCAAGCACCTGGGAACCCTGAGCAGGGTGATTGAAGAGATCGAAGAGATCGATCTGGAAGAAACGGACCTGCTAAAGGAGCGAGTTGAACAACTTATAAAAACCATTAAAGCAAGTTATGGCGAGTCTTAAGTCTGGAATCGATAAACTCTCGGGTGACTCTAAGACCCTGGTAGAGGACTATCTCAAACTGTTTTCCATCAAACAATCTGAAAAACTGGCCCTGCTGCTGGGCATTCTGTTTAGCTTTTTTATGTTGTCTCTACTGCTGCTTATCGTAATTCTGTTTTCATCCTTTGCCCTGGCAGCCTGGTTAAATAGTATCCTGTCCGGAGCGTATACAGGCTTCCTGATTATGGGGGGGCTGTATGTACTTCTCACCATCCTTTTGCTGCTTCGCATCATATTAAGCAAGACTCCATTTATGGCTAATTTTTTCTCGAGGCTGATAGCAGGCATCCTGGGAGTAAAGCATGATGGCATCAACGATTTGAAAGGCTTGAGACACAGCAGCGAAATGATTCAGCAAAAGATTGACAGCGGGCAGGACCTGATCAAAGCTGACCTACAACTGCTGCGCTATTCTATTTTTGAAAATATTCTGAAAGAGATTCTTGGATTGTTTTCGGGCCGGAAGAAAGAAAGCAAGTCCACAAAAGCTAAACCTGTGAGTAAGACCAAGCAGAAAGCTAAGAAAGAGCAGACTAAGGATTCTTAACAGGCTTCTGGCCTAATAAAAATCTACAACATCCCACACAAATGCACGGATTCCCACATCCGTATTCTCTTCGTCGAGCCTTTTGATGCCATCCAGTACTGCTGGCACAGTATCCTCCTCCATTATGGCCATCCTGGCCGTGTTCTGCTCCGGCCAGGTGTGGGTGTTCATATGAGGTGGACCATCCACGCTGCCCCGGCCTGTGAGGTCGGTCCAGCGTGTAAATCCCCTGATTTTCAGTTTCTCAAAAAGGTACTCTACCTTTTCAGTTTGCGCCTGGTTATATACTATAAATACAGCTTTCATCTCTAATTATTTTCGGGATTGCCCTCCCCAATTCCATTCATAAAATCAAAATCCAATTTTGCCTTGCGTTGGTCACTTTTGCGTACCATCATATGGTATACGACTGGTACCAGCACTAAGGTTACAATTGTGGAGAAGATTAGTCCCCCGATAACCGCAATTCCCATGGGACTCCAGATCTCTGATCCGGATCCGGAACTCAAAGCCAGAGGCAACATTGCCAGGATAGTGGTAAGTGAAGTCATCAGTACGGGGCGTAGCCTCGATTTACCCGAAACTATTATGGACTCCCGAAGCTCCACACCCCGGTCGCGTGTCAGGTTGATATAATCCACCAGCACAATGGCATTCTTTACCACGATCCCGATTAGCATCACACCACCTACCATGGAAATCACACTCATGGTTATCCCGGTCACTACATGGGCCAGAACTACTCCGGTAAATGCAAAGGGGATGGAGAACATAATGATAAAGGGCATTTTAAAGGATTCGAACTGACTGGCCATTACCAGGTAGGTGAGTACCAGGCTAAGCATCAGGAGCAGCATCAGGTCCATCATGGAGTCTTGCATATCCTCCACGGCGCCACTCATTTGTACCATCACATCGGGAGGTACATCCATGGAATTGATGATAGATTGTACTTCTGCTGCAATGGTATTCAGTGGTACCTTGTAAGGCGTGGTGGAGACGGTCACGATCCGTTCCCTGTTTTTACGCTCGATGTTTGGGGGGGACCAGTACTCTTCGATATTGGCCACCTCACCCAGACGGATTGCCTGATTCTGCATATTCATCAGGGCGATGTCCTTAAGATTGGTGAGAGAATTTCGCTCCTCCTCCACAAAGCGGACCACGATATCGTATTCTTCTCCCTCTTCACGGTACCTGCTCATGTAGGGACCCTCTACCCGGTTACGGACCGCATTGGCCAGGGTGTAGGTATTCAATCCGTGCTGGGCCATCTTCTCCCGGTCGGGAACTATCTGTAATTCCGGTTTGGAAGGATCGCGGCTCACCTTGATATTGGTGGCTCCCGCTACCCTTTGAAGGCTGTCGGCCAGCACCTGTGCAATCCGTGAAGTGGTTTCAAAATCATAGCCGTAGATCTCTATATCCACATTGTTACTGGTTGTGCCGCCCATTCCCCCGTTGGGGACCACCTCATAGGTGACAATTTCGGGGATGGTCTCCAGGAACTCTCTCAGTTGATTGCTTAGCTCCTCAACGTCCCGGTCGCGCAATTCCAGATCAACCAGCATCATATTCAGGTTGACGCGGTGAGAACCCGATTGGACAAAGAGTGACATAATCCCTCCCTGATCGTCGGCTCCAGCAGAGGTGTTGAAGAACTGTACTTCAGGCATGTTCTCTTCAATAAAAGCATCAATCTTTCTTGCCACCTTTTTGCTCTCATCCACCCGTATCCCGGTCTGCAGTTCAATGGCAGCAGTCATGGATCCCTGGTCGGCTTCCGGCATGAATTCGAATCCCATGCCTGGAATCAATGCCATGGAAGCCGCGAAAATAAGAAAAGCAGCAATCAGCGTGCCCCATCTGAATCTCAGGGCCATGTGCAGTGTTTTTTCATAGACCCCGTCCACCCGGTTCAGGAAGCGGCCAATAATTCCGTCATAGCTCAAGGTGCGGACCTTCAGGGGCTTTTTCCTTAACTTCATCATTTTTGAAGCCAGCATGGGTGTGAGGGTGATGGCGCTCAGAGTTGAGGTCACCACGGTAATGGTTACAATAAAACCAAGGGGACGGAACAGCTCACCGGTCATGCCGCCCACCATGGTCAGTGGCATGAAAACAGCTACTACGGTAAGTGTGGTGACAATCACGGCCAGCCACACTTCATTGGTGGCATAGATGGCCGCCTCCCGCGGCCGGGCCCCTCGTTCCACATGTTTGGTAATATTCTCCAGTACCACAATGGCATCGTCAACCACCATACCGATGGCAATGGAAAGTGACGAAAGCACAATGATATTAATGGATCCTCCTGTAATCGACAGGTAGATAAAGGAGGTGACCAACGATACAGGAATGGTCAGGATCACAATAAAGGTGGCCCTCCATCTTCCCAGGAAGAACAATACCACCAGGATCACAGCGATGGCCGCATACATCAGGGTGGAAGTAAGGTTGCTGATAGAATCCTGGATAAACTCCGAAGAGTCCCAGAAGGGAACCACCTCCATATCATCGGGCAGGGAGGCAATCAGTTCGGGCATTATTTCCCGTATATCTTTACACACCTGTACCGTGTTGGCACCTGACTGCTTCTGGATCACGATCCGCAGTCCGGTACTCCCATTGATCCGCTCATCAAGGGTGATGTCGCGAATGGTATCCCGGATGGTGGCCACATCGCGCAGATAGACCGACTGGCCATTGAAACTGGCCAGTACGATATCATCCAGTACATCGCTTGAGGGGAACTCTCCCTGGACTCGCAGAGGGTAGTCCATTCGGCCCATCTCCATGTTCCCGGCTGGCAGGTTGAGGTTTTCGGCATTCAGTACGCCGGCAATCATCTCTACGGTGACGCCATAGGATTCCATCTTTCTTGGATCGATATCCACCTGGATCTCCCTTCCTGGTGCACCTACAATGCCCACGGTGCCGATTCCCTCGATGCGGTTGAGCCGGTTAATCACCTTCTCGTCCAGGATATTGGCAGCCGCAGGGTAGCTCTCACCGGCAGTAATTGCGTAAAACATGATGGGCATCATGCTGGAACTGAACTTAAAGAGGGCCGGTTTGTCCACCTCCTCGGGCAGGAACTGTTCTACAAAACTGATTTGATCCCGTATTTCATTGGCTGCCTCATCCAGGTTAGTCCCCCACTCAAATTCGCAAATCACGATGGACATGTTGTCGATGGATGAAGAAGAGATATCCTTCAGGTTACTTATTGAATTCAGGACATCTTCTACGGGTCTCGATACATTGGTTTCAATATCTGATGCGCTTGCCCCCGAATAGGTGGTTAACACAGAAATGGCAGGAAATTCAATGTCCGGATAGAAATCGATGGGCAGCCTGTTGAGTGAGAAGATTCCAAACACCATCAGTGCCATAAAGATCATTATGGTTGTAATCGGTCGGCGGACCGCGTTTCCGTATATGCTCATAATTCGATATTTTTCTTATTCAACAACCACTTTTACCGGGGCACCATTCTTCAGGTTGGCCTGTCCCACAAGGACTATCTCCTCACCCTCCTTGAGTTCGGGGGATGCGATCTCCAGCTGATCGTCCATCCGGTTCATAATTTTCACTGCCACTTTCCTGGCAGTTCCATTGTCATGGATCATTACATAGCGTTCGTTGGTGCCCGGTTGCTGCAGTACTGCAATGGCCGGAACAATCAGTGCTTCCCTCTGACCCAGTTTCAGGCTTACCCGGGCAAACATACCGGGAACCAGTTTTCGCTGCCTGTTGGGAACCATCACCTCCACGATAAAGGTCCTGGTAGCAGCACTGATGGTGGGATGAATCCTGAAAACGGTGCCCTGGAAAGTTTCGTTGGTATAAACATCGGTGGTGACCGAGGCTTTCATACCCACCTTGATAAGCGGCAGATTCTTTTCGCTCAGGTTGACCATTAGTTTTACCGGGTCGACCCGGATCATGGAAACCAGTGCCGCTTTTCCCGCCGGGGTATTGGGGGTCGGGGAGTATAGCTCACCATCGTTATAGTATTTGCCAGTGATTACCCCTGAATACGGAGCCCTGAGCATGGTATTCTCCTCCAGGTTCAGCAGCACCAGCTGGGTCGTCTCCACCTGTGCCTTCATCTGGTCGTAGGCCTGCTCCGTAATTGAACCGTACTGAAGCAGGGTATCCATGCGGGCCAGGTCGGTCAGCAGTTGCTGGAACTGCAGTTGTGTCTGGGCCAGTTGCGTCCGGTCCAGCTCCACCAGGAGTTGCCCCTTTCTTACATGGTCATTTACTTCGACCTTTACCGAACGTATTCGGCCCGAGAGGGCGGGGGAGAGATAGGTCTCCTCGTAAGCAACCACGGTGGAGGTGAGTTCCAGGGTAATGACAGTTTCACGCTTGCTTAGCTCCATCACTCTAATCGGGCGGGCTTTTTCTTCAACAGCTGCCTTTTCAGTGTTTGAAGCAGCTCCCGGGGGCTTCATATCACAGGCTGTAAATGCTATGCCGGCAATCAGGGCAATCAGGGCAATTTTTATTGTTTTCATGGTGGCTTTGGTTTTCATAATGGGTCTTGTTTTCAAAATAAGGTGTGCTATAAGTTGTTCATCAGTTTATCCAGTTGCAGTTTCGCATTCATCACCTCCATAATGGAAGTCATATAGTTGTTTTCTGCATCCAGGTAGTTGCCATTGGCCTGCGTGAGGTCAAGACTGGTGGCCATCCCCTGCTCAAACTTACGCCGGTAGCTGTCATAGACACGCTGGGCCACCTCTACATTCTCCTGCTGGGTGAAGAAGTTATCCAGGGAGTTTTGCAGGTTGAACTTGTACTGCTTCTCCTGAAGCAGCAGCTGATCTTCCATGATATCCCGGTTGACCTGTGCCATATTGTAATCAATTTTGGCCTGATCGACACGTGCCTTTCTCATACCACTGGAGAAAATTGGCACACCCATGGATAAGCCAACCATATGGTTGGGATTCATATCAAAATCAGTGGTAAGGATTTTTGCGTTGTAGTTGTAAAAACCGGTAATGGTCGGCGCATAGTTCCACTGCTCCAGTCCAAGCATTTTCCTATTGATTTCCTCCTGGGTCTTCATGATCTTGTAAGTCAGATTGTCTTCAACGTTAAAAGGCGCGTCCAGTGCCGTTTCGGCCTGCATAGCGGTAAAGAGCATCTCCAGGTCATCGGTCAACTGAATATCCACATTGGTCTCCAGCCCAAGCTGGAAACGGAGCAGATTGTAGTTAAGCTCCAGGTTCCTTTGTAGTGAAGTGGTGGCATTGGCTAGCTGGTTCACCGTAATGCGGATCTGGTCCACATCGGTCTGCTCTGCCATACCAGTCCTGAACATGATCTCGGTCTGCGCGAGGGTCTCTTCCAGGTTATCGTGGTTCTGTTTCACGATGTCCAGCGATTCCTCAGTAATCAGAACCAGGTAGTAGGAGCCGATCACCGATTCTTTGATGTTAAGTTCATTAAAATCCAGGTTTTGTTCAGATATGAGCATCGCCAGTTTGGCGGTCTGGATGCCTACAATATACTGACCGCTGAAGATCAGCTGGTTTACCATCAGTTTGGCAGTACTCTGGTCCTTTAGTGTGATGAAGTTTGGGGGCAGCATCGATTGAAGAACCCCGTCGTAGTGGGTATTTGCCCCATGGACAGCCAGGTCACCGGCAGTGTAGAAAGGATAGGCCGCCTGGGTCTGATTGAAAGCTTCCAGATAATCTTCCGGGCCAAAGGGGGAATCCCCGCCCATACCAAAGTTGAATTCCATCTGGTAATTAAAGAAGGACGAGTAGTCCATCCCTCCATCTACCTGGGGCAGACCCTGTGAGATGGCTTCCCAGTTTCTTGCACGGGACCTTTCCACTTCAAGGCGTGCATTCTTTAAGGACTTATTGAAGGCGAGGGCATGATCGACGGCCCCCTGCAGGTTCAGAACCATTTTATCTGCCGGTTCCTGGCTGGTCACCCTGGTGAACAGGCCCATAGAGAGTAGCAGTGTAAATAGAATAATTATCTTTTTATTTTTCATATCGTAGTCTGTTTTATTCTTCGGTCTGTTTATTCCAATATAATCTTACAATCTACCAGGAGCTTTCGCCCCTTTTTTGTGGATATTCCCCTGAAAAAGGGAATAATCATATGGTCGAACATATCTTTATGCTGGAAACCAGCGTCGACCATGTTACTGTCGTGACCAAAGAGGTCAAAAAGTGCATGAATAGTCTGGTTTACAATCTCGATGTTGATATCGTCCCTGAATACTTTCTGCTGAACACCGGTCTCAAGCAGTTTCCTGGTCATACTGTAATCACGGATCTCGCCGGGTTGGGAAAAATGTTTAAAGACTTTCTGATGGTATTTTTTAAAATCGTGAAAAAAAGCAGGACTCATTCGCTGCATCTGGTTAACGGTCATCTTGATGATCCGGAAGAGCGCCTCAATGGCATTGTCCGATTGCTCGATTAGCCTGTGTGCTTCTTCCGAGGTCTGATCTTTATAGTATTTAATGACCTCCAGCAAAAGGGTGTCTTTGTCCTTGAAGCGTTCATAAATGGTTCTTTTGGAGATCCCCATCTCTTCTGCCAGCGAATCCATGGTCATGCTTCTAATGCCATACTTGCCAAACAATATCCCCGACTCTACCAGTATTCTGTCTCTTACCTCCACTTTAGCTAATTTTCGGCAAGTATATGAAAACTTTTTTAGTTTTTTTAGTTTTCTGGCTGAATTTTCGTAAATAATCGGTGAATGGTATTTTTGGGTCGGTGAAGAACACTCCAGTTCATCACAACACCATTTTTTTACTACTTTTGCGGGCATGAATATTCCATCAAAATATGATCCATCCAGCGTGGAGGACAAATGGTACTCCTACTGGATGGAACATGGCTTCTTCAGGAGCACCCCAGACCAGCGTGAACCCTACTGTATCGTGATCCCCCCACCCAATGTAACGGGTGTGTTGCACATGGGACATATGCTTAATAATACCCTGCAGGATGTATTGATCCGCCGGGCCCGAATGCAGGGCAAAAATGCCCTCTGGGTTCCGGGGACCGACCACGCATCCATTGCCACCGAAGCAAGAGTGGTGAACAAGCTGGCCGAGGAAGGAATCAAAAAAACGGATCTCAGCCGGGAGGAGTTTCTGGAGCATGCATGGGAATGGACCCATACACATGGTGGAATCATATTGGAGCAATTGAAGAAGCTGGGAGCATCCTGCGACTGGGACCGTACCTGTTTCACTATGGATGAGGCTCTGTCGGAGAGCGTGATCAAGGTATTTGTGGACCTGTTTAAGAAGGGGCTGATATATCGTGGTGTAAGAATGGTGAACTGGGATCCGCAGGCCCTTACGGCCGTTTCCGATGAAGAGGTTAATCACAAAGAGGTGGCCTCCAAGTTATACTACCTCAATTATCTGGTGGAGGGAGAAGAAGAGTTTATCACCATAGCCACCACCCGTCCCGAGACCATTCTGGGCGATACTGCGGTATGTGTGCATCCGGAGGATGAACGTTTCAGTAAATTTCATGGCAAGAAGGTACTGGTGCCATTGGTGAACCGCTCTGTTCCCATTATCGTGGATGAATATGTGGACCGTGAGTTTGGAACCGGGGCACTGAAGATTACTCCTGCCCATGATATCAATGACTATGAACTGGGACTGAAGCACAACCTGGAGTCCATCGATATTTTTAATGACAACGGCACCCTGAATGAAGCGGCCCAGATACTGGTTGGTGAGGACCGATTTATAGCCAGGAAGCTGATAGTTCCCATGCTTGAGGAGGCCGGGAACCTTGTAAAAACCGAGGACTATATGAATAAGGTGGGTTTTTCGGAGCGCACCGATGCAGTAATCGAACCCAAACTGAGCCTGCAGTGGTTCCTGAAAATGAAGAAACTTGGTGAACCGGCACTGGAGCATGTTATGAATGATGATGTGCAGCTTCAGCCCGCCAAGTTCAAGAATACCTACCGCCACTGGATGGAAAATGTGAAGGACTGGTGCATCTCCCGCCAGCTCTGGTGGGGACATCGTATTCCTGCCTATTTCTATGGAGAAGGACCCATGGATTACGTGGTGGCCGAATCCAAGGAGGAAGCGCTTGAACTGGCCCGTGA
>Ga0164315_10004202_pt1 | contig 11159 bp, 5 predicted proteins | sample GuaBasSedimGuay6_FD_113737 | JGI IMG/M metagenome (GOLD analysis project Ga0164315, IMG submission 113737) | Subseafloor sediment microbial communities from Guaymas Basin, Gulf of California, Mexico - Guay6, Core 4569-2, 0-3 cm | ecosystem: Environmental > Aquatic > Marine > Hydrothermal vents >...
CTTTAAACTCTGTACGGCGGTTTTCCTGGTGATCCGGTTCAGAACAATAAACATCATTGGTACAATGGTTGAGTATTTGTGTCTCACCATAACCTTTTCCTTTAATCCTGGATTTATCAATTCCTTTCGAAATCACATAATCGGCAGCTGAAATAGCACGGTGTTGAGATAGCCAGAAATTATAAACATCATTTGCCCTGGAGTCGGTATGAGAACAAAGTTCAATAATTATATCCGGATTTTGACGTAGGATATTAACCAGCTTATCCAGTTCCTTGTATGAACTTGAGCGCAGATTATAACTGTTTAAATCATAATGTATATCGTTCAATTTGATGGATTCGTTCAATGTAAAAGAGAATTCTTCGGTGATCAATAAAATATCAGATTCCACTATTCCAATGGAACTATTTTCAATTCCTTCTATATCAATTTCACTTTTTTCATAACCTTCTTTTTCAACTATTAACTTATAGTCGGTATTGTAATCTATTTTAAACTCAAATTCACCATTTTCATTTGATACAAATTTATCCAGTTCTTCTCCATCTTTGTTGGTCAAAATTACTTCAACCTCTTTCATAATACTTCCATCAGCAATATCTTTGATCTCCCCAACAACTTTAAGGCTCTCTTTCTTAAACCAGAAAATATCATCATCTCCCTGTCCTCCGGGGCGGTTAGAAGAAAAATAACCTGTTGATTCGGTAGGGTCGATGATGTATCCAAAATCATCTTTTGAACTGTTGATAGGCGCCCCCAAATTTATTACTTCATATTCCATTGGTGATTGTTCGATGGCAGAAAATATGTCTAATCCACCAAGTCCTAAATGACCATCTGAGGCAAAGTACAATGTACCATTGTCATGAATAAACGGAAACATTTCGTTTCCTGAAGTATTGATGTAATAGCCGGCATTGACAGGCTCGGTCCACTCATCTCCACTTTTGTCAGCATAATAAATATCAGTGCCACCATACCCATCCGGATTATTAGAGATAAAGTACAAACGGCTACCATCAGCGGAAATTGAAGGGTGTCCGCAAGAATACTCATTATTGTTAAATGAAAGACCTTGTACATTCGCCCATTCACCATCCTCAATGGTTGCACTGTAGATTTTTAAATTGTTTACCTTCAATGAGTCGTTATCTGACATCCAGTTATTTCTTGTAAAATAAAAAATATTGTTGGCAGCACAATATGAGCCAGGCCCCTCGTGGTAATTTGTTTTAGTGTTAGTAGTCAGCACCTGAGTATTAAACAATTCCCCGTTATCTTTAATTTCTGATTCATAAAGTTCGAGGAAAGGTTGTTCATCCCAGGTATAAACATAATCTTCCAATTCTTCTGATTTTCTGGAAGATGCAAAAATGAGGTAATCTTTATAATATGCGGGACCAAAATCAGCTTCTTCTGAGTTAGTTGCCATGTTTATTACTTGATAAACATGAGAATTTTTAGAAAGCCTGATGTGGTAATTGATATCTGATAAATGTCTTTTTGCCCATTCGTTTCCAGTTAGGCGATAGTATTGTTCTATCCAGATCAAAGCCTCTTCATAATTTTGGTTACTTTTTAATACTTGTGCATAATAATATATATCAATAGGTTCAACATCTTTAAAGTCCACCAGCTTTGTATACCAGATTTGGGCTTCGCCAGTATTCTTTGTCAAACGGTATGAGTCGGCTAAGCGCCTTACTATTTTTATATTATCAGGATCTTTTCTATATGCTTTCTTGTAATATTTCGCAGCTTTGGCGTATGCCAGGTTTTTATAATATCTATCGGCTTTACTTTGTTGCGCAAAAGAATTAATTGCGAAACCGGAAGTAAAAATTATAATAAAGAATATGAGTATTATCTTTTGCATAAATTATTCTTTTTCCTAAAACGATCGATTACTTTTGATTTTGTTTTGCAAATTTAATTAATTAGAAATATCGTGGTGACCGAATCAGGTTTTTCCCAGTAAAAAAATCAAAACTCACCATTATTTCATGGCTTCCAGAGTTATATTTTGCCAATTGGGATGTTGTAAAGTCATATGAATAACCTACTCTTACCTGTTTGATGATCTGTACCTGTGCCATTAACCCAAATGCATCACCAGTTCTGTACATAGCTCCTAACCAAAATTTCTCCATAAAAATAAAATTTGCAGTTAAATCAAATTGTATAGGAGCACCTTTATTAATTTTTGCTTGTACTGATGGTCTCAATTTTAATTTTTCATTCAGATCAAATACATTTCCTACACTAAAATAATAGTGTCTTTCGGAAACACTCAATTTTTCATTTTTTACATTGGTTCCTGTTGTAAGGTCATTGTTTAATAATTTAGGAATGGAAAAGCCAGCATAAAATTTCTTAGTATAGTAGAAAAATCCAATTCCGAAATTGGCTTTTACATCCCCATTGATATTTTGAGAAAAAGCTACGTCATTGTCATCTGTTGTTTGAATGTCCTGGAAATTGGCTTTGTAAAATGTAAATCCCCCTTTTAAGCCCATACCAAGTTTTCCTTTTTCGCTTACTTTAAGCTGATAGGAATAATCCACAAAAAAGCCTGTTTGTTTTGTGGGGCCTATTTTATCGGTTATCAATGAGAGTCCAAGACCACAATTGATTTTTGGAATAGGTGTATTTGCCGTTATCGAAAGTGTTTGGGGTGCGCCTTCAAATCCAACCCATTGACGGCGGTTTAATATTGTAATATTTGCAACTTCACCACTTCCTGCATATCCTGGATTTACGGCAAGCTGGTTGAACATGTATTGTGTAAACATGGGATCTTGCTGCGATTTTGCTACGGTAAAGCTCATCATCAAAATAATGCTTGTTATCGTAGCTTTTTGTAGTATTTTTACCTTATATCTCATGCCTATAGTTTTTCTTTTTTAATTCTCGCAATCTTATCATTTTCTGGATTAGTGGTTTATATACACATTCCCAGTCATTGTATTTGTACCGTTGCCTAAGGAGAGCACGTAGAAATATGTTCCGGGTGCTAATGGTGCTCCTATTGACGCATTGTTATTTGGTTTCCCATCCCAGGTATTGTCATAGCCACTGGCAGTATATACTTTGTTTCCCCATCTGTTGTAAATAACTAATTCATTTTCCGGGAAATTTTCGATGCCCGGGATTACAAATTTATCGTTGACACCATCTCCATTTGGTGAAAACCCGTTCGGCACCTGTACAGGGTCATCTGATTCATAATCTACATTTATAACTACAGTAGTGCTATCGCAATATCCTAACTGGTCACAAATTTTATATATAAGGGTATCCTCATTTTTAAAATCAGGCACACTGAAATAATCAACATGTAAATTCCAGCTATTATCTATATGAAAGTCCGCACCACTTATAGGATTATGGATAACCACAAGACTAGAAGGATCTATATTGTCATCTGGATCTGTGTCATTTTCCAATACATCTAGGGTGATATTGCCACTTTGTTTTGTTGTTCCAAAATCTGCATTTGCAACGGGAGCATAATTTTCTACAACATTTAAGTATATGAAGTTGATATCACATAATCCCAATACATCACAAACCTGGTAGGTTAATGTATCAGCTCCGGAGAATGACGGAACGTATTGGTAATTAATGGTTATCCACCCATCTTCACCTATTGATACCATAGCACCACTATTTGGTAATTTAATAATGGATAAACTTGATGGATCAAGATTCCCATCAGGATCACTATCATTTTCAAGTATATTTAGTGCAATAGTTCCACCTTGTGAGGCGTTGCCATAATCAGCCATGGTCAATGGTTGATGATTGATTGTTTGTATACTTATTTGTACGATACCATCACCACAAAGTACTGGTGCAGGAATGCCATTATCACAAACGGAATAAGTATATGTATCGTTTCCTAAATAACCTGGATCTGGCTGATATAATATATATCCATAAATAGGATCAACTACAACTGTTCCATGTAGGGGTTCCGAAACAATTTGTACGGTTGTGGGATCAATGGCACCCAAAGGATCGAATATATCAGAGTCATTGAGTAAAACATTGGTTGTTACTGCAACATTTTCCCCTGTTTCAACAATATCAACATTTGCCACAGGTGCGTCATTAACAGAAGTAACATTTATGGTTATCTGGCCCTGGTCGCAATAACCATCCGTATCACAAACTGTATATGCCATAATATCATCGCCATAAAAATTCAGATCGGGTGTATATTGTATGGTTCCTGTTGAAGGGTTGACCAAAGCTGATCCATGCAGAGGTTCTGTATAAATTACTACAGAAGCAGGATCAAGATTATTTTGAGGGTCAATATCATTTGCTAAAACATTCACTTCAGCAGGTGTATCTTCATTCGTTAGTATAACATCATCAACTGCAGTTGGCGATTGGTGGCTGATGGTTAGTGTAACAATGGCATCGCCACAAAGTGCAGGCAATGGATATCCATTATCACAAACACTATAAGTATAGCTATCAGTACCATAGTATCCAGTATTTGGCGTGTATGTGGCTGCTCCAGAAACTGGATCAACAATCACTTCACCATGAAGTGGTTGTGTAATGACTGAAACCGTTGATGGATCAATATTTCCCAAAGGATCGTTTGGATCAGTATCATTTGCAAGGATCATCGTTGTAACCATCATATTTTCTGTGGTAGTATTAGTATCTGCCAAAGTAACAGGCATGTCATTTACAGCATCTATTGTTAAAACAACCATTGCCTGATCGCACAACTCCATCATATCACAAACTTCATAAATGAAACTATCGATGCCGTTATAGTTCTCTCCCGGAATATAAGTAACTAGTTGAGTACTTGAATTATAAGTAGCTGTGCCATTTTCAGGTGGTACCACAAAACTTATGGATTCCGGATCAATATTATTCTGGAGATCAATATCATTTGCAAGAATGTCGATTTCAAGGGCCGTATCTTCCAATGTTGAAGTAGTGTCATTTACAGCAGTAGGTGTTTCTTTTATAATATTAATTGTCACAATTCCAGAACCACATTCTGGTGGCAAGGGATTTCCATCATCACATACCTGATAGGTATACTGGTCAAAACCTGTAAAACCATTATTAGGCAAATAAGTAACTTGTCCGGTTGATACATTAATATCCACACTTCCATTTAAGGGATCTTCAATAATTGTTACTGATGCAGGATCAATATTTCCCAAAGGATCATTGATGTCACTATCATTGGCAAGTATATCTGTTGTAATGGCTACATTTTCAGTTGTTGCATCCATGTCATCAACAATCAGAGGTGGATCGTTCAAAGGATTAACAGTAAAGTATACTGTTCCCTGGCTACAATATCCATCAGGGTCACAAACCTGGTATACAAGTGAGTCTGTACCATTAAAGTTTTCATATGGCGTATAACTTACAATACCTACAAATTCGTTTAAATCAGCAGTGCCGTTAATTGGATCCACTAAAACTTCAGCAGTTGTAGGATCGATAACACCTTGAGGGTCGGTATCGTTGAGCAGTATATTTACCAATATTTCATTTTCTTCATCACCACTTCCAAAATCATTATTGGCAACAGGTGATTGATGATCTACAGTAATTGTAACAGTTGCTTGCCTGCAGATAGCAGGTAAAGGATAACCATTATCACAAACCTGGTAATCGTATGAATCTTCTCCATAAAAACCTGCTTCAGGAGAATATGTCACTGCCCCGGTTAAATAATTTATGGTAAGTATACCATTAGATGGTTGTGCAATAATGCTGACAGAAGCAGGATCAATATTTCCCAAAGCGTCATCCGGGTCATCATCATTGGCCAGTATGTTTGTTGTTACTGCAACGTTTTCAAGGGTAAAGTCTGTATCATCATTTACTATTGGCGGATCATTTACCGCCTCTATTGTGATATATACATAGGCCTGACCGCAGTAACCATCCATATCACAAATCTCATATTGCAATTGATCCTGTCCATGGTATCCTGGATTTGGATTGTATATAAGAGTTCCAGTTGTATTATTCACTGAAACGTTTCCATGTAAAGGATCAGATATTATTATAAGGGTTGAAAGATCAAAACTATTTTGAGGGTCGTTATCATTTTGCAGGATATCCATATCAGTTGATGTATCTTCAACGATATTTATATAATCATCCACAATTGTAGGTGATTCCTGGCTAATTGTAATGGTAACAGTTGCTATATCACAAGTGGGTGGCAATGGGTTTCCATCATCACAAATTTCATACTCATAAAAATCAGTTCCATAAAATCCGGTTGCTGGAGTATAGGTTACAAATCTTGTTATAGGATCAATGGATACAGAACCATTTTGTGGTAAACTTGTAATATTTAAAGATGCCGGATTTGGATTTCCCAGCGGGTCTAAAGGATCATCATCATTTGAAAGTACATCCATTGTAACTGCCTGATCTTCCTGTGTTGTCCCAACATCATCCATGGCTGTTAGGTTATCATTTATTGGATTTATGGTGATAAATACAGTAGCCTGGTCGCAAAGACCATCTGTATCGCAGACTTCATATATAAAACTATCGGGACCATTGTAATTTGTTTCTGGAGTATAAATAACGATACCAGAAAATGGATTTACATTCAAACTTCCATGGGTTGCGGATCCTACAATCTGGACTGATGTAGGATCTATGTTACCCTGTGGATCGGTATCATTATCCAGCACATCAATAGGAAGTTGTATATCTTCATTTGATATGGCAATATCATCAACAGCCACGGGTGGATCAGTTGCAAATGCAGATGAAAAAGAGATAAAACCTAAGCAAAGGATAAACACAATTTTGATATAGGCCTTATTTATAATCCTCTTCATATTCTATTATTTTATTATTAATTTATATTCAACCTGTTAGGTATAACATGCACTACAGCAGTTATTTCCATCTCCAATTTTCTTTGTAATTGAATTATGTAAATGTTCCAAACATTAGGCTACTTCTTTATTCTATCAGGATTGTTACGGAAATGATGTGATTAGGTTACGATAGATTTTTGGCAAATTTTACTGAAAAATGCGGAATGTTGATTATTAAAAATGGGATCAAAAACAGTATTCGAAGTATCAGTTTGTATTGGGGAAAACTATCTTATAAAAAAATTGAAAAGCCATTTATGGATTTGTCAAAATTTTTATTTTTGAGCTTTTAACTGAACATAAAATTAATACAGATGAAATACAAAAGAATCCTGCTGAAATTGAGTGGTGAAGCATTGATGGGGTCACAACAATATGGAATTGACCCTTCCCGCATATCTGATTATGCAAAGGATATCAAATCCGTTGTTGATGAAGGCATACAAGTAGCCATTGTAATTGGTGGAGGTAATATTTTCAGGGGGATGAAGGGGGTTGCAGAAGGAATGGATCGGGTACAGGGTGATTATATGGGAATGATGGCAACTGTTATTAATAGTATGGCTCTGCAAGCTGCTTTGGAGAAAGCAGGATCAAAAGCTGTATTGTTATCCAGTTTTCAGGTTGGCCCAATTTCTGAATTGATGAGCAGGAGACGGGCTGTTGAATATCTTGAACAGGGTAAAGTGGTGATTATTGCCGGTGGAACAGGTAATCCATATTTTACCACTGATACGGCTTCTGTACTCAGGGGAGTAGAAATTGAAGCTGATGTGTTTTTAAAAGGAACGCGTGTGGATGGTGTATATACAGCCGATCCTGAAAAGGATATAAATGCGGTTAAATATCAAACCCTGAAATTTGATGAAGCTTATGAAAAGCAATTGAAAATTATGGATTTAACAGCTTTTACCATGTGCAGCCAAAATGATTTGCCCATCATTGTTTTTGATATGAATCAGAAAGGTAACCTTGAAAAGGTTGTGAATGGGGAAGAAATTGGAACTTTGATTTCGAATTAAATATCAAATCTCAGGATTTTTTTTAAATTTGTATTGTAAAAATAAATGTTATGATAGAAGAATGTCAATTGGTATATGATCTGGCAACCGAGGGAATGGAAAAATCCCTGGGTCACCTCGAAAAAGGATTTCAAAAAATAAGAGCAGGTAAAGCCAGTCCTGAGATGCTGGATGGTGTAATGGTTGAATATTATGGAGCATTGACTCCAATAGCTCAAACTGCAAATATCACAACACCTGATCCCAGGCAAATCATTGTACAACCCTGGGATAAAAGTGTGATCATCGAATTGGAAAAAGCCATTATGTCGGCAAACCTTGGTTTTAACCCCAAAAACGAAGGTGAAGTTTTAAGAATTGCCGTGCCCCCTGTTACAGAAGAACGAAGAAAAGAGTTGGTTAAACAGGCAAAAGCACAGGCTGAAGATACAAAGATTGGAATTCGTAATGTAAGGCGAACAGCCAATGATGAAGCCAAACAACTTGAAAAAGATGGGACCCCTGAAGATGATGTAAAAAAACTACAGGATGATATCCAAAAACTGACCAACGATTATATTGATAAAGTTGATAAATTGTTTGAAGCAAAGGATAAGGATATTATGACGATATAGAAGACAGAAGACAGAAGATAGAAGAGAGAAGTCGGAAGAGAGAAGAGAGAATATAGAATACAGAATTTTAGAAGGGCCCTTGATTGAGGGCTTTTTTGTGTTAAAGACCTGCCAGGTTTATTAACCCGACAGGTCATTAATGGTTATTTCATTAAAGTCATCTTTTTAGAATCGGTAACTTTACCGTTAACTTCAAGGCTGTAGAAATAAATTCCTGCTGACAGTCCTTTTGATGCGAACTCAAAAAAGTGGGATCCTTTGTCCATAATTCCCTGGTTATATGACCTGACTTTTTTACCGGTATAGTCAAAAACATCAACTGTAATAGTAGATTCATCTTCGAGTTTATACCAGATTTGTGTTGTGCTATTAAATGGATTGGGGTAACAACTTAAGCTGGAAGTTTGAGGTTTAAAGTTCGAAGTTTGAATACCAGTTATAGGATCTTCCTGGAAGTTTCCGTTTCCATCGTTAAACAGGATAGAAAGGTTGTTTGAGAGGGGAGAGTAGTGATAACGAAGGATAATAATATCGTTGTAACCATTATTATCCAGATCATTTGAAATCCCTTTCCGGAAGGTTTCGCCATAATCAGGGATATCAATAATCTGAGGGTCTGAAATCTGAAAGTTTTCCAGGTTATAAAAAATCAATGCCCCGGTATTATCAAGCGTATGAAATAATATATCGGGAAAAGTATCTGCATTAAAATCAGCAATAAAAAAGTCATTACAAGCAGGTTGAAAGTCAAAGTTATCTATAGTATCGAAACTATTGCCACCTATGTTTTCATAAATTTTAATCCTGGTATAGTTAACAATATACAAATCAACAAAAGTGACAATATCAAGGTCATCGTCCATGTCAAAATCAGAAAGAATAACATTGTCCTTAAAATCTTCTGATTCAAGTGTTAGTTTCTGAAAATTTCCAGGATAACTAAAATACACTTCAGTACTCTGTCCACAAATAACAATATCATCCCTTCCATCTCCATTCAGATCACCACAATCTATACCTGATGGAAAATAATCATATACATTATGGTATTCAGGTTCAGAAAAATTACCTAAACCATCGTTATAAAGTATTCCCCAGAATTGATCATTATTTGAGACAACAAGAATATCTTCAAAATCATTTCCATCAATATCACCATAATTAATTGTTGAGAACGTTGATGAGCTATTTAGGCTATAATCAAAATGGTTTCCCAGGCTTCCTTGAAAATTGACATAAATTCGTATATACCTTTCTACAGTCCCACTAGAAAAATCTGAATAAAATGTTACTAAATCAGGATATTCGTCCCCATTTAATTTTATTGCAAAAATATTTTCCTGATAACCGCAAAACGTCAATGTTGTATCTATAATAAAGTTCCCGTTAGTATCATTGCTTAATACCGATACCGTAATATTTGAATCACCCGAGGCTGTTTTATGTCCAATAATCAGATCATTGTGATTGTTCAAATTAAAATCAGTTGAATAAACTGAATACGCTGCTCTTGACAGTGCATATTCACTTTTAGTATCCCCTGTAGTAAAGGCTAACAGGAGCAAGGGGGTACATAATATTGTACAACGGATAAAAGATGTAAAAGGATTATTTGCTTTCATAATCTTAATGTTTCATAAGTTTGACTTGATTTTGTGGTTTTCCATCAAATCTAATCGTAATTAAATATATTCCATGTTTTACATAATCTCCGTTTTTATCTATACCATTCCACATTATTTTATATTTATCGGGTTGCAATTTTTTGTTTACAAGGGTTTTTATCAAGGTTCCTTTCAAATTGAATGTTTCTAGCTGGACATGTTTTTATTCAATGAGAAATAAATATAGTATTGGTAAAGTTAACCATTTTTTGTGAGCTTTACGGGGCTTTAAAGTAACTGGTTTAATCCTTTTGAGCATATTTACTTTTCATTATAAAGGAGAAAGTAAAATTAGGCACAAGACATCTTTGGGATGTAGTGGTTAGTTACTACAAGAATGGATTTCCCTTAATTTTGAAGAACTCTAAATTAGGAGAATTAATAAAATAAATAGTAATAAAAAGTTGATTAATATTTAATCTGTTGGGAATGATTCTTTATACGTTTTATTTCTGGTAAAGAATAGGTAAATGGCGAATAAAATAATTCCCTCTCCAAAAACAAACACCCACCAGGCAAAACTAACAGGCTGGTAATTTTTAGCATACTCATTTAATAAACTGACCTTTGTTCCATCAAATACCTCGAAAAATGAAAATTTATCCATCATAAAACTTACATAATCTTCGATGTATGAAAAGATAATAACCACCGATCCCAAAATGAATAAAATCCACTCAATGGGTTTAATGGTAACAGAATTATTGCGATTTGTAAAATAGCTGATCAAAAAAGCCAGCAGGATCATCGTAAGTGCATTTATCACCGGACCTAAAACAGGACCCACCCATGTAGTGTGAATTAAAAACAAAATATCCCACGTTAAGAATGATGCAGGCCAATCCAAAATTAATTTTAAAAATACATAATAAAAAATGTCCCAGATGGCAAAGCAATAAATGAAGAATCCAAATTTTTCAGTTTTGGTCCTTCCGGCAAATATCCCGGCAATAATGAGCATTA
>Ga0164315_10004203_pt1 | contig 11158 bp, 11 predicted proteins | sample GuaBasSedimGuay6_FD_113737 | JGI IMG/M metagenome (GOLD analysis project Ga0164315, IMG submission 113737) | Subseafloor sediment microbial communities from Guaymas Basin, Gulf of California, Mexico - Guay6, Core 4569-2, 0-3 cm | ecosystem: Environmental > Aquatic > Marine > Hydrothermal vents...
ACATGATCAACAACCCTTTTAAACCCATATTAATACAGGATCCGATACTACCATATAATTATAAAAACTGGACAGGAAACCATATCTGGCTTCATAAACAACCTTTGTTTTTATGGCAAATAGCATTGTCATTTAAACTTTTTGGAATTAGCCTGGTCAGTCTAAGGCTCCCAAGCATCATCATGACAACATTGATGGTTTTCCCTGTTTACAGGATTGGGAAAATAATTTCAGGAAAACAAAGCGGGATATTTGCGGCTGTTTTATTAACGGGTTCAAACTTTATCTATCATTTGAGTTCGGGCAGGATAGCTACCGATCATAATGATGTTGCTTTTTTGTTTTATGTAAGCTTAAGCATTTGGGCGTGGTTCGAAAAAGAAAACTCAGAAAAGAAGTATTGGATAATTCTGATTGGGCTGTTTTCAGGAGCCGCAATATTAAATAAATGGCTGGTTGGCTTACTTGTCTATTCAGCTTGGGGTTTAAGTATATTGCTTTTCAAAGAAAACAGGAAAAATCTAAAGTTGTATGGTGAATTACTTCTCAGTCTTGTTGTTACAACTGTTGTTGCCCTTCCCTGGCAACTTTATATTTTGTATCGATTTCCCAAAGAAAGTTTGCACGAGTTTCAACTAAACACACTTCATTTCACCGAAACAATCGAAGGGCATTCTGGTGGTTTTATGTATCATTTTAATAACATTGAAAAATTATACGGGACAGATTTTCAATATGTAATCATTATTTCTTTAATCATTTTTCTAGTGTCACGGATAAAAGCAAAATTTAAGTTTGTAATGATTGCATGGATATTTATTGTTTACATTTTCTACTCCCTTGCAGCGACAAAATTATCCGGTTTTACAATAATTGTTGCGCCTTTGATTTATATCATGGTGGCTCAATCTCTTTCCCAAATTATTTTATGGATGGGAAAGATACACATCAGTCCACGGTTTAAAAAAATTGCCATTCAATCATTGGGCATGGCATTGGTCTATTTCATGTTTTTTCATTTTCTGAATCACGATGATTTATCGCTGAAAAATAACGACCAGTTAAGAAAGGACTATCAGTTTGAATTCAACTCAACATTGGTTTACAAGGAAGTAATAAATAAATTTGAAGGCCAGGAAATTATGGTTTTCAACATGCCAATTTTCGATAAGTTTAAAATAATATTCATGTCCGACAAACGTGCGGACATTCAATTACCTTCCAAAAAAAATATTGAAGTCTTAAAAAGCAAGAACATAAAGATTGTGGTGTTCGATAACGACAACCTTCCTGATTACGTATTGGGGGATAGCAGCATTGCAAAGATAAGGTCACTGATTTGGCAGAAAGATTTCAAAAATGAATTGGAAGTCTATTATTAGCGCGGTTCAAGGATTGTATAATGCTGATTATCAATGATTCAACCCGCTTTGGGGTTGAATTCACCACTTATATTGCAAACCCTGCGCTTCGCACAGGGCTATTATTGTTTTTGTCCTTCGGACAAATTAATCCTGAAAGGATTTAATAATAATAGCCATGGGTGCAGCCCGTGGATAATCAAACGAATAAATACAGAACCCTGAATGGGTTCAAGCCTTGATTCGCATTATTAATGAAAAACAAATCTATCTAGAGCAAGAAAGTGCTACAACACTGTTTCCTGCAACCTCATTTCCTCCTCAAAAAGCAAATCCCTTAATTTATTTAAATCTCCTATTGAAGATCCATCAAAACTAAAATCATCAAAAACTTTAGAGTAATTATTCTCCATTCTATACTGAAGGTGTTTTTTGAGAAAGCTAATTAAAATATCCTCATTACATTGTTCAATTTTGCTTTGTTCCAATCTTAAATATTGAAGAATGCGTAATCCGTCAACCTTGTTTATACATGCTCTTACAAAATTGCCAATGTCTTTGTAATTCTTTCGAAGTGGTTGCCAAATATGTTCAGTATTGAATTGCTTTTTTAGAAACTCATCCATGGGTGTTTTCATATCTTTCTCATAAATCAAGGGAAATAAGCGGAAAGTTTCTTCAATTTTGTCAAACAAATGATAATCGTAAATAGGATAAGAGTCCCAATTACCGGTATTTCCTTTAATAAGTGCAGGGCCAGTTCCAAACAGCACCCTATCGGAAAAGCGGGAAGAAGGAAAAGCTATTGTTTCTGTCCATATTCCGAGTTTTCCGTTTTTGACGAGTTTCTGTAAAAAGTAAAAATCTTCACCACTCAAAACGGGTGTCAGTCCGCCCACCTTTTTATAGGCCCAAACCGGAAAAACCATGGCAGACCCCAGTGCTGTAAAAGCATAAGGATTATTAATCCTCAGCATATTTAAGGCGTAATATCGCATGTATATTTCGTAACGAAGTATCAGCCTGTCTGTTTCATCGCCTTCCAGTTTATGGTAGTAGGGAACGGCAAGTCCAATCATTTTTGGATGTTTCTGAAAACTATTTTGAAGAGAAGCCAAATAATCAGTCGGATAAAAAGTGTCAGCATCCACACTAACAATTAGGTCGTTGTCTTTTGCCGTCTGGGCGATTAAATCCATGGCTGTTTTGCGTGCGTGGCCTACCCCACCCTTCTTTCGTAACCAGCCCTTTCCTTTGCCGCTTTTGTCAATTATTTGAATAGCTAAACCCTGAACCGATTGCAGGAATTCAATGCTCTTTTGGTTATCGAAACACTGGGCTGATTTTTCTTCATCATCCCACCAGCTTTCGTATTGGTTCACACAAACGGTCAGACTGAAATCCTGAATACTTTGGGCTTTTAAGCTGTTAATAAAAGCAGGCAGGTTTTTGCTTTCGTTTAAGACGGGGAGGGCGATGTGGATTTTTGAAGCTTTCATTAAATTGTCAAATATTTAGACCCGCCGGGTTAGAAAAAACCCGTCGGGTCTAACAAATGAAGAAGATATTTTAATGCTAAATTGCTTTCAACGTTTGCTTCTGCGATTTTCCGACAACCTCAAACAACAGCATTTCTTTAGCTGTGCCAAAATATTGTGTCACATCAAACTGCAGCTTTTCTTCCTGCATCAGTCCACTTGAAAATGTTCCCAGTTTCCTTCCCGACAAGGAATAAATATTGATTTGAAAGGATTGGGTTTCTTTATTATCAATAAGAATGTATTTTGATGTATTTCCATAAAGCAGTTTTGCCTCGAAGTTTTGACTTGAAGCAATACGTTCTTCATTGCCGACATACAGATCATTCAGGTCAACTTTGTAAATCGAGTTACCGTAAGTTGCCACATACAGCCAGTTTGTTAAAGGATTAATCCGAAGTGCGACAACCGGAGTTTGAGGCATATTTCCTGACATATTTTCCCAGTTCTCACCGCCATTGTGGGTGATGTATGTACCCGCATCTGTACCCACAATCAGTTTATCGTTATTCTGAGGATGGATAACTATTGCGTTGACAGGAATTTCCGGCAAATCGCCACTGATACTTATCCAGCTTTCACCAAGGTTTGTCGATTTATAAACATGCGGCAAAGCTTCGTCCCAGCGAAAACCGGAAACAGTTACATAAATTGTTTCTTCATCAATCGGATCGAAAGCCACGCGAGTAATCCACCTATTGGGAAGGCCGTCAGAAATTGAGATCCATCCCGAACCCGCATCTAAAGAAATATGCACATTCCCATCATCGCTGCCTGCCAGCACATAGTTTTCGTTAAGTGACGAAACAGCAAGGGTTGTCAGGGTATTGTAACCCCAATTTCCACCGTTTGTCAAGTCTCCACTAACGGCAGTCCAATTGTTACCACTTTGCGTTGATTTCCAAACCCTATAAGTCCCAAAATAAACAATATGGTTTTTTCCTGGAGTCAGCACTATTGGTGACGACCAATTGGTTCTCTCGCCTCCCCATGCACCGTTAATGTATTCAAAGTCTGGCCAGGGTTCGGTGGCAGAAAAAGAACGGGCCAGACCTCCCCATTGGTATTCAGCAAAAGCAATATCATTAAATTGTTGGTCGATAGCACACTGCATGCCGTCTCCACCCAAAACGGGTTCCCAAATCATTGTGTTTCCCCCAATTGTGCGGATGGAGTTGTTGTCCTGAGTTCCTCCCATCATAAAATCGGGATTGGTATTGCTGATGTCAAAACCATAAAACTGCGTAAGGGGAAGGTTGTTGATTTTATTCCACGAGCTACCGTTGTTGGTACTCCAATACAATCCGCCGTCGTTCCCGAGATAAACCCGGCCTGTTTCCCGGTCGAAAAACATAGCGTGGTGGTCAACGTGGACATTGTTGTCAATCTGTGTCCAGTTGCCCCCACTGTTAGTTGTCCTGAACATAATTTGCCCCAAAGTATAAACAAGGTTTTCGTCAGTGGGGTCAACCCTGATTTGCCCAAAATACCAGGCAAAAGAAGAGCCCATCCCGTGTAGGTAATTATTATCAACCTGCTGCCAGCTTTCACCGCCATTGCTGGTTTTAAAAACATACATCGCCTCGTTGGGCATATCATACATGGCATACAAAACATCAGGATTGGATTCGGAAATAGTAATTCCGATACGGCCTTTGTCAATTGCACCGGGCAGTCCGTTGGTCAGTTCAATCCAATTGTCGCCACCGTCAGTTGTTTTCCATATGCCCGAAGAAGGGCCAAAAGATTTTCGATAAGTCAGACCGCGGTCCCGCTCCCAAAAAGCAGCATAAAGAATGTTTGGGTCAGTTGGATGCTGTACCAAATCGATAGCAGCAGTTGAATCACTCACAAAAAGAATCTGTTCCCAATTTTCGCCACCATCATCTGTCCGGTAAATTCCACGGGTATCATTTTTAGAGAAAAGTGTTCCGCAAGCAGCCGTAAAAACCCGTTGTGAATTGGTATGGTCAACAATTATACGACCAATGTAGGCCGATTCTTCCAAGCCTGAATATTGCCAGGTATCGCCGCCATCAAGCGATTTATAAATTCCGCTACCCAAAAAGCTGTAACTCGATGCATTGGCTTCTCCCGTTCCCGCATAAAGGATATCCGGGTCTTTCGGATCGATGTCAATGTCGCCAATGGAAACAGTTGGGACACCCACAAATTTTTGTTCCCAACTACTACCGGCATTCTCTGTTTTTAAAATACCACCCGAAGCACCACCCACATAAATAATTTGCGACTGGCCTTCCGGCATTTCGATATCAGTAATCCTTCCTCCAATATTTGTCGGGCCAACAAACTCCCATTCTATTTCACCATTTCGGGCGGCTTTCTGCTGATTGGCTTTCTTCATTTCACTCAGATACACATCCTGTTTGATTTCATTATAAGGATACATACGTTGTATCGCCATCCAATCACTGGGGCCTTTTATAATTAATTTTTCGTTTTCTATAGGGCTATTTTCCTGCAAATTGTTCAATAAAAAGATGATGAGCAAGATTGGTATCGGAATTATAAGAAGGACTTTTTTCATGACTATTTTTGTATTAAATGAATTGGGCTTCAAAAGTACGAATATGTTACAGAAACAAGGGTAGTTCTTCAAATTCGTCAGACTAACAGAAAATGATTACTTTTGTAATATGAGCGATCAAAAGAAAATAATTGAAAAGATTCTCGGCATAGCAAATGCAAAACATCCTGATTCAGAGATCTATTTATATGGCTCCCGCGCCAGGGGCGACATTAAGCAATACTCTGATTGGGATTTATTAATTTTACTAAAAATGAAGAATATTTCATTTGAACTTGAGACAACACTCATGGATGAATATTATGAACTTGAGCTTGAGACAGGAGAAATTTTTTCTCCTTTGATTTATTCGAAAACAGACTGGAATAAAGCTCATTTTGCAACTCCTCTGTTTGAAAATATACAAAAAGAAGGTGTCAGAATAAAATGACCGGTTCAAAAAAAGATCTGATAAATTATCGTCTGGCCCGCGCATGGGATACGCTTGATGATGCAAATATTTTGGCAAAAAATGAAAATGGAACTCAAGGATTAACAGACTGTATTATGCCGCATATTACGCAGTTATGGCTCTGTTATTAAACGCAAATTTAAAACCGACAACGCATAATGGAGCAAAATCAAATTTTTCGGAGCACTTCATAAAGAGTGGATTGATTTCGAAAGAATACGGGAAAATGTATTCCCAGTTATTTACCTGGAGGCAAAAAGGTGATTATGATGATTTATTTGATTTTGATAAGGAAAAAGTGCTTCCTTATTTTGTTCCTGTTAAGCAGCTCATAAAAATAATCGAAGAAATGATTACCAAATAATTCTGAATACCTTCCAACCTTCCATTCTTCCAACCTTCCAATCTTCCATTCTTCCAACCTTCCATTCTTCCATTCTTCCAAAAATAACCACCATCCCAAAATTAATTTCTATTTTTGACGTTATTTAAAAAAATTCTAAATAAGCTTCATGACATCAAATCCCATTATCGAAAGATTACCCAAACACCTCAGATCGTTTATTGTTGAACAGCATTACGAAAAATACACGCCACAAGACCATGCTGTTTGGCGCTACGTAATGCGGCAGAATATTCATTACCTCGGAAAAGTAGCCCACTCTTCTTATCTTGAAGGATTGCAAAAAGCTGGAATCTCCACCAGCCACATCCCCAGCATTGACGAAATGAACGGGATACTTTCAGAAATTGGTTGGGCCGCAGTAGCCGTTGATGGCTTTATCCCACCTTCTGCTTTTATGGAATTTCAGATGCACAATGTGCTGGTGATTGCTGCCGATATTCGTCCCTACAATCAAATCGAATACACACCCGCCCCTGATATTATCCATGAAGCGGCAGGACACGCACCCATTATTGCCGACCCGGAATATGCCGAATACCTGCGCTATTTTGGTGAGATTGGTTCAAAGGCTTTCTCTTCTAAAAAGGACTACGAAATGTACGAAGCCATCAGGCATCTTTCTATTTTGAAAGCCGATCCGAACAGCTCGACAACAGCCATTGAAGAAGCAGAAAACAAACTGGGGAAATTATCAACAGAAATGGGGATGGCTTCAGAAATGGCACTTATCCGTAACCTGCATTGGTGGACAGTTGAATACGGACTGATTGGCAATTTGGACAACCCATTGATTTATGGTGCAGGACTTTTATCTTCCATCGGGGAAAGTGTTGGTGCCCTCAAGAAAAAAGTCATCAAACTCCCCTACTCTATTGACGCCATCGATTATAATTTTGATATTACCAAACCGCAACCTCAACTATTTGTCACACCCGATTTCAAACACCTCACCACAGTTCTGGACAAATTTGCCAATCAAATGGCATTGCGAACCGGTGGACTGGATGGCATCATGAAAGCCATTGATTCAGGAAATACAGCAACGGTAGAGTATGAATCCGGATTACAGGTTTCCGGTACTTTTACCGATACAATGATCCATAACGGACGTGCAATTTACATCAACAGCACAGGACCGACGACCCTTAATTATAATAGTAAAATACTGAAAGGGCATTCGAAAAGAGTACACAAAGACGGTTTTGGTTCACCTATTGGAAAAATAAAAGGCAGCTTAAAACCCACCCGCCTTTTAAATGATGCCGATCTCCGGGAACTTGGAATAACAAAAGGTATGCACTGTAAATTTGAGTTTGAGTCGGGAATTTCAGTAGAAGGTGCATTATTGAATACGGTTCGCAAAGATGGAAAATTACTACTGCTGTCTTTTACCGATTGCACAGTGAAACACCAAAGAAAAACACTCTTTGAACCATCATGGGGAACTTATGATATGGCCATTGGCGAGAAAATCCGTTCGGCTTTCAGTGGGCCGGCAGATGCCGAGGGTTTTGGATTGAAATACGAAGCACCTATTGAGAAAACCCATCGAATTAAATACAATGCGAAATCCAAAGAACTGCATCGTTTATATTTTGAGGTCAGCCGGGTACGAGCGCAAAAAGCAGGATTTGACAAACTGTCTGAAATCTGGAAAAGGATAAAAGATAAACATCAAAATGAGTGGCTTTTACCCTTGGAAATACTGGAACTTCTGGAGGGAGATTATCGAAACCCCGGAATGAAGAAAGAGATCAAAAACCATTTGGCCTCCTTGAGAAACAACAAGCCAGATTTTTCAAAGCTAATCGCGAACGGAATGAAGTTGGTTTAAGGTGGATTGGAAAGCCAGAATTCTTTAGTTCGGGATAACATATCCCTGACAGCGAAAGAAAAAACACCGATTCTATTGATTCGTGGCAAGCTGTTTCAAATAGCGGAATAATACTTTAAGCGCTAACAATTTAACATTGGTCTCTCACTAAATCCTTTATTTTTGCAGACCAAATAATTTATTCAAGAATTTTACGTTTAGCAAAAAATTAAATATCCAAAATGAAAAAAAACACACTAATTATTTCAGTAATCCTTGTTATGACCGGCCTGTTGATTTGGTCAAGCGGATGCAAAAAAGATGAAGGCCCAAGCCCTGATTACCTTATTCAGATTGACAGTATTGTATTTGCAGATACTATCAAGGTTACAGATACTTTGTCCGTTAAGTTTTATGGAGAAATTGGCACTGATGACTGTTATAAATTCGAAAGATTTGAGAAAATAGATCTCGACGAATCCGACCCTGCAAATTCTATGAAATTAAAAGTCTGGGGAAAACACGAGGACACAGGTGATTGTAACCCCGGGATTGTTTATTTAGATGGTGCTGAAATTCGCATCACTGGCATGGCAAAAGGAAACTTCAATATTTTTGTTGTTCAACCCGATGGGACCATCATGGTTGGATTAGTTTTTGTTGAAGAGTAAAGAAACTACCCCTCTGTCCTACGGACATCTCCCCCAGGGGGAGAAAAAAGGGCTTCCTCTTGAATATTTTGAAAAACCCCATTTTCCCTCTCGGAGGGAAATGCCAAGGGCAGAGGGGGTAAAATCCCAAACCCGTGCATTTTCATGCACGGGTTTTTTTATCTTTGCATCCATAAAAAATACCAGCGTGGAGATACTTGATAAATTAGAAAACTTAAAAAACCGGCACGAAGAAATTGCTGATCAAATGAGTGATCCGGCAGTAATGTCGGACATGAAAAAGTTTGTAAAGCTGAACAAAGACTATAAAGACCTGGAGCCGGTTGTAACTACTTATAAAGAGTACAAACAATTGCTATCGGATATTGACAGTGCTAAATCTGTACTGGCCGAAGAAAAAGATCCTGAATTCCGGGAAATGGCCAAAGAAGAACTGGATGATCTAAACCCTAAAAAAGAAGAACTTGAAGAGCATATCCGCATTCTGCTCATTCCGAAAGACCCCGAAGACGATAAAAACTGCGTGATGGAAATCCGCGCCGGAACCGGTGGGGATGAAGCTTCAATATTTGCCGGTGATCTTTTCAGGATGTACCAGAAATTCTGCGAAGCCAGCAAATGGAAAGTAGAAGTAATGGAATTAAACGAGGGCACAGCCGGTGGTTTTAAAGGAATCGTTTTCAATGTACTTGGAAATGGCGCTTATGGCATTCTGAAATTTGAATCGGGCGTTCACCGTGTGCAGCGTGTACCCAAAACCGAAACCCAGGGGCGTGTGCATACTTCTGCTGCTTCGGTTGTTGTGCTTCCTGAGGCCGATGAATTTGATGTGGAACTCAACGACAAAGACATCCGAAAAGACACATTTTGCTCAAGTGGTCCGGGTGGACAGTCGGTAAATACTACCTACTCAGCCATCCGTCTTACCCACATTCCTTCTGGAATTGTAGTGAGTTGCCAGGATGAAAAATCACAGATTAAGAATTTGGCGAAAGCCATGAAAGTACTCCGTACTCGTCTTTACGAAAGAGAACATGCCAAGTATTTGGACGAGATGTCGAACAAACGAAAAACCATGGTTTCAACTGGTGACCGCTCTGCCAAAATCCGCACTTATAATTGGCCACAAGGAAGCGTGACAGACCACCGTATTGGCTTGACAATGTACAACCTTCCCGCCATTATTGATGGTGACATTAAAGAGATTATTGAAAAACTGCAATTGGCTGAAAATGCAGAACGACTGAAGGAAGAATTTGATAGTTAAACTCCACTGGCGCGCGAATTTTTCGCGTGCCCATAACATAAGCACGCGAAAAATTCACGCGCTGGGCACTTCACAAAAACAGCAATGAACCGAAAACAACTTTTTCAAGAAATCCAAAAAAAGAAATCCTTTCTTTGTATTGGTCTCGATACCGACATTGAGAAAATCCCACAACATTTACTTCAAATGGAAGACCCTGTTTTTGAATTCAACAAAGCCATTGTTGATGCCACCCACCATTTGACCGTAGCCTATAAACCCAACCTGGCTTTCTACGAAGCAAATGGCCCCAAGGGTTGGGAAAGCCTGGCAAAAACGGTTGCCCACATCCGGGAAACTGACCCCAATATTTTCCTGATTGCCGATGCCAAACGTGGCGATATTGGCAACACTTCGGCTATGTACGCCAAAACCTTTTTCGAAACTTACGATTTTGATGCGGTAACTTTGGCTCCCTATATGGGACTTGATACCGTAGCACCTTTTCTTTCATACGATGGTAAATGGTCGGTTGTACTGGCGCTGACTTCAAACAAAAGCGCAGCCGATTTTCAATACCTTACTGACAATAAGTCGGGCGACAGATTATTTGAAAGCGTTCTGAAAACAGGCCAAATTTGGGGAAATACCGATCAAATCATGTTTGTTGTAGGAGCCACCAAAGCAGAAGCACTCCAGCAAATCAGGCAAATTGCTCCTGATAGTTTTTTACTGGTTCCGGGCATTGGCGCACAAGGAGGCAGTTTGGAAGAAGTTTCAAATTATGGAATGAACGACCACTGCGGATTATTGGTCAATTCTTCCCGCGGGATTATTTTTGCATCAAAAGGCGAAGACTTCGCGGAGAAAGCAGCAGAAAGTGCAGGGGTACTACAAAAAGAAATGGAGAAACATCTTCAGGAAAAAGGGTTGATTTGATAGTAACTGATCAATTTTCCTAATCTCAATAATTCACAAACCAACAAGGATACTTTTGTTTTACACCGTGCTTCAGTCCGGTGTTGCAATCATACGTACCCGATTAGCTATAGCATTTACGCCATTTGCACATTTCTTCAATTTCGTATGCGAAAGCAATTCGTATAATTAGCGGAATTCGATGA
>Ga0164315_10004205_pt1 | contig 11156 bp, 12 predicted proteins | sample GuaBasSedimGuay6_FD_113737 | JGI IMG/M metagenome (GOLD analysis project Ga0164315, IMG submission 113737) | Subseafloor sediment microbial communities from Guaymas Basin, Gulf of California, Mexico - Guay6, Core 4569-2, 0-3 cm | ecosystem: Environmental > Aquatic > Marine > Hydrothermal vents...
CTAATTGGTCAGCTTCCTCTTCGCTTACCCTTGCAACTTTAATTATTACAAATTGGTTACCCCAGGGCTCTATTGTAATATCTTTAACACCTAAGGCATTAAGCCTCTGGTCCAGGGCTATTCTTACCTGTTCCATTGTTTGGGGATCAACAGGCTTCTCAAGCTTTACAGTTATGGAAATTCCACCGCTTATATCGAGGCCAAATGTTAGTCCTCTTGTTGCCAGGGAAATTATGGAAATCATCAAAAAGAATATGAGTAGGATAACCCTGCCATTTAACAGTATCTTCTTCCATTTCATTTTTTACCCTCCCTCTTGGTTATATACAATCTTAGAACCCCCGCATTTAATATCCAAGTATTCATGAAATCTGCAAGTAAACCGAATATCAGTACTGAGGCTATATCATCTATAACCTGGGCAGTCGAGAAGAGCCACAAAGATGCCAGTGCTCCTAATGTAGTGGTGCTCATCGTGAATCCAGTCTTAAGAGATGAATAATATGCCTCTTCAACCGTAAACTCCTTCCGTTTTAAAAGTCTCGTTGTTAGGAGGATATTACTGTCTACGGAATAACCTATAAGCATGAGTAAAGCTGCAATAGTTGCCTGACTAAGCTCTATCCCAAAAATGTCCATTAATGCAATGGCGATCACCATATCTGAAAACGCTGAGAACACAACTGTAAGCGATGGAACTGGAACCCTAAAGAATAAGAAGACCACAATGGCCATACCTATAAATGCATAGGTTATGGCCTTTATTCCCTGTTCCTTCACCATTCTACCGAAGGTAGGTCCTATCACAGTTGTCTGTGGTTCAACATTTGGAAACAGCTGTTTTAGTGCCTCCTTAACCTTATCAACATTTTCTCCAGCCGGGATATAAACCCTAATCCCTCCTCCACCTGTTACACTTGTGAACTTCTCTACATTTACACTTATTCCTGTTTCTTCCCTTATTTTCTCGGCAATAGTATCAGGATCTGCAGTCACACCTTGAAGAGTTATTACCGAACCCCCCTGGAGCTCTATACCCTCTTTAACTATGCTTCCTGTGGTAATATAGTTAGCTAATATTATTATCAACGCAATACCAAAAACTATGAGGGGATACATGATCATTTTCCTGGGTTCCATTTCAACTAAAATCTTCAACTTCTCTTTGATCACGTTATCACCTCTGAACACCGAATTCAACTCCTGAAATAAATCACTTTTGGTTCAAATTAAGGTAAGACTTAAAAGTCAAAGATAAACCAAGATGTGAGGATTATGATAGCACTTGGGATAGAAGGGACAGCTCACACACTTGGCATTGGAATCGTTACAGAAAATGAAGTACTAGCTAACGTTTTTGATACTTTAACAACTGAAAAGGGGGGGATACACCCGAAAGAAGCCGCAGAGCATCATGCTAGGCTTCTAAGGCCCTTATTGAGGAAAGCCCTTAATGAAGCAAAAATAACTCTTGAAGACGTTGACGTCATAGCTTTCTCTCAGGGCCCAGGATTGGGGCCTGCCCTACGAGTTGTAGCTACAGCAGCGCGTGCACTTGCCATAAAGTACAACAAGCCCATCGTCGGAGTAAATCATTGCATTGCCCACGTAGAAATAACAAAGATGTTTGGGGTAAAGGACCCAGTAGGACTTTACGTTAGTGGTGGAAATACTCAAGTTCTTGCCCTGGAAGGGGGAAGATACAGAGTTTTTGGTGAGACTTTAGACATTGGGATAGGAAATGCAATCGATGTATTCGCTAGGGAATTGGGGTTAGGATTCCCAGGGGGGCCAAAGCTTGAGAAGCTAGCCCAGAAAGGTGAAAAATATATAGAGTTACCATATGCCGTTAAAGGCATGGATTTGAGCTTTTCTGGGTTACTAACGGAAGCTATTAGAAAATACAAAAGCGGTAAATACAGAGCGGAAGATCTCGCGTACTCATTTCAGGAGACAGCATTTGCCGCTTTAGTGGAGGTAACTGAGAGAGCCATTGCACACACGGAAAAAGATGAGGTCGTCCTTGTAGGAGGCGTTGCGGCAAATAATAGGCTTAGGGAGATGCTCAGAATTATGGCCGAAGACCGAGGAATAAAATTCTTTGTGCCCCCTTACGAATTATGTCGAGATAATGGAGCAATGATAGCTTACACCGGATTAAGAATGTACAGAGCAGGGATAAAGTTCAAGCTTGAGGAAACCATAGTAAAGCAGAAGTTTAGAACTGACGAGGTTGAGATAACATGGTAGATTTTTTACCCTTTGCATATAGAGCCTCGCTCTTCCTAATATTCCTGGTTCTTATGGTTTACAGTATCCGCCAATATATAGAAAGCCCCCCAGAATTTAAGTCGCTCTTTAGAAACAGCTCCATCCTGTTTGGAGTTGCCTCACTAGTTAGGTTCATTGATGTCCTATACCTATACATTTCTATTCCATATTACCATGATATCCATGTTCTTGGACATGTTGTGGTATTGGTTGGCATTTCATGGATATACATCAGCTTCACCAGAAGGTTAACGAGCTTTTTCTATCCAAAAGAACCAAAAATTAAAGGTGTTCATGCATACTTAGTGACATCACTTATAGAGGTAGAAAGCTTGCTAAGAGGATCAAAAGTACTTGCCATAACAAGGAATCCCGAGATTTACAGGAAGTACAATGCAAAAGTAGTCTGGGTGACAACGACAAAGGAAAAACATGGTGTATCTCCAACGGCACTTCATGTTATCCTTGACTTGGCCATTAGGTTTGCCCAGGAAAATAATGGTGGGGTTGTGGTTTTAGATTGTGTAGAGTTCCTAACCTTATATAACGGCTTTAAATCAACGTATAAGTTTCTTACAAATTTGAAAGATCACCTTCTGACAAAGGGGGCAAAGCTTATCATAATAACAAATCCTCAAGCCCTAGACAAGAAAGAATGGAACTTACTTAGGAGAGAGTTTATCCAACCGGAGAACGTCCTTTCTCTTTAATACAAGAACCCCTCCTATAAATGTAGGAGCCCAAAATGAGATTATCCTATCGAGAACCGTGGCAGAAACTGCCACCGTTTTTTCCACACCAACAGCTAGGAATAAGGCAGATTGGATAGTTTCACTAATTCCTATCCCTCCTGGGATAACACTAATCATGGCTAAGGCCATTGACGCCATTTTAACAAGCAAAACCTGAAGCAGGGACACCCTATTCCCCAAGCTTAAGAAAATAAAATACGTTCTTAAAACGTCAGAGAGCCATAACACAAATGACCAGAGTGTACTAAATACAACGTCTCTCTTCCTTTTTGATATACCAATAAGTGTTGATTTAAATTCTCTAATTCCTCCCTTTATCTTACTTTCCATTTTTTCTTCGTAGTTTGAAAGTCTACTCGGGAAAATCCTTCTAAAAATCCTAAATATCCCCATTATCAATGACATTGCATAATTTTCCTTAACAGAGAACACAACCGTAATTATGACAACAAGCATTAAAAGAATCAAGGACAGCAAAAGAACCCATACTAGGACTTTTATTCCGTGAACAACTGAATATATAAAAGCTATTAGCATTAGCATGGCAACGGGTATAATGTCGAGGATTCTATCAGCCATGACAGTCGCAAAAACCTTTGGATATGTACCGTTTGAAGATTTTGCAATATATAATGCCTTAACAGCCTCACCGCCCGTCTTGGCACCTGGTGTCAAGTTGTTAAGGAATATACCAACAAACACACCCTCAATTACCTTAATAAATGAGGTTCTAATATTCGCCCCTCTCAGGAACACACCCCATCTAATAGACCACGAGAGAATAGCTATGCAATACATAAGAACAGCCAAAGCTAGATACTTTAGATTAGCTTGAAGCATTAAACCTATGGTATCCCTAATACCCGCCCACCACAACAGGACTATGATTATTCCAATCCCAACGATAATTGTTAAGTACTTCTTGGCATTCATTAATCCCTCACCTTTCTGAGCTTAGCTATAAAGAAGCCCTGAGTTAAGTGTTTGTGAGGATAAAACCTTTGAACCTTTTCAAGTCCGATTCCTGGGGAACCTATAAAGAGCGACTGCTCCTCAAGCTTCATTCCCTTTTTTACCATGAACTTAACGTTTTCCTCATTCTCTTCATAACTCAGCGTGCACGTAGAGTAAACTAAGACACCTCCCCTCCTCAAACTCTTAATTGCAGCCCATATGAAGGCCCTTTGGTACCTTGCAGTGGCTTCAATATGCCTTGGCGTCCTCTCCTCCCATAACTTTGGCCTAACTCCTAGGGCAGTACATGGAGCATCAAGAAGTATCTTGTCCACTTTTATTCCTAAATCGGGTAAGCTCCTTGCGTCCATCTGAATTAATTTCACGTTCTTAACGCCAAGCCTCTTAAGGTTCTCCTCCATTTTTTTAAGCCTATTTTTTGATTTGTCTATGGCAATTATTTCACCTCTATTTTGGAGGAGTTGAGCTATGTGAGTAGTCTTACCGCCAGGAGCAGCAGCCATATCGATTATTACATCCTCCTCTTGAGGTTCCAGAACCCTAGCAGTGACCATTGAGGGGAGACTTTGAGGATAGAAGTAACCCTTCTCAAAGGCCTTAAGCTCGCTTAAACTCGGAAGCTTAAATTTAGGCAATGTAACTTCAACAGCTAGTCCTCTTGTAGCTTCTATCATTTCCTTGTAATCCATCCTTGCAATCCCAACACCAACAAGGAGTCCCCTAGAATCTCTAATTTGAACCTCATCTCCCTCTCTTATACCTTTATCTGCCTTTAAAACCCCTGGGGCATAAAGCATTGCTCCCTGATAAACACTTTCAGCGGCAAATTTGTTAACGACAACTGTTGGAAGCTTTGGATTATAATCGTCAGGAAAGTTTGGCCCTTCCCTGACGAAGTACAAACCTTCCGAGAGGTATGGGCTTCGTTTTGGCCTCAGCCCTTCTTTCCTAAGTTCCTCAATTAACTTATCTCGACTTATTTTAAGGGTGTTAACCCTTATATAGTAATGTTCTACGGGCTCCCTAAGCCTTCTCATTATCTCCTCAGCTTCCTTACCGAATAATCTCCTATAATATTCCTGGAGTTCTGGAGGAAATGCCTCTAAGTAACTCATAGGAGATTAAACCTCCTAGCAAGTTCAATAAAATCAAAAAGGTCTTTTTTAAGTTTCTCCTTGTCAAAAGGAAAGTCTACTTCGAAGTTTATCATTTCTTCACTACTCTTAATGATGCTTTCCCAAACCTCCTTAGGATCCCTCGGATGTTCGTAATTGTAGAAATCATCAAGAAAGTTTTCCATCCCATAAATGAACGATCTTTGGAATTTACTTATGAATTCCCGCACAAACTCCTCGGTAAGCTCATCCTTTGGAAATGCAAAGACAAAATAGAAGCCCTGAGGTGTTGCACCAATCTCTCCAGCAGGTTTAACGGTAAATGCCGGATGAGGATATTTCATCTCCTCCCACTTGCCATCTATATAGAGATAGGCGTTAAACACCTCGCTAACGTCCTCAACCTCAAAACCCTCAAGCTCTTCCCTAAGCTCTTCCCTAAGTTCAAAAATTCCTTCCCACATCTTATTTAATAACTCATGGACTTCCCGAATCATCACCCCGGTTTTCAAGTTTACCCCTTAAAACTTTTTAATAGCCCCCATCAATCATAAGTCCGGTGAGTGGTATTGAGTTTAATAACTATCATCTTAGCCATCTTGGCATTCTGGGCTTTGATAATGGTACTGAGCGTAACTAAATTTAAAAATAGCGAAAGCGTTGAGATAGCACCTTTTCAGCTTATATGGAGGACTAAGAAATTTCTAAACTTTATATATAAAACCGGAAGGGAAAAAAAGAATTTTTGGAAAATTTATGGAGATGTGGGGATAGTAGTCGGATTCGCTGGCATGGGTGTTGTCCTATATTACCTTGCTCGTCAAGCATATAAGATACTACACCCCCAGGGCCCAGTAGCCCCTGGAGCCCAACTTGTTATTCCCGGGGTCACGATCCCCCTAACTTATGGATTAATAGCTCTCGCAATTTTGTTAGTTGTTCACGAATTGAGTCATGGATTTGTAGCTGTGGCAGAGGGAATACCCCTAAAATCCGTAGGATTAGTTCTACTATTCATAATCCCCGGGGCGTTCGTGGAACCTGATGAAGATGCCTTTAAGAAAGCCTCATTAAGGAGCAGGTTAAGGGTTCTTGGAGCTGGAAGTTTTGCAAATATAATAGTGGCCTTAATTGCTCTTTTAATAATTAATGGAATAGGACTCGCTTTTGAGCCTGCTGGAGTGGAGATTCAAGGAGTTATAGAAGGAAGCCCAGCAGAAGGAATCCTCCATCCAGGAGATATAATAATTGGAATTAATGGGGAGAATTTCACAACGATCGAAGAGTTCATTAAGATAATGAATGAGACAAGGCCAAACCAAACAATAACCCTAACGGTGCTCAGGGATGGAAAAATTGAAACCCTCAAAATAACTCTAGCAAAACATCCCGAGAAACCAGGAAAAGGATTCATAGGAATTTACCCAACCCAGCATTTAACTTCGAAAATCGGATTTACGAAGGGATTAATGGTCTTATTCTTCACGTTCTACTGGATATATGTTCTTAACATAGGGATCGGACTAATGAACCTACTGCCTCTCTATCCACTGGATGGCGGAAGGATGCTCATGGACACACTCACCGAAAAGTTCCCGAGGCTCGGGAAGCCTATAGGATACTCGATCGTCGCATTGTCCCTTGTACTGCTTATAATAAACATATTGCCATCAATTAGGGGGCTGACAGGATGATTCAAGTGGCAATAGCTGGATCAAGTGACCCAAAGCCACTTGGAACTGCAATTAGAAAGGCGAAGGAATTCGCAAGAGCCCTTCCTCTTAACGTCATCCTTCTTACAGGGGGCAGAGGTGGAATAATGGAAATTGTTACGGAAGAGTTCACTAAGAGAGGTGGAATTGCCGTAGGAATTCTACCCTACAGCGATCAAGGAAATAAATTCAACACCATAAGGATAAAAACGGGTCTAAATCCTGTGGAGAGAAGTGGAATCCTTATAGAGTCGGCCGATGTTCTTGTAGTGCTTGGAGGCGGAGTTGGAACAATGATAGAAGCCCTAATGGCGTACAATCTGGGGGTCCCAGTGATAGTAGTTACGGGGACGGGATACGCAAGTGATAAGCTAGAGGAGTTGGCCAGAGATGGCTACTTTGACCACAAGAAAATAGTTAAAATTATTTTCACAGATGATCCGAGAGAAGCCGCAAAGCTCGCGGTGGAAATTGGAGGGAGAAAAAATGAAGCTGATAACGTTTGATGTCTGGAATACGCTACTTGATCTTAATTTAATGCTTGATGAATTCTCTTTCCAGCTAGCAAAGTTAGCAGGACTATGCGTCGCTGATGTAGTTCAGTCAGTCATTGATGTTAGGGATAACCTGAAAAAGATGAGAGCGAAAGCAAGTGAAGACCCCAGGGAAGTTCTAACGGGCAGTCAGAGGATGCTGGCTGAGAAGCTAGGAATAAGCATTGAACTCGTAAAAAGAGCAGGAGCGAGAGCTGTTCTCTCCATAGATGAAAGGCTTGTGCTTGAGGGAGCTAAGGAGACCCTCAAAGAGGTTAAAGGGAAAGGGATAAACACCGCAGTCCTAGGGAACGTCATGTTCTGGCCAGGCTCATACACGAGACTCCTCCTAGAGAAATTTGGGCTCATGGAATTTATAGACATGAGCTTCTTTGCCGACGAAGTTTTAACGTACAAGCCCAGGAAGGAGATGTTCCAGAAGGCCCTGGAGGCCTTTGGCGTAAGGCCTGAAGAAGCCCTGCACATAGGGGACACCTACGCCGAAGATTACCAAGGAGCGAGGAACGCCGGGATGTGGGCAGTGTGGATAAACCACGAAGGAAGAGAAATAAAAAAGTTAGAAGAGAGAGGATTTGAAGTTCCAAGCATTAAAGGCCTGCTTAAAGTTCTAAATTCATTGGGCTCTTAGTTTTCTCACGAGATCCTCTATAACTCCTAGGAACGTTTCAACTTCCTCAAGGCTGTTGTAGACGTGGAATGACGCCCTAACCGTTCCGTTAATTTTGAGCCTCTTCATAACCGGAAGGGCACAGTGATGCCCACTCCTTACCATTATCTTGTGCTCATCCAGCACTGAAGCGACATCGTGTGGATGTAACGGCGGAACGTTAAAGCTCACAACCCCAGCATGCTTCTTTAAATTTCTAGGACCGTACCATGGAACTTCAAGCTCATCTAGGCCTTCCGTAGTTCTTTTGACTAACTTACGCTCCTGTTTCTCTATCTTGTCAAGGCCTATCTTCTCTATGTACCTTATTCCCGCCGCCAGCCCTATTGCCCCACCTATATTGGGGGTTCCAGCCTCAAAGCGTTCAGGAGGCCTGGTTAACTTATACTCATCAAGGGAGACATCCTCTATAGTTCCACCACCTATGAGCGGAGGGTCGAACACCTCAAAGAACTCCTCGTTTATGTAGAGAACGCCAATTCCCGTCGGTCCCATTGGCCCCTTATGCCCAGAGAACGCCAAGAAATCAGCTTTCAGCTTTTTCACGTCAACTTCCATATGTCCAACGCTTTGAGCGGCATCGACAACGAAGATTGCTCCTTCTTCCTTGGCTATCCTACCTAACTCCTCAACCTCATGAATAACCCCCAGGGCGTTAGAAACGTGTTGAACTGCAACGAGCTTTGCATCCTTAATTTTCCTCTCCGCGTCACCCAAATCCAGGTTTCCCTCATCATCGCCCTCTATAAACTCAAGCTTTAGACCAAGCTTTTTAGCCAACCTCTGCCATGGGAGTAGGTTTGAGTGATGCTCATACGGAGTTGTTACTATTTTGTCCCCCTTTTTGAAGATGTGCTCCAGCCCAAGGGCCACTAAGTTTAAGCTTTCGCTCGTATTTTTTGTGAAAACTATCTCCTCAAACTTAGCATTTATGAAGTCCGCAACAACCTTCCTGCTCTCCTCGTACTTGTGAGTTGCGAGTTGGGACAACCTGTGGACCCCCCTGTGAACGTTGGCCCTGTACTTAAGGTAATATTCATTCATGGCCTCTATTACCGGCCTAGGGGTCAGAGAAGTAGCCGTATTGTCGAAATATATCACCTCCCGGGTTAGGGGGATATCCTTCCTAATATCATCTGGAATCTTCATAGTACCACCACCGATGAAAGCTCCTTCAATAATCTTATAGGAATTTCTAGATGTCTCCCCTAATATTCGTTCCAACTATAGAACAAATATTTAAAATAAATGTTTCATAAATGTTGCATTGGTGGTAAAATGAGGAACGCCGAGATCATCGCTTTCTCAGCATTGATGGCGGCACTAAGCTTAATACTGCAGGTGCTTCCTCTTAAGGTCAGAACTCCCTGGGGTATGAGCATAGATCTCGTTGCAGTTCCAATAATAACACTGTACTTTATCCTAGGGTTCCAAGCGTCGGTTTTTGGCCTTATCGTAATGACAATAGGCTTGTTTATAATCTCAGGCCCCCACACGATGGGGGTAGGGCCAATTATGAAGTTTTTTGCAACGCTTTCAGTTATCTTGGGATTGAAGATTTCCGAATATATAGTGAGAGATAAGAACCCTCTCTACATCCTTACGGCTTTCCTACTTTCGGCTGTAATAAGGGACATCTTGATGATAGCGCTTAACTATTACTTCGCCCTGCCACTGTATCTGAAGATGATTGGGTACAACATAACCTCAAGAACAGAGGTCATCAAAGTTGTAGAGGAGATGACAAAAATCCCATTCTGGCTCGCAATAGCCCTTCCAAACACCATCCAAACTGCTGTAGATATTTTCGTCGCATTACCTATAGCCAGGAAAGCCTCAAGGTTTCAGTAGGGGAATCCTCTCCCCAAGCATATCCTCATTTATTGCTTTTTTCACAATTATTGTTTCTCCTTCCAAAAGAACTACGGAGGTAGATATCTCTTCCATCAGGGCCAAAATTGCAGGGGAGAATTTCTCCGTGGCATCCCTATTGAGGAAGTAGAATGCCACTCTGCTTTCATTGCCCACGTAGTCAGACAGCATCTTTAACAGCTTCATGTTTTCAAGCATGCTTCCAAGGAATATTAGCTTATGAATTCCAAGCACGAGATTAGTAAATGGAGGTTTTCCTGCTTTGTCCATAACTTTCGCATATTCCCCTACATTCATTATATATTTCCCAAGCTCAAGCTTCCCAATAACGCTACCTACGTTCTTAGATCCACCAGTCTTTATGACTTTTATATTCTCTAACTTCCCAACATTAATTCCAGCTAACTTAAGCCTGACATAATACTCATACAAGCTATCCACTAAATCGTCCACCACGATCGGTAATTTTGAATATGTGACAATGTCATAGAAAAGCAACTCGGGCCTTGAGCACGCCGAATATTCTACTAAGACTGTCTCACCAAGCCTAAAATTCGATAAAAATTCTTCGAAGTCCATGACGATATACCTCCAGAATACATTAGCGTCTAATGCTTTTAAGCTTTAATGCATACTAGCCCTATAACTCCGCTTTAAATTATTTTTGAATAAGTGACAACTTTTGGTGCTATAAAAGCCCCAATTCTTTCAACATCTTTACCAATCTCAGTGATATTTCTTAACATCTCGAATACATTCCCCACTATCATGTTACCCTTAAAGGGTATGGCCTCCCCCCTCTGAACTTTATAACCCAGTTCTATGTTTAAAGAAAACTCGCCTGTTATTGAATTTGCTGTGTGTTCTCCATACACAGCCCTTATGAACACCCCCTCCTCCAGCGCAGAATCACCAGGGAGGATTATTATATTCGATGTTGATATCTCAGGTGTAGAATTGTATGACCTAGAGGCATTTCCACCCTCAATATGAAGCAACCGTCCATATTTTTCATCAGCCAAAAAAGACGTTAAAATGCCATTTTTAACTATTAGCTTTCTTCTTCCTGGGTTCCCTTCACCATCAAAAGGATAACTGTTAGTGCCACCCTCCAAAGTAGGATCATCAATTAGGGTGAAATTTTCTGATGAAACAACCTCACCAACTTTTGAGAATCTACTCTTGCCCAGGTACACGTTTTTTGCTAAAACATTAGGCAAGAATATCGAAAAAATGGA
>Ga0164315_10004206_pt1 | contig 11154 bp, 7 predicted proteins | sample GuaBasSedimGuay6_FD_113737 | JGI IMG/M metagenome (GOLD analysis project Ga0164315, IMG submission 113737) | Subseafloor sediment microbial communities from Guaymas Basin, Gulf of California, Mexico - Guay6, Core 4569-2, 0-3 cm | ecosystem: Environmental > Aquatic > Marine > Hydrothermal vents >...
CAAGATAACGCCCCCTCTATCAACCTCAACTGACTCTGCTGATACTGCCTCAAAACTTACTCGTTAAGAATACTAAAAACCTGAACCCGGCTGTTATTTTTATCAGCGATGAACAAAACATCCTGTTTATTGATACAGAGTTGAGCCGGGTAGTAAAGCTGGCCCTCCTCCCACCCCATACCGAATTTCCTCCCCTGGAAACTGCCATCCCTGCCAACTAATGCCAGACCGCTACCGTATTGATCAGACAAGTAGAGGGTGCCATTGCTGTCAATGGCCAGATTGGTCGGAAAATTCATATGTTCTTTGAGATTACTGCTCAATAACTCGAAGGAATCCGCACCGGGATTTGACACGTAGATCGCTCCGGCAACACCATCAAGGATATAGATGCTCCCTTGATCGCTTATCGCAAGGTCGGAGAAGGAGCTGGAGCCTTCAGGGAAAGGCACATGCCTTACATATTTCTCGGCAGCATCAAGAACCAGCACCCTCTCAGAGAAAATATCCAAGAGATAAAGGTTGCCTTTCTTATCCAGCTTGAAACTACGCGACATATAAGTTTTCGAACCAGGTATTCCTTTCGGTTCAACCTTTCCAATAATTTGCCCACTCTGGCCCATCTTGACGATTGTGCGAGTTTTGCCATCCAGAATGTAGATATCTCCCTTGGTACTTATTTGGGTAATCATCGGTGAGATTTTCGGAAGCGGGAAAGTCCCTTCCGGTGTCAAAGATTGATCGGTCATGGAGTAACGCACCATCTGGTTGTTCCCTGTATCTGCAACGATAAAATATTTTTCTCCGCACGCCACTCCCTCGGGGCGGTTGAGTGATGATCCTGCTTTGTCTACATAGACAGAACCTCGATGTTTTATTTTTGTAGCCACTGCTGGCGAAACAAAGAGGATTCCCAACAAGAGTACGACAATCATACGAGCGAATGATTTGTGCATGACTTATCTCCGATACTTTTTATGACATTGAACACAAAGGGATTGAATGTCCGAAAAATGCAAAAACTTTGTGTATTCCGTACCATGGGTCCGGTGACAGCTGAGGCAGTCCAGCGCAAGATTGAGATTGCGTGGATCAAGAACCTCGGCACCGATCGGGTGAGACGAGTGAGTCTGCCAATCATGGCACTGACCACAGATGGCAATAACGGTCGCCTCTTTTTGCATGAATGGGTTATCCGAAGCATGTGGTGAATGACAAACCGTACATTCACCATCAGTGATCGGTTTATGCTTGGTCTGCGACCTGTCCTGACGAGCCAGGGTATCGCTATGGCACTTACCACAGACATTCAGCATCGAATCACGCAACAGCCCATCTTCTGAAGAGGCGTGGGGCGTATGGCAATTGATACAACCGGTTTTATCGACCAAAGGCCAGTGCAGCCGGTTTTTGCTGAAAGCCTCGTTGATCATCTCGTAGTGGCAACCCTGGCAGAGTTCGAAGCCATCTTTCTTAACTGCAAAAGGATCCGCAGAGTTCGGCTCGTTATGACATTGGTTGCACATACCGTTGGTAATCGGCTCATGAACATTATCCGCCAGGATCGCCCCTGAGTTAGAGCCATGCGGATCGTGGCATGAACTACAGCGCCCCTGCTCCACCGGATAGTTCCTGTGTGATTTTTTAAAACCACCGCTGCTGGTCTTGTGACAGTCTAAACACAACCCCGGCTCCTCTTTCTTGAGGAGACTTGCACTCTTTTCCGAGGCATGAGGAGTATGGCACCTCAGACAATTTTTCTTTACCGGCGAGTGGCTGTACTTGTTTGAGGTAATCTTTTCACCCAACTCCTGGTGGCATTCAAAGCAGAGCTCACTGCCCCCCTTGATCAGGTTGCCCGGATATGCAGACGCATGCGGATCATGGCAAGCGGTGCATTCCCCATCCGCAACCATCTGGTGAACACTGGCAGCAGCTTCAGGGACGACGCTGTCGTGGCACTTGTAGCAGATTGAGTCAGCGTCCCCATCCATCATCATGGCGTGGTTCGAGGCATGGGGATTGTGACAACCGGAGCAATCCCCCTTGGCCAGCGGCGTATGGATGTGCTTTGCGTTCATCTTTTCACTGAACGCGCTGTGGCAGCTCAAGCAAAGCTTCCCCCTGGCCCCAGGTTTAAGCTTAAACTTCCCTTCCGCCTGAGCGAGAGCAGCAGAGCAGCAGAGCATTAAACCAATCAGGACGATAAAGATACTGGTCACTCGTAATCTCATATCAGCCACCCTATTCCTTCTCAACAATGTGGCATGCGTCGCAGGATTTCGCCGCGAAAGGTGCATGCATCGTCGGTTTAAAATATTTTGGATCTTTCGATGCGTGAGGGTCATGACAGCCCATGCAATCCATAACTTCGGCCGCGATCGCAAGATGCGCCCGCTGGAAGGATCCAGCGTCCGGTTCATGACACTCTCCACAGAGGGCCTGCAAAGGCAGCGTCAGCAGTGTGTCGAGACTTGCGGAGTGCGGCTGGTGACAGCGCTGACAGTCCCTCTCAGCAGGCGAATGGCTCTTTTCCTCAGCCATTTTTGTCTGCAACTTGGTATGGCAGGCCAGACAGAGATCGGGACTTTTCGCCAGCAGCAAAAAATCGAGCTTTGACTGGTGCGGGTTGTGGCATTTACTGCATTGTCCCACGGTTGCCGGCAGATGCTGACTCGACGCATTAAGCATCTGTTCTTCAAAATCGCTGTGGCAGCTCAGGCAGAGTTGCTTCTGCGCTTCCGTGGTAACTCCCTCGTGATCGCTGGCATGGGGGTTGTGGCAGGTCATACATTCGCCATCCTCATAGGGCATGTGAACGGTCGCAGAATCCTCCCGGAAGAGGGTCTTCTCGTGGCAAGTCGCACAAAGTTTCTCACCCCGGGCCTTGAGGAATAATTCATTATCGGCACCGTGGCCAAAATGGCAGGCTGTACATTGCCCATTCTGCACCGGTCTGTGAATGTTCGTTTTCAGGAACTCCGATTCCAGGCCGGAGTGACAGGAGTAACAAACATCATCGGGCCGACCGGCCAGGATGTTTTCCGCGCTGGAGCCATGCGGGTTATGACAACTGTTACACATATTTTCCGTAAACGGACTATGCGGATTCTTATTTTTGTCTGCAGCCGTGCGGGTATCGGCATGACAATCGTAGCAAAGATCCCCTTCGGCTTTATCCACCAGCCCCGCATATGCTGCAGAGTGAGGTAAATGGCAAGAGAGGCAACCCTCCTCACTGTCTACCGGAGCATGCGGGAAGCGACTCTTCATACTGGTATTTTCGTGGCAATTGAAACAGAGATTGTTGCCCTCGCTGACCAGGAGTGTTTTATAATCCGAGGTGTGAGGATCGTGACAAGAAAGACAATCACCAGTCTGGAAAGGCTCGTGCTGCACTTCAGCATTCCCTTGCATGGAATCGCCATCATGGCAGCCCAGGCAAAGCTCTTCCGCTGCGGTATTCAAGCCGAATGGCTCTTTGCCAGAAGGTTCGTTATGGCAAGAGTCACATTCAGCTTCAGCCACCGGGCTGTGCAGGCTGCCCTTCAAGAGGTTGGCATTGTCCGAGCTGTGGGGGTTGTGGCAGGTGGTACACACGGCGGTGGTCACGGGGTAATCACCATGCGCCTTTTTAAAGGCTGAGTCCTTGCTGTCATGGCAGGAAAGACATAATTTATCCGGAGCCATCGTAAGCAGATGTGGCTGTTCTGAATAATGCGGGTTATGACAAGCCCGGCAGCCATCCTCTTCAATAACACCATGGACAACCTTTTTCTGGTATTTGGCCACTTTATGGCAATTGAAACAGATCGCATTGCCCTCATCCTCCAGCAGACTGGCAGAGTCGGACGCATGGGGGTTGTGGCAGACCGAACACTTTCCGCTCTTCAACGCGGTATGCACGCCGGTCTTTTTGTCCAGGTTGAAATCTTCCTTTTCATGGCACATGAAGCAGAGCTTGTTACCTTCTTCAACCAGCAGCAGCTTGCCGACAATGCCGTGAGACAGGTGGCAATCCTGGCATTGGCCATTCTTCACGCCAGGATGCTTATTTTTCATTCCGCCATATTTGTCCAAAAAATCGCTATGGCAATCGGCACACCCCTTCTTCTTGAACTTCCGTGCCGCCTGCCCATCAGCGGGCAAGGCCAGTTGCAGCAACAGAGAGCAACAAAACAGCAGGATAAATCCCAGGGGCAACTTCAACGGTCCAGAGTCTCTTAACCTCATGACAACTCCATTAATAGGCTAGCAATGATCATCAAACTGGCAAAAACTGCGATTCTTTGAGCTGCTAATGATCGTTCTTCACAAGAAATATTTCCGTTTCGTAGACTTCCTTGAGTTTGACCACCCACTCTTCGAGAGCTTTATTGACCACCTCGCCATAAACTATTTTGCCAATCTCCTGCCTGACTTCCTCGTAGGTCTTTGCCTCGGGTGGGAAAGCCGCTTCAACCACCAGGGTGTAATAGAGGTTGTCCGGACCGGCGTAGAGGAACATGTCCCCCTGTCGTGCACCGGTAACTTCGTGCTGCAGATCATCAGGGAGTGCAGTTACAGAAAGCAGGCTTCCGCCGAGGTTGAGAATATTTATATTTTCAGCGTCAGCCAACCCGGTCACATTGGCTGAAACCCATTTGAAATCACTACCGGCCTGAAGCTTTTTCAAAGCGTCCTGAGCGCTCTCCTTATCTGTAAAAGCCAGGCTTTTCATCTTGAGCATCAGCGGTGAAGCGTAGTCTTCAAGATGGTTGTAGTAATAACTGCGAACATCTTCTTCCTTAACCACCAGACCGGGCAAAACAGCCTTGGCGACAAAGGTATCGAAAAGCACCCGTTCCTCAAATTTTTCTACTTTTTCCAGATAGGCCGCAGAGAGATGAATTTTCTGCGCTTTCGCTTCCATTCTCCCGGTGACCGCAGTCAGCTCATCCTTGATGAAGTCAATCTTCTGACTATTCATTTGGTTTGCGTTAATTTTAGTATCGACGCCGTGATACATTTCCGCCTTAAGCGCCACGGCAACATCAGACACGGTTATCAGGACAGTCCGGTTGCCGTTGGTGATGGTCACCAGCGACCGTTGATCCTTCTGCAAACGGGCGATAACCTCTGATCTGGTTACATCAGGCTCTTTAACAGCAATTTTCTCAAAATCCACAAGGGCCATCGCTTCATCATCAAAAACGGCGTATTTGTCAATCAGATCGTTGAGATAATCCCGTTGTATCTTGCTGGTTTTCTGTTGCAGCGCCCGATTCCATGCAGCAAGGCGAGCCTCTAGATCTTCATAGACGCGGCGATCTTCAAGCTTGAAGATCAGAAAACCTTTTTCCGCCTTGAAGACCTCACTGACCTCTCCGGGTTCCATGTTAAAAACAGCCTTGGCAACATTGGGGAAGAGTTCGTTGAGCTTTTGATATTCGGTCTCGCCCCCCCCTTCTGCCTTGCCGCTGGCAACCATTTTGTCCGCCAGCGTTTTAAAATCATCACCAGACTGAAGTTCTGCAAGCAGCGCCTCTGCGTCTACCTGCTCGTGGAATCTGTATATCAGCGTTTTCACCTCAAGGGCCATCTGCTTGTAGAGCTCCTCAACAGTCTCTTCATCGGGCTGAAGATTTTGAACCTGCCGGGCAAGCAATTGTTTGATTAAGGTTTTCAGGGCAAACTCTTCAACCTGTTTCTGCACGGCAGGAGTCCGATCAAAACCGATATTGAGCGCTTCCTGCTTGACCAGTTTTATCGTAATCAACCGATCCAGAATCCTGGTAAAACTTTTGCTGGCCGGTGTTCCGGAACCACCCATAGCGTTATGCATGGTCGCTATTTGAACCATGAACTCTTTCATGGTAATCGGTTCTTCATCAACCATGGCCACCGGTGTCTGTGCATATTTCTCGTCAAACAGAGGAATCTGCAGGATCTCCATCGTCCCCTTCTTACGAACCGGAATAGTCAGTTCTTTCATGTCCCCACTGATAACCGCTTCCACCTGCTCAGCAGTGGCTGAATCGGCGCCACCAGCACCGAAAGCCGGTATAATTGAAACCATCAGAAACATGAGAACAGGAGCCAGTTGCACAAGAATCTTTTGCATGTCATCCCCCTTGTCTGCTATCGCGTACGTGCGCTACAACGACTGATGTGATTTACGGCCGTGTTTATTCTTCCAGAAGCTTGACGACTGCTTCGGTCATTTTGCTGATCAACCCGTGAGCGGAGGGCACCCGCCCCCAATCAAAAAAGTACACGCCCTGGTCGCCGGTGGCATAACTGCGAGAAGCCCAGATTATTTCCCTTTTGGCACCATCAAAGATCTGTATGGAGAAATCCGCCTTACTCTCACCGGTCGCACCCTGGTAGTCGAAAACTTTGCCTGAAACGATAAGGTCCGCGTCCAGAATACTTTCACCGGTCAGGATATCAGAGGCCGCAAGAGACGGACCTGCTTGCATGATCATCCGGTAACGCAGCAAAGTTTGACGCACCAGGCCCGGCTCAAACACCCTGAGGTTTGCATAACGGTGCAATTGCCTGACAACATGGAGAGCGACGATATCCCCGGCATGCTTTCGGGTGTTGATATTAAGGAAAGGAATTACAGCAACTGTGTATTGTCTGGTCGGATCGAACGTTGACGCCCGGTAGGAGAACTGCGGCTGATGGCGCGGTTTGTTCGCCTTGATGACACCACCGGCAGTAGCGCTCTCTGCATTGACCAGCAGCAGCTGAGATTGGCGACGAGGTTGTATCGTTTCAACAAAACCATCTTCAGAACCGACGTCTGTACCGACCTGTTGAAGTTTCGGCTGGCCTCCAGTATGCAGATACTCAGGGGACCGTCCCGCCAGGTAAGATTGATAAGAATCAAGCAACTTTTCCAGGGCATTGGACAACAGCAACCTGGAATTCTTTATCCTACCCAACCCCAGCAACCCGGGAGCATCATCACCGGTCAAGCCGACACTGTCGATCCAGATGACTTCAGGCTGCGATCCGGTCGAAATCACACGGATGAACAACGAGACCCGTGGCGGTATCTCCTCCTGCCAGGTCTCCAGGGAGGTGATAAAGACCCCATCTACACCTAACTCTTCCTGCATCTTCTGACTGAGATGTCTGCTCAACCCACCTGTATGCCGCATCCGGTATTTCGCCATAAAGTCTTCCAACAATGCAGGGTCGAGTAATTGAAAACCTCGAGATCTCAATCTGGCGCGCAAGACAGTATGAATATCATACAGAGGAGCATTGAAGTCGCTCAGGTTCTGCACCGGCAACAAGGCATAAAGAGAATCACGATTGAACAGCGGCGAATAAGCATATTCGTCTGACCAGCCGCTGTCGACAACCGTACCGGCCTCATCGACAACAACCACCTTGAGGCGATAACGGCCCGGCTCTTTCGGCGTCCAGCTTCCGGTGCCTAGCGCATCAGCATACAGAAGTCTTTCGATTCCAGCTTGCTGAGCCTGAACTTCGTAAACCACGGTTCCCTGTCCGCCACTCGTAGTGACAGTCCAATGCAGGGCTCCGCGCCGAGCCACCGGTGAGCCCTGCTGAGCGGTCTCCAGCGCTATGATCGTCAGCGGAGGCGTCCCCGGTTCAACCCCAGCGCAACCTGCCAGCGACAGCACCGCTGCTAGCAGCAGGCAGAGTGGATTATTCAAAAAGTTGGTCGAGAAGGTCATTGATCGCCTCTATGGTGACATCGTTCATCGGCTGCCCACCGCTACCGAGCATGCGATCAGACATGGAAATCCCCCCTTTGGTTGATGAGGCCGACCAGACCGTTATCCCGGTCTGGGTTTCGCTCATCTGCAAGCTCAGGGAGAGCAGGTTGGCTTCAGCCGAACCGGAACGAACCGCACCGTACTCCCGGAGCACCCCGGTGATAACGGCGTCGACCTCAAGCAGGGCCAGGAACTTGGTAATTTCTTCTATCGTCGGCGTCTCCGGTGTACGCATACCGACCAGATTGATGCCACGAGCCACCTCGCCCGGTGGCAGCACATAAATAGCCTCTGTGGCCAGCAGCATGCCCATAAAGGCATCGCGAACCCTCACTCCTGCCTGATCATCGGGAGAGAGGTTCAGAAACGGCAGCACCGCAACCGTTCGCACCGCACTGAAATCCATCTGTTGACTGGTATAGTCCGGCGAGGCAGGCGTGGTCGCACAACCGACCGGCAGAAGCAATACGCAGTAAATAAGCCAACAGCCTAAAAAGGATTTTTTCTGCTTCATGTCAGTATCCTTTATCTTTGGGGGGGAGCTTCCATCTCCTGTTGCGCGGGAGAGCCTGCCTGCCTGTCAATAGAAAATCCGCAGCTCCACCCTGACGGTATTAAACTCTACTTTTTCAATGTCATCTTCCCTCTCACCGACTGAATAATCGAGCGTCAGAAGGGTCTTTCGATTAACCTGCCAACGCGCTGTCGGCGACACAGCCCAGACGTCCTGACCTTCGTTGTCATCAGTCATGGAGTACAAGAGAGAGAACTGCAGGGTGCCATCACGAAAAGGTGCCCAGTTGACAGCATATTGCTGCACAGTAGAGGAATCCTTACGGCGACCGGTCTCATGGTCAATCAAGATGTCAGCACTCATACTCAGCGCGGCCGTGGGGACCCAACTGGCGATCAGACGCCCGGTCTCCTGACGTGTTGTCGGCTGGTGGTCCTCCCGCTCCCAGCTCATTTCGTAATAGATGCTGAAATTCATCCACCGATTCGGGATGATATTATTTTCGACGCGGACGAAGGTAGTGTTGCTGTTTTCTCCGTCAGCCGGAGCCTTCCAGGAGTAGCCGCTGTCGAAGGTCATGCTCCAGCCGTCATAAAGGTAGAGGTTGTTTCTCAAGAGTATGGAATTGGAGATATCAGTGCCACCCTCCCGGTCTTCATTATGAGAGAAACTGTAGGTCAGAGTCTGATCAAAGGTCTCCAGGTAGTTGGCACCCATAGAGGCAGAGAAGGTGTGCCCGGTCCTGTCAGCCTCACCGCGCTCCGTGACATGCGAGCGCAGCAGGCGTGTGGCACCGGAGAAAATGGAATCGAACCTGTGATTCAGATTCGCACCGGTGGTCAGCAGAGTCCGTTTACCATCGAACGGATCGGTGTGCTCCTCCCGGTAGAGGATATCGAAATTGGCGGTCGTCCTCTCGGATATTTTCCAGCCCAGTCCCACGCTCGTAGTCCAGTCGGTTGTCTTGAATGTCGAGGTATCCGCCGGCAGGGTACGAAAGGAAGTTAAGTGCGAAAGACGGATCTCCTTGCCGGGGACAAGGATCGTTGGCAGAGGCGTCACGGCAATCTTAACGAAGGTATTTTTTACCGCATCAAAAGAAATTTCGAAACGATTTTCAAAGACATCAAAGTCGATCCTGGTGATCGGTCGTCTCAACCAGTTCATCTGAGTATCGCTTACCAGGACACTCCATGAATAAAGGTCTTTAATACTGTCAACTTCACCTGGTGAGGCCTGGTTATTCTCAGGGACATCAGGGATGAGTTGCACGTAAATGGTGTCAACCTCTGTTGGAATGCTGAAATCAAGACCGACGCTGAGTTGCGGCGCCCCATCCTGCAGCAAATTGACATTAGCAAGGGATTGATCATAAATGAAATCATCGATATTGTTTGAAGTCGCAGGAGGGGGATCATCCAGGTTGTAGAAAGAGCGACCCGCAGATGAAGTCGGCACCAGGCGTTCCGCGCTGCCGCTGAATTCCAACTTGTCTCGTTTGATCCTGGTGTTGGCATTCAGAGTAAATCTATCTCCCTGGAAACTGTTACTGTAGCGAACATTGCCAATATCCGTATAGGCTTTGGTGTCAGAATCGGAGACCTTGTCACGAGAATCTGTGGTCATATGACTGTAGTCAAAACGGTAATTCTGGTAATCGTAGCGGCTGCTCAACTGGTATGAGTCCACCTCTCTATCAACCTTTCCTTGCGCAGTTGCCGGTTTGTTGTAGTTGTGGCTGTTGTTGAAAAAAAAGTCGACTTCCGGCAGCTCAACCGGCCTCCAGTCCAGCCGGCCGCTATATTCATCGATGTACCACCTGGAGGTCGCCAGGTTGGAGCCGCTCTGTTTAAATTCACTGGTCCGGTAGTCGATGGCAGACTTCAGAATCGGCGTGGTCAGCTGCAAACCGACATAAGGACGTGAGGCGGTCTCCCTTCTATCTGTGTCAGAACCGTCCACCTCGCTCTGTGAATAATCATTCTTAAAGAGTCCACCAGCACTGAGAGTCAGATTAGGACGTAGCTCCTTAAGGAAATCAATATTATAGAGCTGGGTAAAGAGCTCCCGGTCAATCTCTCTGGTTTCTCCGGTCGCCTTGGTTGTTGTCTTATTGTTTGTCATTCTGTATTCCAGATCAGCCGTCAAACGCAAGCTGTCCCCCCAGAGCAGCTGGGGGCGCAGCAGGCTGCCGACACAAGCGACGAGAATCAACCCCGCCGATATGAAGGAAAAACCCAGAGTCCGCATCGGTCATCTTTCGCCCATAACAACGACAGCATGGCTTTCAGCCTCCAACTCCAGAACTCCGAGCTGGCGTTTGCTGACAAGGTCGAGTTTCAACAAGCGCCGGCTTTGCGGCAGCATTGCAAACAAGGCATTTTCACCGTTGTCGATGACCAGCGCCTGTACCGGCCCCGGCAGCAGATAAGTATCGATCGCCATCAAGGCTTTTGGGTCGACTACCGCAATCTCACCATTTTGCTTGCCGATATAGAGCAATCCGGAGATTCCGTGCACGACGATCGAACGGGCACCATTACCGACAAAAATCTTCTCTTTCACGCTGAGCGAAGCACTGTCGACGACCAGCAGCTCAGCAGAGAAACCGGTTGTCAGGTAGAGGGTTTTGTCATCTGAACTGGTGACACCCTTGAGCGGGACATCGCTGAGGACTGTTGAATTTCGTATCCTGAACGCGTTCAGATCGAGCGCCGACAAGGTACTTGAGGCTGACTGGATAACATAGGCACGATCTTCGTTACGCCCCATAAAGACATCGTTCGCTTCAGAGCTTAATCTGACCCGGCCGAGTTCAGACAGGGAGCCGGTGTCGATAATACTGACCGACTGGCTCCCCCGGTTCAGCGCCAGTAGGCGGTTGCCGCTGACAGACAGGGC
>Ga0164315_10004207_pt1 | contig 11153 bp, 8 predicted proteins | sample GuaBasSedimGuay6_FD_113737 | JGI IMG/M metagenome (GOLD analysis project Ga0164315, IMG submission 113737) | Subseafloor sediment microbial communities from Guaymas Basin, Gulf of California, Mexico - Guay6, Core 4569-2, 0-3 cm | ecosystem: Environmental > Aquatic > Marine > Hydrothermal vents >...
CGGTTTCGGGTTGTCTGGGGTTTTTTTGAGGTGATCGACAATTTTTGCCCCAGCATTTTGTTGAGCAAGGTAGATTTCCCGACATTCGGCGCGCCGATAATGGCGACAAAACCGGACTTGAAATCGTTTGGTTTCGTTTGGGTCATGGTCCTGGTTCCCTACCTTTTAGATAATGTTCAATGGTGCGCCAGACCTCCAATAAGCCGGACCTGTTTTTGGAAGAAAAGAGGATAAGTTGATCCGGGCTCATGCCAAGCAGCTTTGCAATAGAAAACCGCTGCTTCATCTGACGGGTCTTGGAAAGTTTGTCTGTCTTGGTAAGGACGGGGATGCAGGGCAGGTGTTGTTCAATGAGCCAGTCAATGAAGTTGAATTCATGTTCTCTCGGCATTCGCCGGATGTCCATAATTAAAACCACACTGGTCAAAGCATCCCGCCCGGAAAGGTAGGTTTCGATCATGGGACCCCAGGTGCGTTTGACCGCTGCCGGAACCTTGGCATATCCATACCCCGGCAGGTCTACCAGAGAAAGCGACTGGTTCACCAGGAAAAAATTGATCAGTTGTGTGCGGCCGGGTGTTTTGCTGGTTTTGACCAGGCTTTTCCTGTTAACCAGAACGTTCAGCAACGATGACTTGCCGACATTCGAACGGCCGGAAAAGGCCACTTCCGGAAAGGTTGGTTCCGGGTACTGTGATGGCTTGACGGCACTGGTAATGAATTGAGCGGATTTGATCAACATAACATTTAGACAACCTTGTTCAAAGGGTATTCAATGATGCCCTCAGCTCCTGCCTTTAGAAGCACCGGGATCAGGTCTCTCACCACACCGATATCGATGACCGTTTCCAAAGAAAACCAGCTTGTCTCATACAACGGTGCGATGGTCGGTGCATTCAGGCTCGGTAGCAGTGAGATGATCTTCTTCAGGCGCTCTTCGGAAACATTCATTTTCAGGCCTACAAGCTTTTCACCGAGAAGGGCGCCTTTCAGCAGCAGAGCGATCTGCTCGATCTTTTTCCTTTTGGCCTCGTTTTTCCAGACGTCGTGATTGGCGATCAGCTGGGTATTGGTTTGCATTAATTCGTGAATAATTTTTAAGCCGTGGGCTTGGATGGTACTGCCTGTTTCAGTGACTTCAACAACAGCATCAGCCAGCCCGGATACGACCTTTGCCTCGGTTGCGCCCCAGGAAAATTCTACCGCCACATCAATACCCTTTTCATCGAAATAGTGTTGGGTGAAGCCTGTCAATTCAGTGGCAATCTTTTTCCCACGCAAGTCTTCAAGGGATTGAATTGCCGAGTCAAACGGGACGGCCAGTACCCATCTTGCCGGACGGGAACTGACTTTTGAATAGATAAGGTCGGTGACGACATGGACGTCGGAAGTATATTCAGCAATCCAGTCTTTACCGGTGAGTCCCGCTTCAAGGGTTCCGTCTTCAACGTAACGCGACATTTCCTGTGCCCGGCAGATGGCACATACAATGCTATCGTCATCAATTTCTGGGAAATAGCTTCTGCCGTTCACATTGATGTTCCATCCCGATCGTTTGAACAAAGCAATGGTTGCATTCTGAAGACTCCCTTTGGGGATGCCAAGTTTCAATGGTGATGTCATAAATTGTAAACCTCCTTCGGGTCGAATACCGGTTCACCGATAATCTGGAGGGATTCACCCTCGACCCGTCTGAAAAAACAGCTTTTATAGCCGGTATGACACGCAGCCCCTCCCATCTGCTTCACTTTCAAAAGGACCGCATCATTATCACAGTCGATGTAGACTTCTTTTACATGCTGAACATTTCCAGAGGTCAAACCTTTCACCCAGAGCTCCTGTCGACTGCGACTCCAGAAGGTGGCTTTGCGTGTGGATAGTGTCGCCTCCCAGGCTTCAGGGTTCATGTAAGCCATCATGAGGACGTCTCCGGTATCAGCATCCTGGACGATGGCAGGTATTAGACCATTGGTTTTTTTGAAATCGAGTTTGTTCATGCTGCCTGAATAACGATACCGAAAAATAAAGTCAAATTGTTTTTTGTTGTTGTCTAATAAGAGTACCTATTGTAAATACTATGTTTTTGTCACATTATGTTTAAACAGGAGCAAGATGGCAATGGGCACAGAGCGTTTATCACCATCAAACAGCCGCCACCCAAAAAAAAATAGACCGTTTATTGCAAGGCTTTTTCTATGGGCGTTGGTGGTTCTGGTTGGGTCCATGGCGGCAGTGGCGATGGCTATCGGCGGTCTTTACCTCTATCTAGGCGGAGACCTGCCCAAAATCACCTCGCTGTCAGAGTATCGCCCGCCGACGATTACAGAAGTTTTTTCAGATGACAACCGTAAGATTGGTGAATTTTATACGGAAAGAAGAATCGTTATCCCCTTATCCGAAATGCCCCAGACGCTGAAGGAAGCCTTTATTGCAGCTGAGGATGCCAGATATTTTAAACACAAGGGGATTGATTTTGTCAGTATTGTTCGGGCGTTTTTCAAAAATCTTGAGGCGGGAACCATCGTGCAGGGGGGCAGCACCATTACCCAGCAGGTCACCAAATCATTTTTTCTCACCCCCGAAAGAAGTTACAAGCGTAAAATCAAGGAAGCGATTCTTGCCTATCGTATCGACAAAACCTTTTCTAAAGCTGATATTTTGTATCTCTATTTAAACCAGATTTATCTGGGACACGGCGCCTATGGCGTTCAAGCTGCGGCGGAAAATTATTTTGGAAAATCCACCAAGGATTTAAATCTGGCAGAATGTGCTATATTGGCCGGCCTGCCCCAGGCCCCGAGTCGGTACTCGCCGTTCCGGCATCCGGAACGGGCCAAGCATCGACAAATATATGTTTTAAATCGAATGGTTAGCGAGGGATTTGTCTCAAATGTCCAGGCAACGGAGGCCATCAACACCGAACTGGATATCAAGCCTCGACGGAACTGGTATATTGAGAAAGTTCCAGTATATACCGAGCATGTCCGGCGGTACATTGAAGCGCAGTATGGAGCTGATGTTTTATTGAAGGAAGGGTTGAAGGTCTATACGGCGGTCAACATCGAAATGCAAAAAAAAGCCCGCACCGAGATTGAAAAAGGGCTTCGTGACCTGGATCGCCGGCAGGGATATCGTGGACCCATCAAACAGATACCCCCGGAAGAATTCGAAGCGTTTTCCAAGTCGATTGAAGAAAAACTGACAGAAACGCCCCTGGCACAAGGGGCCCTGACTGAAGGCATTGTCATCAAAGTTGACGACGGCCAGGGTAAGACATGGGTGCGGATAGGAAAAGAGCAGGGCATCATCCTGCTGAAAGATATCCGTTGGGCACGCAAGCCAAATCCTGATATTGCCTATTACCGTGTGAAGGCCAAGAAGCCAAGCGAGGTTTTTCACGTGGGGGATGTCATTTCAGTAAGCCTTGGAGAGCTGGATTCTGAAACGACCTTTTGGCAGCTATTTCTGGAACAGACACCGGAGGCGCAGGCAGGGTTGTTGTGCATTGAGGCTGAGACAGGCAATGTCAAAGTAATGGTGGGCGGCAGAGATTTTCTGGAGAGTCAGTTCAACCGGGCCGTACAGTCCAGGAGGCAACCCGGGTCAGCATTTAAACCCGTCATTTATGCGGCTGCACTGGATAAAGGCTATACACCGGCATCTGTTATAATTGATTCGCCCATCGTGTTTCAGAACGAGCAGATGGATTTCAAGTGGAAACCGAGAAATTATGGCCAGAAATTTTATGGCCCCACACTTTTACGTGAGGCGCTGGAAAAATCCAGAAATGTTGTTACCATTAAAATCTTACAGGATATCGGTGTTCCCTATTGTATCTCCTATGCCAGGAGACTCGGTATCACCTCGGATTTAAGCAATGATCTTTCCATCGCCTTGGGGTCTTCCGGTGTTTCATTGCTGGAGATGGTGAATGCCTATTCTGTTTTTGCAAACCAGGGATATCTGGTTCAACCGGTATTTATTCAAAAAATCGTCGATCGCGATGGTAATGTTCTTGAAGAGGCCGGCACGGTTAGGGAAAAGGTATTGGAGAAAAATACCGCCTACCTGATAACCAATCTCCTGGAAGGGGTTGTCAAAAACGGGACCGGGAGGCGAATCAAGGCATTGAAGCGGCCGGTAGCCGGCAAAACAGGAACATCGAACAACCTGTTTGATGCCTGGTTTGTAGGGTATTCACCGCGTTATATCACCGGGGTCTGGGTCGGGTTTGACGAAGAGAAATCCCTGGGAGAAGGTGAACAAGGCGCTCGTACCGCCAGCCCTATCTGGTTGGGTTTCATGAGGGAAATCCTGAAAGATCAACCCATCAAAGTTTTTCAGGTACCGGAAGGTGTGGTCTTTGCCAAGATCGATGCAGAGACAGGCTTGCTGCCGATTCCGGAATCGAAAGAAACCCTATTTGAGTGTTTCAAGGAAGGCTCGGTACCTACGGAGTATACAAAAAAGCCGGATACCGTGACCGAAGCAGAAGAGTTTTTCAAGCTGGACATGTAACCCCACAACCAAAGCTCAGCTTAGGTATTACTCTCATGAGATTACGCCTCATCATCCTGGTTCTTTCCCTACTGGCCTTTATGTCGGCCTCCACCGGTGGTTATTTCTATTATAACTCATTGAAGGAGGCGGCCTTCAATGAAGCGGAACGGCAGACCATAACTCGCATTGCCTTGATCAAGAAAAACCTTTCATCCTATCTTTCGGAAAACATAAAGGCGGTAAAGGTGCTGGCCGGTATGGACGAGATGCTTGAAATGCTTGTGCGTCCGGGCAATATTGCACAAAACAACGCAAATGAGGTACTGGACCTGTTCAAGGCGTCTCTTGAAACGGATGTTTGTTATCTCATGAATTACGAAGGTGTCACTGTCGCGTCTTCCAACCGAAATGCCCCCGACAGTTTTGTCGGTAAAAATTTTGCGTTTCGACCCTACTTCCAGCAGGCTATTCATAGCGCGCCGTCCACCTACCTTGCCCTTGGAACCACCTCTAAAAAGAGAGGCGTTTATTATAGTTTTCCTGTTTTTGAAAGAGGTGAGGATATACCCATCGGGCTCGTTGTTATCAAAGGATCCATCGAAGAAATCGAGAAAAAAATCAGTTTTTCGGAAGATGAAATCGTGCTGGTTACAGACCCCTTCGGCGTTATTTTCATTTCAAGTCGAAAAGACTGGCTGTTTCAAACGACGGAAAAAGTTTCAAAAGCTGATGAGAATCGTATTTTAAAATCACGACAATTCGGTCGAGGGCCCTGGTTCTGGACGGGACTGACCTTCTCTGATGATGCAAACTCAGAAGATCGGGAGGGAAACCAGTATCGTGTCCATCGTGGTGAGATCGATAACTACCCGGGTTGGAGTTTCATTCATCTTCGAAACCGTAATGCCATCTCAAAGATTGTATCAGACCCCCTTACAAAAATGATGGGTCCCATTGTGCTGCTGCTGTGTCTCCTCGTAGGAATGTCGGTGTTTATCCTCTACCGAAAAGCCTCCGGTGAGATATTGCAAAAAAAATCAGCTGAAAAAGCCTTGAGAGAAAGCGAAGAACGGTATCGGATGCTTTACCACCAGACCCCGGCCATGCTGCATTCCATAGATAGAGATGGTTATATTGTGAGCGTCAGTGATTACTGGGCAGATGTGATGGGTTATGAAAAGAAAGATGTTGTGGGCAGGCGGCTGACGGAATTTTTTACCGACACCTCTCGCAATCATGCGGAGCAAAATATCTTCCCGCAGTTCTTCAAGATCGGGTTTTGTAAAGATGTCCCCTACCAGTTCGTCAAAAAAAATGGTGAGATTATCGACATCCTGCTTTCAGCTATCAGTGATCGAAAAGAAGATGACCAACCCGTAAGATCACTGGCTGTTTCCATCGACGTAACCGAAAGGAAACGGGCAGAAGAGGCTTTGACTCGAGCCAAGGAGGAATTGAGCCGTTATTCGAAAGAACTGGAAGCCGAAGTGCGGGAACGGACGGCCGAGATCAGCAGCATATTGAAATATACACCGGATGTTGTTTCCATCAAGGACGAACAAGGGCGGTATCGCCTGATCAATACCCGTTTTGAAACCATTCTGAACAAGATGAATGAAGACGTTCGCGGCAGGACCGATTTCGAGATTCTACCTGCAGACATCGCCGAAAAAATTCATCAACATGACCAGCAGGTGCTTTCCCAAGGGCGTTCGTTTCAGGTGGAAGAATACCTGCCCCATGATGACGGGTTGCACACGTATCTTTCGGTTAAATTTCCTGTCTATGATGAACATGGGGTCACCAGCGGTGTTGGTGCGATTTCCACCGACATTATGGAAGTTAAAAAAGCACAGGATCAACTCCGACGATTGTCCGGCAGTATTATGGCAAACCAGGAGAAGGAGCGAGCGTATATTGCCCGTGAACTGCATGATGAACTGGGCCAGGTGTTAACGGCGTTGCGAATGGATGCTGTATGGTTTCAGGAGCGGATGAAAGGATCAGACCCTTCGGTGGCGAAGCGGGCACAGGCCATGTGCAAGTTGATCGACAAGACCATCGAGGAGGTCCGGTTGATGGCCATCAGGCTTCGACCTGGTGTTTTAGACCATCTGGGCCTTGTGGATGCCTTGGAGTGGTGCGTGACGGATTTTGAGCGCCGAACCGATGTTTCCTGCGTCTTTGACCATTCAGAAGTGCCCAAGGTCAATGACAACATCGCCATCACTGCCTACCGGATAACCCAGGAAGCGCTTACAAACGTTGCACGACATGCCGCAGCAAAGCATGTTTTTGTTACGCTTCACTCGGAAAATGAAGAACTGGCGCTACAGGTGGCAGATGATGGATCCGGTTTCGATCAAAAAATGCTTCAGGATGCAGAGGGTCTGGGGGTCGCTTTCATGCGTGAACGGGCGGTTCTGGTGGGAGGACATATAGAGATTGCCGCATCGCCTGAAAACGGGACAACTGTGACGTTCAGGGCGCCCCTCAAAAAATAATATCCGGGATCCTGTGGCTGTTCAGGAGCAGCTTGAAAACTGTAACTTATAATATATATGATAATTGTTAAGAACATCCCTTGTGGGGATATACGAACACCATGAGGTGTTTTATGATAAAGGTATTGCTGGCTGATGACCATAGCATCGTTCGTGAAGGGCTCCGGCGTATCGTGGAAGAGAGTGACGATATGGAAGTTGTGGCGGAAGCGTCCGACGGGAAGGAAGCTATTCATCAGATTCGAAAGAGCAGGCCGGATGTTGCTGTGATCGATATCTCCATGCCTGAAATTGACGGGCTGGAGGTTCTCCAGCAGCTACAACCGGAATATCCGGAACTTCCCATCCTGATACTGACCATGCACGAAGAGCAACAATATGTTGTTCGCGCCATCGAGGCCGGCGCCAGGGGATACATCACCAAGAAATCGGCCCCGGAACAACTTGTCAAGGCGATTCGAAAGGTGTATGCCGGTTCTTTGTATATCTCCGAAGAGGCCGCCGAAGCCTTGGCTCTGCGCGTGGCAAAAGGGACCTCGGGACAGTCGCCTCTCGACCGCTTGTCAACAAGGGAGCTTCAGGTGCTCAGACGGTTGGCACTGGGGCACACCAATCGTGAGATCGCAGAAAATTATAACATCAGCATTAAAACAGTCGATACCTATCGACTGCGATTATTGAAAAAACTGAGTCTAAGAAATAACGCTGAATTATCTCGATTTGCCATTCAAAACAGGTTGATAGAAACCTGAACCATTTTCTTGTAAGAAAAAATCTGACAAAAAGATCAGAAATTGTCTAATTGACGATTTTGCTGCAGTTTTGTATGCAATAAACTGGAATGTCAGATTCAGGATTCCGTAATTGCAGATAGTCATTTTGGTTGCGGCTTTGGAAGGAGATGGCGTCAACGTCATCGGCTGCTTGCACGGGGCATCTGGCTTTAATTGGATGGAAAAGAGTTTTAATCCATCTTTTGGATCAATGTTATAATGAAAACAACACAGGAGGTTTTAAATGAAGAGACAGGAATTTAAGATAGTAATGGGACTATGTTTCGTATTGGTGCTCGCGATGGTCTTTGCGGGATCCTCGTTTGCCAAGGAGAGAATCGTTTTCGGCGGCGGGCCGGCAGGTGGAACATTCCAGGTGGTTGCCAATGGCATTCAGGTTTATAAACCGGTTAAGGAGATAGCGGATTTTACCGTAAAGGCGCAATCATCAGCTGGTTCCGTGGAAAATCTGAGAAAAACCAATTCCGGCAAACAGCAGATGAGTGTGGTCTATTCCGGCCATGTGTACCTGGGTAGAAACGGAATGATGAAAAAAGATACCAAGAAATATACCGATGTCCTCGCGGTGGCCTGGCTTTATGGTGCCCCGGCGCAGCTGGTGGTCCGAGAAGGTTCCGGGATTAAGAGTGTAAAGGATCTTGCCGGAAAAAAAGTGGGTGTGGGGAATGCCGGTTCAGGCGCATTTGCCAACTGCGAGTTATTCTTTTCCCATATGGGCGTCTGGGACAAGGTCAAGCGAAATGCCATGGGTTACAATGATGCCGCGGCCGCTTTCGGTAACAATCAGCTGGATGCATTCTGGCTCTTTACCGCCTTTCCGAGTGGCGCCGTTATCATGGCTGCTCAGACCAACAAAATAGCCCTGCTCGATTTGGATGCGGATGCAAAGGCTTCCGGTTTTTATGAAAAATATCCCTATTTCGGAAAACTGGCAGTGCCTGCCGGAACGTACCGGGGTGTGGATTATGACGCACCTTCATTCCAGGACAGCGCTCTGTGGGTAGCCAATTCCAAAGTATCTGCGGACACGGTCTATAAGCTCCTTTCGCTGATTTATACGGATGAAGGACTCAAGCACATGGTCGGTCAGAAAAAGACCTTTAAAAACATGAGCCTAAAAACCGGTGCCGGCAACATCGTGACACCGTTTCATCCCGGTGCTGAAAAATTCTGGAAAGAAAAAGGTATGCTGAAATAAAATTCAGGGATTTAGGAAATCAGGAATTGGGGAATTAATGCGTTCTAATTCTCCAATTCCTATCTTTTCGGTGTAATGAATTTTATTTTAAGGGGGTAAAAAAGTGTACGACAAATTAAACAAAGCAGAAAAAATTTTATTTGACGTATTAGCTGTCTCACTGGTCCTTTTTTATTCCTACGCTGCAGTTGTCAGTCCGGCGTCCACACAGTACCATCGGGGGATCTACGTAATCATTACCTATGTGCTGGTGTTTTTGGCATATAAGTCCCAATCGAAAAAATGGCCCGGGTTGAACCCGGCTCTTCGGGTAACCGACTACCTGTTGATCCTGCTTTCAATTTTTACCATCGGATACTGGATACTAAATTTTGAAGACATCAACTACCGCACCGGAGCTGAAACACCCTTTGACATGGCTGTTGCCATGATCGGGGTTCTCATCGGTATTGAACTGGCTCGGCGGGTGGTGGGCAATATTTTTGTTGTTATCGGTGTCCTGGCGCTCAGCTATGGTGTTTACGGGGCATACTTTCCGGAAATCATTTCCCATGCCGGTGACTCGTTTCCCGAATTGTGCACCAGTATCTTTTATAAAAGCGATGGCGTGTTTGGTATCATGGCCAATGTTCTGGCCACATATGTGATTCTTTTTGTTCTTTTTGGTGCGTTTCTGGAAAAATGTGGTGCCCAGAAATTTTTCATTGACTGGCCCCTGGCCGCCGTGGGTCATAAAATAGGCGGGCCCGCCAAGGTGTCCGTCATAGCAAGCGGCCTTTTTGGCTCCATCTCAGGCAGCGCCATCGCCAATACCGTGTCCACCGGTGCATTTACCATACCCATGATGAAAAAGGCCGGTTTCAAGCCTCACATTGCCGGTGGTATTGAGCCGGCGGCGTCCATTGGCGGGATGTTCATGCCGCCCATCATGGGCGCGGGCGGATTCATCATGGCGGAACTCACCGGCGTGCCTTATTCCAGAATTATGCTGGTAGCCATATTCCCTGCCATTATGTATTTTTTCAGCGTCTTTGTTATGGTCCACTATGAAGCTAAAAAGAACAATATCATAGGTGAAAAGTCCGAACACAGCGCCATGGAAATCCTGAAGAAACAATGGCCTTATATTCTACCCCTGGTGGTCATAACGATTTTTATGCTCAGCGGTTATTCCCCGGGATTTTCCGCCATTTTAGGCCTTGCCACCTGTATCGCCGTCAGTTTTAAGGAAGAGGAAACCCGAATTGATTTGGCGCTCACAGTCATTATGGTGATTGTGCTTCTGGGATCTTTTCTTAACAAGGCTTCAGACGGGACGCTTATTTCCGCAAATAAACTGGTTGTCCTTGGCTTAATTGCTTATGCTATTATCGTTTATTTTCGAAAAAATCGGCGCGAACGTGTCGGGTTTGAATTGAAACGATTTGTGGAAGCGGCCAGGACCGGGACAGAAAACAGTCTTAAAATCGGCGCCACCGTGGGTGTTATCGGCATTATCATCGGCGTGCTCACCTTTAGCGGCCTGGTATTGACTTTTGCGGATATTGTTATCGAACTGGCGGGGGGCTCCTTGGTTTTAACCATATTCTTAATTGCGCTGGCTTCCCTTGTCCTCGGAATGGGTGTTCCGGTTACTGCTGCCTATCTCATCACCGCCGTGGTGGCGGTACCTGCCCTGACGCACCTGGGTGTTAATGAAATAGCAGCCCACATGATTGTTTACTGGTTGTCCCAGGACTCCAATATCACGCCGCCGGTCTGCATTGCCGCCTTTGCCGGTGCTACCATTGCCAAGGCCAATATGTGGCGAACCGCTTTTTCAGCTTTTAAATTTGCCAAGTTCCTTTATCTGGGGCCGTTTTTATTCGGGTATGTCCCGGGCTTTTCTTTGAATGGAAGCGCCATGGATATTATCAAGGCTTTCGTACTGATTATCTTCGGAACCTGGGCATATTCCTGGTTCTTAAGCGGCATCTGGTTCAAGCCGTTAAAAGAACTTTTCAAGAAATCTTAAACCTGAACTGAGCTATTTTCCCCGAAGAGGTGTGCCGAGATCTTGATGGAGAAGGGTTCGCAAAAAACACAGGCATACCCGTGGATCTGTCGAGGCTTTTTGCGAACCCTCGATCCGCAAGAGATCGGTGCAGATCAAGATAA
>Ga0164315_10004208_pt1 | contig 11153 bp, 8 predicted proteins | sample GuaBasSedimGuay6_FD_113737 | JGI IMG/M metagenome (GOLD analysis project Ga0164315, IMG submission 113737) | Subseafloor sediment microbial communities from Guaymas Basin, Gulf of California, Mexico - Guay6, Core 4569-2, 0-3 cm | ecosystem: Environmental > Aquatic > Marine > Hydrothermal vents >...
TCATCACCAACACGATAAAAAACCTTGTTCGCATCCTTGCGCGACGACAGTATACCTTTATCGCGTAAAATGGCGAGATGTTGCGAGATATTACTTTGCGATGTACCGACATTTTCGACTATACCCTGCACGCAAACTTCGCGACTTCCGAGGGTACAGAGGATTTTCAGGCGCAACGGGTGCGACATGGCCTTGAGTGAACGTGAAGCAATTTCAATATCGGCAGCCCGCACGAGCAGCTGTTCGCCGTTAATTGCTGCTATGGAATCAGTTTTCATTTGCTTAAGTGTATTACCAAACGTTAATATTAGGGAATGATTATGTATAAACAACGGCCCAATGTCCATATCTTCGCTACGTAAACTATTGCTATCGATACTGGTTGCCAGCCTGGTTATAGCGCCACTAGCCATGGCTGCCAACAAGGCTACCAGCGAAAAGCAGCTCAAATCAGTGCTCGGCAAGATCGAGAAGCTGAAACAGGTCATCAACGTCAAGGAAGACAGCAAGTCGAAATATATAAAGCAGTTGAAATCGATCGAAGGCAACATTGGCAAGCTGAGCCAGAAAATCCGCGTAATCGGTAAAAAAATCGCTAGCAAAAAAACTGAGCTCACGACCCTGAAAGCTACCCGCCTGAAACATCAACGTCAGCTAAGTCAGGAGAATGATTACCTCGCCGAGCAGGTATACGCGGCGTTTACCCTGGGGCGACAGGAAAAAGTCAAACTACTATTTTCCCAGCAAGATCCGCAGACATTGCAACGCAACCTGGTTTACTACCAGTACTTTTCCAACGCGCGGGTCGATTTGATCAAAGCCGTGCAAGGCAACATCGAGAAGATCGTTGAAACCGAGGAACTGATGCAGCAGGCACGACTCGATCTCGAGAAAAATCAACAGGCCCTGGGTAAGCAGAAGAAACAGTTCAAGCGGGATCTTGGTAAGCGCAAAACGATAATTGCTTCGCTGGACAAGCAATTGAAAAAACAGGGCGGCAGTCTTTCCCGGTTGAAAGACGAAGCCACGCAGCTACAAAATCTGATTAAATCGATCGAGAAAATATTCGCCGAGGCCCCCGAGGCTGATATTTCTAAAAAGGCCTTTGCCGCACTCAAGGGCAAGCTCGCATGGCCACTCAAGGGCAGGCTTAGAAGACTGTTCGGCCACACCAAGCCACTATCGGATTTACGCTGGCAAGGCGTCAAGATCGAAGCCACTACCGGCAGCCACGTGATGGCAGTATCGCATGGCCGGGTCGCATTTTCCGACTGGCTGCGAGGACTGGGTAACCTGATCATTATTGATCATGGCAACTCGTACCTGTCGCTTTATGGCCACAACGAATCATTGTTTAAATCTGCTGGAGAATGGGTTGAAGCCGGTGATGTTATCAGCAGCGTCGGTAGCAGCGGTGGTCAACAAAAAGCTGGCCTTTACTTCGAGATCCGCAAAAAAGGAAAGCCGCAAAACCCTACCCGCTGGTGCAAATCCAGCAATAATTTCAGCTCGGGTTAGCCCGCGCGTAAACTGGCAGACGGCGAAAACAGATAAATCCCGCTATTTCTCGTAGCATGTGATTTACCTTGCCTTAAAATCTTTGAACTGATTACAACTTATCCATCCCTAACTGGTCTACAATATCTTATCAAACTACTGCCGACGCGCTTTTGCGGAGAATCGAATGCTACAGAATTTGCGGACATCCACCTGGTTTCTAAGTGGAACACTACTCGGACTTTTCCTGGCGATCGGCCACAGCGTATACGCGCTAAAGGATAGCGATCAAATCCCATTCGAAGATTTGCAGGCTTTCACCGAGGTATTTTCCAGGGTTAAATCCGATTACGTCGAAGCGGTGGATGACAAGAAGCTGATCGAAGACGCGATCCGCGGCATGCTCAGCGGACTCGATCCGCATTCATCATTCCTCAATACCAATGAATTCAGTGATTTAAAAATCGGCACTACCGGGCAGTTTGGCGGGCTTGGAATCGAAGTTGGTATGGAAAACGGTTTCGTCAAGGTTATCTCCCCAATCGATGATACCCCGGCAGCTCGTGCCGGCGTCCAGGCCAGCGATATAATAATCAAACTCGATAAAAAATCGGTCAAGGGTATGACCCTGAATGAAGCCGTTAAAATTATGCGCGGCAAACCTAACACCGATATCGACCTGACCATCGTGCGAGAAGGTGAGCCCCAACCGCTGGTAATCAAGATAACGCGCGAAATTATTCGTGTTAAAAGTGTCAAGAACCGCATGCTAGAACCAGGTTATGGCTATGTTCGTATCACCAATTTTCAGTCCCGCACCACTACCGATTTATTAAAGGCGATTTCGGACCTGCAAAAACAGGAGCGGCTCAAGGGACTGGTACTCGATCTGCGCAATAATCCGGGTGGCGTACTCAACGGCGCGGTTGGGGTTTCCGACGCTTTTATCGATGATGGCTTAATCGTGTATACCGAAGGACGAATAGACGATTCCAGCCACCGCTACCTGGCCACTCCGGGCGATAGCCTCAACGGGGCACCACTAGTAGTGTTACTCAACGGTGGTTCGGCCTCGGCCTCTGAAATCGTTGCCGGTGCGATTCAGGATCACAAGCGCGGCATCATCATGGGCACCAAGTCATTTGGCAAGGGTTCGGTACAGACTATCCAGGAATTGCGCAACGGTTCGGCGGTCAAACTAACCACCGCGCGCTACTTCACTCCGAACGGACGTTCGATCCAGGCCAAAGGCATCGAGCCTGACATCACGTTAAAAACACTGAAACTCTCTGCGAAGGATGAAAAGGCTTTCGAATCCTTTTCTGAAAGCGACCTGGAAGGGCGCCTGAGCAATCCTAACGGTGAGAGCGAGACCGGTGAAGAAGTTAAACCTGATTCTGCCGGACTCGCGCAAAGCGACTTTCAGTTGTTCGAAGCGCTCAACCTGCTGAAAGGCCTGGACATACTCAGCAGTATCAGTAGCAGCTAAAGCAGGCGCTCCTTGAAGATGACTCGATTGTGGCCGATGCTGTGCCTGGTATTTGCTACCGTGGCCGGGGCTGATCAGCGACCGGTGCTTTCGCTGGTTATCGATGATCTCGGCTATTCACTAAAAAACGGCACGGCGGCCATTAATCTCGATGGTGATCATACCTACGCGATTCTGCCGGGTGCTGTTTATAGCCGCAAACTGGCCCAGCTTGCGCATGGGCAAAACAAGGAGGTCATCCTGCATCTGCCGATGCAATCGATCAGCTCCAGCGCCGCACCCGAACCCGATGCGCTCAACGAGGCCATGGATGAAGATCAATTAGCCACCAACGTGCATTCACTACTGGCGCAAATCCCGTTTATCCGCGGCGTTAACAATCATATGGGTAGTCACCTGACCGAGTATGACTTCTTCATGCGACCGGTGATGGACAGCATTCGCGGCTACAACCCGGGGCTGTACTTCCTCGATAGTCGCACTTCACCGCGCAGCGTGGCTTACACCCAGGCACTGGACGCCGGGCTGAGCTCGATCAGCCGCGATGTTTTCCTCGATAACGAACCCAATCCCGAGTCGATTCGACTACAGCTCAATATCTGGCTCACCAAGGCACGCAAGCGTGGCTCGGCAATCGCCATCGGCCATCCCTACCCGCACACGATCGATGTTTTGCGTGCATACTTGCCCGCTACAGACGGTGAATTCAATTTTATGCCCATATCGAAGTTGATCAAGGAACGTAAACTGCGTGGGTTTTCCGGAGACTGGCGCGATCAATTATCCGCGCTAACCACCACCCCGTAGTTATAGGGGTGGCTGTTGATAGCCACCCATCAGTACCTCAATCTTTGAAGCCAGGGCGAGTGCGATATCTTCGCGCCAGGGTGCTGTCACCACCTGCACGCCAACCGGCAATCCTTCAGCACTGACGCCGGCGCGTACCGATACCCCGGGCCAACCGAGCAGGTTGTGTATCGTCATGTAGCTCCAGTCATCGAAACTATCGCTATGCGACGCTCGATGCGCTCGTGCAAGAGCATGTGAGGGCGGGCACAGGATGGCGTCATAGTCGGCGAAGAATCCGAGCGCCCGACTACGGGCTTCGTCAATCGCTTCTATCAGGGCAGGATCGAGACTGTTGGCCCTGGCGGTACTCGCCGTAGTGAGATAGCCGGCAAGATCGGGACCGGGTTGTTCTGTGCCATAGCGTTCCAGTAGCCGCAGGATCAATCCGGCACTGGTTGCCTCGCGTAACTCGGTACTGAGGCTCACCAGCTCGCGCATGCCGGGCAACAGTTGTTGCTCAATGTTAAACCGCTGCGCCTGTAGCCGCTGCGCGGTTTCTGCGACCACACGCTGAATATCATCGGCTGCCGGTATGATGCCATTGTCGGCGTACCAGGCAATTCGCAGCTTTGACAAATCAACTTCTGCAGGATTTCCTATCGCCACCGGTACTACCGCTGGATCACGCCCATCGGGGCCACAGATGATCGGCAGCGCCAAAGACAGATCTTCAACATAGCGCGCCATGGGCCCAATCTGCGTCAATGAATCCACGACCCCGCCGCCATAGGGCACAATATGACCACTACGCGGAGTGCGCCCCGAAGTTGGTTTGATCCCGGCAATCCCGCAAAGATGTGCCGGCTCGCGAATACTCCCACCCGTGTCCGACCCCAATTCGAGCGCGGCGCCACCGCAGGCGATGATCGCGGCTGAACCCCCGCTGCTGCCACCGGGACTACGCTGCAGATCAAAGGGATTGCAACTACGACCATAGATCAGGTTATGGGTTTCAGCGCTCAGGGTAAGTTCCGGTGTATTGGTCTTGCCGAGCAACACCGCACCGGCGTCACGCAGGCGAGCCACCACCGGAGCATCTTGCTGCGGGATAAAGTTTTTACGCCCCATGGTGCCACCGGTCGAGATAATACCTGCGCTATCGAGCGAATCTTTAATCGTGATTGGTACGCCATGCAGCGGGCCTTTGAATTGACCGCTCGCGGCCAGTCGGTCGAGCTCATCGGCCTCCTTGCGTGCACGCTCGGCGACCAGCTGCACCACCGCGTTGATCTGTGGATTGACCTGCTCGATACGCTCGAGACAGGCCTCGACCATCTCCCGCGAGGTCAGTTTGCGAGCACGAATTTCAGCTGCGATTCTGCTCGCAGACCAGTAAATAGCTTCAGACATAAAGCTGATTATCGATGTCTCAGCCCTGATTTTCCAGTCTTGATTTCGCGGTGGGAAAGCGCGCAATAAACTCGACGCCACGTACATCCAGCGGCAGCAACACCAGTTTCGACGAACGCTTTCGATTTTGCAGCTCCAGCACCCAACGAGGTATAAGCGGATCCCTGGCATCGAGGTGGCTGCTGGTTTGATCACGCTTCAAATCCGAAATTACCTGGGGCTTCCTGCCTGAACGTCGACTCACCTCGATACTGACTATCGGCGCCGGGAAAGACCACTCGCTTTTCTTACTGCCCGTTTCGCTAGCCTCGACACCCTGGCACCTCGGTTTGCCGTTGATAATGACGATACTGACCTGCTGTTGATGCAGCTCACCGCTGGCCAGCTTAATACTCAAGGACAGCTGTTCTTCACGGTTGTCGATATTATCGAAAGCGACAGTGCCTTCGAAACCCTTGGCGATTTCATTGACAAAGTACAGTCCCAGGCCTTTACCATGGTGCTCTCGAATACGCCGTGACGAAAACCCGAGCTGGTAGATCTTGTCCTTTTCGTCATCCTTGATGCGCGGACCACGGTTATAAACCTTGAACTCCACTTCACCATCATGATGCGCCAGTGTGATCGCTACCTTGCTGTAACGGTTTCTGTATTCCTTCTGCTGCGCATAAAACAGCGCGTTGTTTAACAGGTTCTCGATCAGCAACACCATGTGATTCGGATTGCCCAGCATTTCATTATCGGTGCGCAACTGGATATTGAATTTCGCATCCTGATGCCGCGCCGGACATTTCCACTCCTGCTGTAATTCGAGATCGTCGAGATTCGCGGTGATCGGCAGTAAAGCGCGCCGTAATGCCTGGGTCATCATGAAGGTCGGCGTAAACGGTGATGTAGAGTCTTCTGAATCGTTTAACATGGACTGAAAGTAATGTTCTTCGCAATCGTAAATCCGGTTAGCGACATGCAGCACGATATTGTCGGTGGTGGAAAGGTCGAGCAGGTCCCACAAATAGAGCAGACCATCGGCGGCATCCTGGATCTCCTGTTCCTGCCCCGGTTCACAGTTTTGCCGGGCGCGTTGCAGAGCCATTTGCGCCTTGTCATAGCTGATAACGCCATTGTGGCGTACCTCGGAGGCGATATTTTTAAAATGCAGAAACTTTTCATCGTACTCGATGGTTTCCAGCAAGCGCTCACTGATGAACATCTTCAGCTTATCGGCATGATCGGAAAAGGTTCGCGCACGGGTGCCCAGCTCGCGCCTGGAATCAAACAATTCATTGATCTGGGCCTGGTATTGTTTCAACTGCTGTTTACAGCGGGCGCTCGCTTTCATATAACGCCAGATATCGAACACCACCAGCATCACCAGTACGGCGCCCGCGATGAGCAGGTTCTCCGGTTGTCGCATTGGCGTTGGCAATGGGTCATTCGCAAATAGCTCAGGATTTGCCAACAGAAATTGCCAGCAAACCATGCCCAGCGCACCCAGGGAACTCAGCCAGGGATAGTGAATTCGAGCTCGCTTCATTTACTTTTGATGCCCGCTGGCTTCCAGTAGTAGGCCCCTTCATCACCAAAGGTGACTATGCCCTCGCCATTGTTGCAACGCTCGCTAAAGCCTCCCTCCTCACCCTCGGCGGCATCGAAGGCACGACGCAGGGTTTTGATGTGTTGACGATAACTGGCGTAGGAAAATTTTTCGGGGTCCATATCGAGGCGCTCGGCAATCTGACCCGCGGTCAAAGGTCTCGGTGATGAACCCATCAACTCGCGTAATAATTTTCGCGGCGTCGGCGCCAGCGGTCGCCTGGCGTTACTCGGATTCATCAGGCGCTGACCCTTCCAGTAAACGTTCCACGTATTGAGGTCGATGGTAAGCTCTCCACTGCTCACTATATTGACCGTTGCAGATAGATCGGTATCGATCGAAGTCTGCCTGAGCACAGCCTTGATCCGCCAGCACAACACCTGCTCAACATTATGTTGATGCTTGGCAATAAAATCCGTTGCCGAAAATTGTTCCAGCGCCTCGCGTTCGATTTCGGTACCGCTATGTTCCGACAGGTAAATAATGGGGAGCTGCGGCCACTTCTTGCGTAGCGCATTGGAAACCGAAAAACCGGCCTGGTCATTGCCGTTCATACGTGCGTCGAGCAAGGCCACGTCGGGTGGTGAATCCTTTGCAGTAAGGGCAATCTTTTGCCGCGCGGCCTCGGCAAAATTGTATATCGCGAGTGAATTTGGCTTGTCATCGAAGTTTTCTTTCTCGAGCACAGCAGAAAACTTCCTGATCCAGTGGGATTGATCTTCGACCCAGAAAATTACAGCCATTAGCAGGCTAAGTCCTTCTTTCTTAACAGTGATCTCAAGTATAACGACGCCTGACAGGGCTGCAGCGCGCCTCCGCGGAATGTGAACTATTTCAAAATAAATCAGTGTCCTGGGCAGATTTATAGCTCTTTTTCCCTTTTTTCACCGATTTTTCACCAGCTCTCTCTAAATTCAGCACACAACAACCGCAACGAGGTAAGACAAATGTTTAACGAAATATTGACCGTCTGGTCGAGCCAACCCGGCATATCCGCAACTATCTGGCTGGTGCTGCTGGTGTTCGTCGCCTACCTGGCACGCAACCCGGCACATGCCCTGATACATTCTACCGGCAGAGCGATTTACACTGCCTGTCGACTGTTTGCAACATCGTTGCGACACCTGGAAACCAATCTGCTAAAACGTAACAAGGAAGTCGTGCTGGCGCTCGGGCAGGAAGCCTGTGAACGCTCCATCGAACGCGAATTTCATCGCGTCAACGCAGTGGTAACACGTGACCTCGGCGCCTACCCGGCGCTGCATCGCCAGATCAGCGATACTATCGACAAGATCGAAGAAGACTATCAGGCGGCAACCGACGCGCCGCCGTTGCCACCCGCCTGGCTGGAAGCGGTAGATTCGATCGCGAGCATTCCACGCACTGGCGATGCCACCGTGTGCACTATCCTCGATAATATTGGCGAAACTCTGGAAGGCGCGCACCAGGAAACGCAGAAAGCCTACCGCAAATCAACGCTCGAACGACATAAACTGCTCGGTGCGATGCAACCGCAATGGCGCAACCTCGGACAGTCGCTGACGCGCGTCAAAGACACCATCGATGGACTCGAAGAGCGCTCGATAGAAATCGATCGCCAGATGAAATCCTATGAGACGATTCGCAACGCTGAAGATACGGTTACCCGCACGCTGTCTTCGTCATCGCTGACCCAGTTCTTTATTTCGACACTGGTGCTGATAATCGCCGTGTTCGGCGGTTTGATCAACTTCCAGTTAATTGCCATGCCGATGTCGGAAATGGTGGGTGGTACCAGTTATATCGGACCGATGCGAACCTCTGATATCGCCGCACTGGTAATCATCATGGTCGAAATCGCGATGGGGCTATTCCTGATGGAATCTTTACGCATTACTCATCTGTTTCCGATTATCGGTTCGATGGACGACACCATGCGCAAGCGTATGGTAATGATCACCTTCAGTATTCTGGCGATTCTCGCGACGGTAGAAGCTTCGCTTGCTTACATGCGTGATTTGCTTGCCCTGGACCGTGAAGCACTGACCCAGTCACTGGCTGGCACCGGTGTCGTTGCACAGGCGGAATTCCGCTGGATCCCATCGCTTGGTCAGATGATCATGGGTTTCATCCTGCCGTTCGCGCTCGCTTTCGTCGCCATCCCGCTGGAGTCATTTATCCATTCACTACGCACCGTACTCGGCATGATGGCGTTAAGCCTGATTCACGCGATAGCGTTCACTGCCAGACTTATCGGTGGCAGCGCACGTCAGCTCAGCGTCATGCTGGTGAGCCTGTACGATCTGATCATCATGTTGCCGCTCGGCATCGAACGCCTTGTCGCGAGTAGTATCAAGCGTAAGCAAAAGCCTGATACTGCCGAACAATCAAGCTCAACTTATATGGAGGAGCAATCATGAAAAAGCTGATTTTAGCAATGCTGTTAACGCTAGGCCTGACTGCCTGTAGCGAACCACGATCCAACGCACGTGCGGTTTACCTGCTGCTGGATACGTCGGGTACCTACACCGCTGAAATGGACAAGGCGCAAAAAATCATCAACTACCTGCTGGCCACCCTGGACAGCGGCGATTCGATCGCCATTGCCCGTATCGATAGCGGCAGCTTCAGCGAGAAGGACATTATCGCACGCGTCACCTTTGATGACCGGCCGAGTACCGCCAATCAGCAAAAGCGCGCTTTCAAAGACCAGATCGATGAATTTGTAGAGGGCACAAAACGCGGTAGCAGACATACCGATATCACCGGCGGTATGTTGCAGGCGAGCGAGTACCTCGAGGAAACCGGGGCCGGCGAGAAGTACGTACTGATCTTTTCGGACCTTGAAGAGGACCTGAAGAAGGGTCATATCCGCGACTTTCCGATTTCACTGCCGGACATCCACGTAGTCGCACTCAACGTCACCAAGCTACGTAGCGATAACATCGACCCGCGCGATTACATGGAGCGCCTCGGTCTTTGGGAAAAGCGTGTTTACCAGGCCGGTGGCACCTGGGATGTTATTAACGATCTGGAGCGCATGGATCGGCTGATCGCGCAACGCTAGATCGCCAGGGCACAGCCCGTCCGGGTTGTGCTCACCACACTCTCTTGTTTTCCCCCGCTTCGGCGGGGTTTTTTTTGAATTTCTACCCTCATTATCAATGGACATGGCTTGTGTCTGTAGTTACTACAGGTTTTATACTAGGCCTCTTTATTGATAGCGGATCAACGAATGAGTAGTTCAGCAGCAGGCGCCATACCAGATAAACAGGTCGATCCGGTTTGCGGAATGACCATTTCCGAGGATAGCGAACACAGCTACCAGTTTGAAGATGTCGATTATTTTTTCTGTTGCTCGGGTTGCCAGACTAAATTTGGCGGCGATCCTGCCGGATATCTGAGCGGCGAGGCGCAAAAAGCCGCGGCCATGGTGGAAGTGGTTCCAGGCACCTTGTACATCTGTCCGATGGATCCGGAGATCGAAGAGGATCGTCCCGGTAGCTGCCCTATCTGCGGCATGGCACTCGAACCCGCCGGCGCGCCGGTGCTCGCGACCCGCACCGAGTATACCTGCCCGATGCACCCCGAAATTGTGCAGGATGATCCAGGCAGCTGTCCCAAATGCGGCATGGCGCTGGAGCCCCGTACGATAGAGATAGAAGAGAAAAACGAAGAGCTAATCGACATGACCCGCCGCTTCTGGATCGGCGTGGTATTATCGCTGCCGGTATTTTTGCTGGCTATGATGACTGACCTTGCGCCCGCATTGCTACCTCAGGGTCTGTCGATGCAGACGGTTCAGTGGACCGAGTTTATGCTCGCAACTCCAGTGGTATTCTGGTGCGGCTGGCCCTTTTTTGAACGCGGCTGGTTGTCGCTGAAAACCCGCAATCTGAACATGTTTACGCTGATTGCAATCGGTGTCGGGGTCGCCTGGAGTTACAGCCTGGTGGCGTTACTGTTACCGGGAGTTTTCCCGCCAGAGATGATGCATGCCGGCGGCACGGTCGCGGTTTACTTCGAGGCGGCTGCCGTGATCACGACCCTGGTGTTACTCGGCCAGGTACTCGAGCTACGCGCGCGCAGCCATACCAATGCAGCGATCAAGCTGCTGCTGGGTCTGGCCCCAAATCTGGCGCGTATCGTACGCGCCGACGGCAACGAAGAAGATATCCCGCTAGAGCAGGTGGTGCCTGGTGATATTCTGAGGGTAAGACCCGGCGAAAAAATTCCGGTCGATGGATCGGTTACCAGCGGTAATAGTTCGATCGATGAATCGATGGTGACCGGTGAGCCAATCCCGGTTGAGAAAGGTGTCAGCGATAGCCTCATAGGTGCCACCGTAAATGGCACCGGCAGCCTGTTGATGCTCGCTGAAAAAGTCGGTTCGGA
>Ga0164315_10004209_pt1 | contig 11152 bp, 8 predicted proteins | sample GuaBasSedimGuay6_FD_113737 | JGI IMG/M metagenome (GOLD analysis project Ga0164315, IMG submission 113737) | Subseafloor sediment microbial communities from Guaymas Basin, Gulf of California, Mexico - Guay6, Core 4569-2, 0-3 cm | ecosystem: Environmental > Aquatic > Marine > Hydrothermal vents >...
CTGATGCTGATTATAAGGCGGATCCAGATACACAATGTCGCTGCCGGAAATTGCTCCCCGGGCGGCCAGAAGAACGGCATCTTCGGAAAAAACCCGACCCGCTGGTGCAGCGATAACAAGGGGGGCTTTAAACTCAATGGGGGTGATAATACGCTTTAAAGCGTCCTTCCCGTGGCCGCCGAAACCCTTGTGAAAGGCTTTAAAGACTCCCGAGGTGTTCACCCGGGTTGCAGCACCGTAAATTATCGGGGCTAACAGCAGGCTGCGGCGAAGCCGGGCACTATCAGCCGCCCACAGCTCTCCGGGAACTCCTTCTGCAAACACCCGGAAAGTTCCCCTTTCCAGAGAATTCCTGGCCGCATCCAGACGCAGAGCATTCTCCCTGGTATAAAAGAGCCGCTCAATGCGGTAGTCGGCCTCATCGGGATTCATGGATGAAGGGGCGTAGTACCGGGCCAGATATTCGTCTTCCCTTTTCGGAGACGGCAGGTGATTCAAGGCCTTAACAGCTTCATTTAAACCTTCGGGGCTGCCGAATATCCGTGTTATATCTGCAGGCACCGGCTCCAGCCAGGCCTCGGACAATACCCGGGCATAGGGTTCCCAGTCGTTGGCTGTTACCCTCATACCCATGGTCCGGGCATAACGGGAGACTACCCCGCTGCCGCTGAAAAGATCGGTAAATTTCAAGCCTTCAAGACTACCTCCGGCAGCCTGCTTCAGGGCATCACCAATCAGGGGCAGAAGCCGCCGCTTATTACCGATGTAGGCGATGATACCTTCAGTGAGATAGGGGTTGGATTCAGCTTTCTCCATTATCAAAAACGATCAGTTCCTCTCCGGCTTTGATAACATCACCGTTTTCCAGAACGGTGGACTCGGATTTCCGGTTGTTCACAACCACACCTTCATCCGATGAGATGCGCCAGCGGCCGTCTTTACCCTTCTCGACAATCAGGGTTCCTCCGCCCTGTATATCGACCTTGCCCTCCGACTTACCATCCGCCGGCATAATAGTGGTGGCAGCCCCTGCGACTCCCGGAGAAATCAGCGTTTTCCCCGACTCCAAAGCGACGGTGAGGGCTCCTCCTCCCACCGGCCGCAATCTTTCAAGGGATGCAGGTTCTCCAGGCTTATTCCGCCACAGGCGGGAGAGAATAAAGAGAATCAGCAGTACAAAAGGAATTACCAGCAGGGAAAACAGAGCCTGATTACCTCTTGAGGGTTCCCCGAAGACAAATCCCGAAGGATAATTAAGAACAGCTGAGGAAGAACCGCCGGAGAGTGCCACCATAACAGATGTTTCCCCGGCCCCGGTGAGCCCCGGGCTGTATCCCAGACGGTATTCGGCCTGCACCCGTTTTCTGATGAGACTGTACAGCCCGGATAACTCTTCTTCGGCGCTTACATCAAAAAACAGCCCTCCAGTGGATAAGGCGATACGCGCCAGATCCTCATCCCGGCGGGGTCCGAAACGTACAGCATAAAGGGTAATGCCCCCTTCCTGCAGGGAGACAAGGGCATCATCAGCGGTGAATGTTTTTTCACCGTACTCCGGATGCTTTTCTCCGCTGCGCTGAAAATACGGGTAGTTTTCACCGTCGGAAAAAAGTATTACGATGAGGCGGCCTTTCTCCTTTCTCAAAGAATTCGAGGATTCCACCATTGATGCAAAGAGTTCGGTATAGGCCTCTTCTGACTCCGGAGGAGCAGAGAGTCCCAGACGTTCGAATAAAGAAGCTCTGTCGGTTCTCGGGCCTGCCAGAACCTTGTAACGTGTACCGAACAGAGCCAGACCCGCTTTATCCATGGAATTCCCCAGACTGTCCAGAAAATTCCGGGCTTCCCGCCGGGCCAGAGAGGCCCTGTCTTCCCCGGGATTACCGTACATGCTTCCCGAATCATCGATGAGCATCATAAAGGTAATGCCTTCCCGCCTCTCCCCGGAAGGGGTAAAAGATACAATTTTCCTGGTTTCCGCCAAGTTGCCCGGAATCCCCCCGGCAGGGGCATCCATCACGGTAAAATCTTCAGCTTTCAGGCTGTCGACAAGTCTCCCCGAATCATCCGTTACAATGGTGTAGAGATTAACAATACCGGTAACCGCTGTCATCCGGGAGTCAACTCCGCTCAAGGTGATTTCATCGGCTCCGGCTCCGGCGGCTGAGAAAAAAATGAAGGCTGAAAAGAACATTACGATGATTTTTCTCATCGCTTTGCCTCGTAAATCATGGTGATACCATCCATCTTGATTACATCGTCGTAACGCAGTTCCGTCGTCTCCGCTTTCTCCCCGTTCAGCTCCACCCGCTCTCCGGGCTCCAGTATCACCGTACCGCCTTTAAGCTTTACCATGGCCGCTGCTTCATCAGTCCCGGGTATGGTGAGATCCGCCGAAGGTGCATGGGATATTTTGAAATTTTTCTGATTTACAGGGAACGATCTCCCCTTTAATTCTCCATTCAGGATTGTCAGGCGACCTCTGCCGCGCCGGCTTTCCATTCTGTCTGCCAGGTAGGCCACGGCCATACCCCAGCACAGCATTCCCGCTGCCCGTCCGTAAAAACCAGTGGTTAAAGTACTGAGAAACTCCGCTGCAGCCCCGCCAATCAACCCGCCGATAAAACCGCCCAGAGCCCCGGCTGCCGTTCTCCGTAACGACCGTGAACGCAGCCCCGAGGCAGATCCCACAGCAGTCCCCAGGATTACCCAGCCGGGAATCCGGGCCCATGAAGATAGATTCGCCGAGGAAGAATCAACCATAGCCGTCAGAATAAGCTGACCGGCGGCCATCCCCAGGGCTCCGAATACCAAACCCAGCACCGAGCCGAGAAAAATACCGCTTATCAATTTCTGTTTCTGCTGTTGTCTTAAACCCTCGGCCATGGGAACAATAGCACCAAGCAGCAGTCCTGAAATCGCACCGAGACTCAATGTCAGTGTTCGTAAATCGGGAAAAAACGGAGTGAAGCGGAGTATTATTTCAATTCCCGCCCAGGCGGCAGCTCCTCCGGCCAGACCGGTGAGCAGTGAGTACAGGGACGAACGTGATTCATTCATTTACTTATTACCTCATTTCCATTAATCCATACAAGTTTTTTATTGTCCGAGCGTTTCAATCTGTACAAAATAGTATCTCCGGGTTTCAGAATCAACATAATTTCAGCCGACTTCCTCCGGGAGCCGCAGCTCAATTGGTACTCACCGGGAAGCAGTTCCAGTACTTTGGCATCCTTAGCCAGAAAGGGCATTCTCCTGAAACCGCCTTCACTTCCGCCGTAGCGGTAAAAGCCCTCCCCCTGGAGTTTCGGCTTTTTGAAAACCAGTTCGGAAGAGAGAGAAAGTAAAGCAGGTTCAGGAAGGAGGGACAGCTCGAGAGTATAATCAGAAATGCCGCTTTCCAGCCACGCTCTTACAGTCCGGGATTCAAACCCCGAAACATTGAATGTAAAATCGTAGTAACGGCCGGTGTTCAGCTCAACCTCTTTTCCGGATACCGCGTAAACAACACCATCTGCACCGAGAACCGAGGGCTCAGGGTAATCGATCAGTTCCAGGCCGGTATCACTCCGGCGAAGATTCCACTTTACAAAGACGGGGCCGGTTTTCGGCTGCCAGGGAGTACTTAACTCAACCAGGGGAACCTGACGTCCCCTGGAATTAAACGATTTCCTGAGATCTTTCATTGAGGGAATTTGTATCGCTTTTGTACTTATCACATCCCCCACACGTACTTTCAACTGATAAAAACCCGGTTTTACGAAAACCGGCCGGACATGAAGCCTGGTTACACCCCGAAGAGGAACCGGATTCTCTTCATCCTGAGTTTTCCGTGATTCCATGAACCGGGAAAGTGTATCCAAAAGAGGCTCCCTGCCGCTTAAACCGATTTTAATCTCTTTTAAATTTTCGTTGTTCCCCGCTTCGGTATCGTACTTGTACACATCCAGCAGTACCTGGGGGGGGAGCATTGAGTTCTCCGGAAGAGGAACCACCAGCCGTACACCTCCGATAAAATCCGGGAGCAGTACAGCGGGAAGGAAACCGTTCACAGCCAGAGTCCACCATAGCCCAGTCAAAAGAAGCAGAGCGGCCAGAGAACCGGTAGAAATCAAACCGGCACGTATAATTCGGTGCTTATCAACTCGTGAAGTCTTTCTGTTCTCCCGGCGGTCGTTTACCAGATCGGCAAGATGACGGCGGATGCTCTCTTCATTTCTACGGGTAAAGTACCGCGTTAAGGAATTGAGCATACTCAAGGCGTCTTTGTAACGTCTTTCGGGTTTGGAGCGGATAGCCCGGCGGATGAGCCGCCTGGAGAGTAGAGATGATTCAGGCCTGATTTTCCTGAGCTTTTCGTATTTGCTTTTTCTCACATGTTCGAGAAGGTCGGGTAAAGAGGCTCCGGCGAAAGGTTTTCGCCCGGTAAGACATTCGTAGAGCAGGATTCCCGAGGAATAGATATCCGCCCTGCCGTCGACGCTCCCGGCGTCGCGAAACTGCTCAGGTGCCATGTAAGAGGGAGTACCCAGGGTCATCCCCTCCTTAGTCAGACCATCAGTATCAATTTCCGTATTATGAGCAATTCCGAAATCCGTCAGTTTCACTTCACCATTTTTTGAGATAAGAATGTTGGCCGGCTTGATATCCCGGTGAACGACTCCCCTCTCATGGGCAAAAACCAGAGCCTGGAGGGTATTTTTGAGAATAAGCAGAGCCACATCATCATCCAGGTATCGCTGCTTATCCAAAAGCTGGGCCACAGAACAACCGTCGACAAACTCCATCACCATACAGTAGGACTTTGCCGTTTTAAAATGATCGTAGTAATTAACGATATTTACATGCTGAAACCCCATCATGATGGTGGCTTCACGCTGAAATCTCTGGGTGAACTGTTCGTTACCGGTAAGGGTGAGCATTTTCAGAACCACCGGCTGTTCCAAAGTGGGATGATCCGCTTTGTAAATAGCTCCCATACCTCCTTTGGCCAGAAGAACGGCGTTAGTGTATTTCCCTATCTTCTTTTTGGAATCACTCATGAGTTCTCTCCATCAAAGGTTTTTATATCCCGCACAGGGTCCGGATCCCTGCCGCTTTCCAGCACTGCAGCAATGTACTTTTCGGGATTGTGTATCTGAACATAGCGGTTTTCAGCTCTCAGAGCGTAGAGTCCCTTAACCGGGCGGTGTCCGCCGAAATACAGTGCCCCGGGGGAATCTGTTCCAAGGTAATAATCCAGCATCATGTTTACACTTCCCTCCCGGGCTTCTCCATTCCCCGTCCAGATAAAATCAAAAATCAGTTCATCATCACCCCGGTAATCTATCAGCCGTTCCCTGGAATAAAACTTCCCGGGTTCAGCATGGGATACAAGAAATCGATTACCCACAGCCAGCAGTGGAAGGGCCGATTCAAAATCAGCCCAGGATTTCAGCATGTCTTCCCCGGGAAACTCCAGAAACCAGTCCCGCACCATTTCACCCTCCCAGGCATACTTCCCGAAAGGACGGTTCCCCGCTCCCTCTTCATTTTCAATATTTTCATGGTTCCCTTTAAGGAAATGGAAGTTTTCAGGAAATGAGGCTTTAAGTATCATCACCATGGCCATGAGAGAAAGCCCTTCCCTCATTTCATCATCCATGTTTTTATGCCGACGGAATCCACCCTTGTATTCATTTAAAGCCCGGCGCCACCTCGCCGCTCCCCGGGCCTCACTGTGAAGGCCGTCACCCACACAGAGAACCTGAAGGGAACCCTCTGCAAGTCTCTCCAGCACAGATCTGCCGGAAATTTTTATATCAATCAGAGAGGTAATATAACCGGTCCGTGCATGAAGGTCGGGGACAAGGACTGTCGTAATATTCGGATTAAGCAGAAGTAATCCCCCGGGAATACCGGATTCATCCCGGGGTCTTATCAGAGGATTTTCATTGCTCAGAGTTTCAATTACGGCATCAAGGATTCGGCGCAGGTCGGCAAAATCAGGAAGGTTTTCTGATTTGTGAAGACGGTGAAAAATGCTTCGAATCTCCTCAGGATTACCTGAAAACATCAGATATCGTCAAACCTCGTTTTATCCACAGCCTGAAACTCCTTCGTTAAAGCAAGAGTGGCCTCATCCAGCCGGTGGTTCTGCTCAGGAAGCGCCAGTGCCGAAGGAAGCAAAGCCAGGCGATAAACAGCCGAACTCTTTTTAACCGGACCTTTTTTAAATGTTATCTCCCGGCCGCAGGAAACACTTTTCCCAAGAACGGCATCTTCGGATTCAGCTCGTGAAGGAACATCCCGGCGACGGTCGATACTGACATAAACGGCCCTCCGTTTCCCGTTATCCTCAGGTCCTACTGCAACAAGAGACCCCGAGTAGGTTAAAGCCAGAAATCCCCGGGAAGAATCCTTGCACTTTTCAGCCTGTTCCATTCCCATGCTGCGGGCCTGATCGTCGAAAGCATTTTCTTTCTCCCGCCAGCCTGCAGCCAGCAGTTCCAGAGACTGTGAATCCTGAGGAAGCCCGCTGGAGGCTCTGATAACTTTCAAATGTTCCTTAATTGATGATTCAAGACTTTCGAAAACTCCGCTCATTTTCGACTCCTCCCTATAATTATATCTCTGAGGTTCTTTGAACCTCAGAATGGGGTAATTCCAAAGATATTCGACTTTTGGAATTACCTTTCTGACAGTATATCGCTCAATGAAAGGATAACTTCGTTTCCAAAGATGAATAGATAAAATCATAAATATGATCCATCGCATCATCGGGAATATTATCCTTGAAATTAAACACATGAATTATCTGACCTGCAACTACCCGTTTTGAGGAGAAGCTTCCGCTTAAAATGGCCCGGTAGCCATGAATATTAAGATTGAGGTTTTCCACCTGCCTGGTTTTGAGACTTTCTGGTTCAGGTTTGAAGGTACAGGACATACCCGTGCTGCTCAGATCGTGTATCACCCCGGCATAAAGCCTTTCCCCAAGGTGAAAATTGAAAGTTGCAATCGATGCAAACTGACTCCCGAACCGGACAAAATGGCGATGCCCCTGAGCGTTGATGCTATCCAGGTATTTCTTAATTGACCCCAAACCTTCATCATCAGAAAACTCAATAGAACTGTCAAATCCTTCAGGAAGTTCAATGGTTCCCAGAGCTACTATCTTCAAGGATATTTCAAGCTCCCGTGCCCGGTTTACAAATCCCCGCCAGTCCCGGGATTCATCATCGGATACCTGCAGAAAGATAACTGTATCCCTCTTCATAACTGTAATATCTGTATCCAGGGAGGAAAATCCGTAAGTTTCATACTCATTACGCCTGAGGGCGCGTACCATTCTTTTACAGATATCCGGATCCGGATGAACGATGAAAATCTGATGTCCCTGATAGTCCACTACTGCCCTCTTGCAACGATTAGGTGATGATTAACACAAATGCCAATAAAGCCAGAAGTCCGGCCGTGAGAAACTTGAGAGATGCACCCCTCTTCCGGAACACAGCTGCAAGTTTCACAGCGGATACACCTCTGTATGATACCGCAAAGACAATAAAAAGTGGTATAATAAACGCCGAATTGTAGAGCAGGAGCCACAACCAGGGTAATGCACCATCCCCTCTGGAAATCATCCAGGCAATTGTCGGCAGATAAACCTGCCCCGTACAGCCCAGCTCAATCAGAGCGACAACAGCTCCCAGAAGAAAAGCCCCTCCTGCCGCAGCACCGGAACGTACCTCTTCCCGGATAAGCCTGTGCACCCTTTTCGACAGCTTATCCGGCAGTTTCAATATGAGATTGCTGCGGCCCCGGGATATTTTAACCCCGTCAACAACACTAAAAAGAGAAAGAAGAAGAAGAAAACCGGCAAGAAGCCATTCCAGAATGTTCCGAAGGCCCGAATCAACGGCTACCCTTCTCAAACCACCAAGCAGACCGGCTCCGATGAGGGAATATGTGATGAAAATACCAACTGCGTAGAACATACCGATGGCCAGCATGGTTCTTTTCGACCTCCCGGCCATCGCCAGAGCTGAAACAAGGAACACCATCGCCGAAAAGGCACAGGGATTCACGCCGTCCAGAAGACCAGCCAGAAAAATAGCTCCCGGCTCCCAGCGGACTGATAATTGCCTGGAATTATCCCCTCTTTCAGTTATCAGAGAGCTTCCTCTCATCAATATTTCAAGTCCGCTCTTTATCTCATCATCACCCTGAAGTACCGTATCGGCTATCAGCATAACCGGGATGCTCTCAAGCTCAAGGTCCTTTTCATCCATAAGCCTCAAAAGCTCCTCAAAGGCTTCCGGGTTTCCGGTATCCTTCTCGGTAATCTGCAGCATTCCTCCGGTTCTGCGTTCCAGATCCGGAACGGTATTCCAGAGAAAGTCCTCGCAGGACTTGCAGCCGTAGGGGTACCAGTAAACCGGTTTAAAATCGGGCTCTCCTCCGGCAGATGCTGATACTGTCGGTTTCCGTCCCGTTTTCCTCCGGCTGTCACCGGAAGTGACACTGGCAATCAGTGCTTCCATGTAGGAATCGCCCATGGCCAGGATTCTACCATCCTCCGGTGAGATACCCCGCTCCAGAGAGAATATCTCCAGATCAGGCTTTTCATCGACCGACATAACCACCCGGGCCAGAGCATTTCCCCGAGGAGCCAGTGAAATCCAGGGAATCGTTAAATCCTGAATACCTAACCCACCGTTAAGGCCTCCTGCAGGAAGCAGCGAAGTCGGCGAATCAGGCCCGTTAAAAATAACAAGATCCGTTTTTTTTAAGGCTGCAGAGTTTTCCCCGGAAATCCCCCGTATAAAGGAATCCCAGTCTTCAAGACTGCCTCTGATAGAGAGAATGCGGAAATCCGACTCTGTCTCACCGAGTATGCTGAGAACTTGCCCGGGGGACAGAGCTTTAAATGCAGCATCTGACTCTAAGCTGATTAAAGCAGCCTCGGCGGCACCGGCCCACTGAACAAAGGAGACAGTTAAATCATCACGGCGAAGAATATGTGCTGAATCTTCCCCGCTCAGTTTCCATAGAAATCTTGAATCTGCAGCTCCGGCTGCGGCACTTATCGGCAGCCCGGCACTTCGTTTGTTGAATGCCCGCCGACCGTCCCTGAAATCACTGGAAACAGCAGCCATGGCCGAATAACCGAGGTAGACAGCGGCTTTATCCATAAAACTCTCAAGCAATGGGTCCGAACGCAGCGGCTCACGAAAGCCGCCGGCATCAAGAAGAAGATCCTCATCACCCTTTTTTACTTCAAGAGCCGCAGCCACAGCCGAAAGACCTGCAGAAGCTCCCGAAGGGCAGTCACAGCCCACCAGATAGCCCTCGATATCCGATGTAATCCAGATATTCAAAGAGTTGGGTTCTTCCGCCTGCAGGGTGGCAGTGCTGAATGTAATAAATATGAGAAATATAATGGCAGTCAACCACCCACCAACAGAGCAGGTGGCTTGGGGGTTGTGCCCCCGTAGGGGGCTTACGATGCTGCAAAAGCCGCTGAACTTCACAGGACGGGATAAAGGCAAAGCCTTTCCTTTACCGCCACCAGAGGAGGCGGCTTCCGCTTTAGTGAATACGAACCGGTTTCTTAAAAACTGTTCTGTTTTCATATATCAGCCAGCATATAACAGTTTTTTACTGATATTAAAGACGATATTCCAGTCAAGCTGAAAAAAATCTCTCAACGGGCAATAATTAACGTTATTTGGAAGCTGATGCACCGTATCATTCTCTGCTCAAGGATTCCTGTGCTTGCTGATAAATTAACCGGGAAGGTAAAATCAGGTATGAAAACTGCTGCATCAATAATTTCCGCATTACTGGCCTCTTCACTCCTGTTTATTTCCCGCATGCAGGGCCCTGAAGGTATTCTTCTTCTGGACCGTTTTCTTCCCGGTATCGGAGGATGGATTCAGATACTCATAATCGGCATCTACGCCGGGACGGTGACCCATCTGCTCCTGACTCACCCCGACACATCAAAAATCCGTCTGGGGATTTGGAATTTGTTTTCTATTGTCTTTTTCACTCAATTCATCGCAGGGATTTTCATCTCAAGCACCTTTCTGATGTCCGGAGTTCTGCACATACCCGTTCCCGCCCTTATCATGGCAGGCCCGATCTACCGTACCACCAGCTGGTTCATGCCTATCCTTTTTCTCTCAACCATGCTGCTCGCCGGTCCATCCTGGTGCAGCTACCTCTGCTACTTCGGCTCCTGGGATGGAAGAGCCGCTTCTGTTTCAGAAAAAGCCCTTCCTCGAAGCGGAAAGCTTAAAACCATGCGATACACCGTATTCACCATGGTTATAGTCCTGGCAATTCTAATGCGTTTATTTCATGTACCGGTAAAGATTGCCGCAGGAGCGGCAGTTGGATTCGGTGTTCTGGGCATAGCAATTATGGCCGTGTTCTCGCGCAAACGGGGACAGATGGTGCACTGTACCTCCTGGTGTCCCATTGGATTACTGAGTAACCTGATCGGTAAGATCTCACCCTTTCGGATACGGATAGACAACAGCTGCATCTACTGCATGAAATGTACCGAAACCTGCCGCTACGACGCTCTAAATCAGGAGGATATGGAAGCCGGCAGTGCCGGTTTCACCTGCACACTCTGCGGAGACTGTATTTCCTCATGCAGCAGGAACTCCATCCATTACCACTTCCCCGGGCTGTCTCCGGAGAAATCCAGAATTCTTTTTCTGGTTATTATTTCCGCCCTGCATGCTGCATTTCTGGGAATTGCGAGGATATAGCAGATAATTTTTTAGTGACCTGTTCCACAACATCAATAAGGGAATCACCCATATTTCTTAAAATTCTCCGCCTGTTCAAAAATCTCCTGATAAACCTCGTCCCAGTCCACAGGAGGATAATCATGCTCAGCCAGCAGAATTATTAAATCCACCTTCAGCTCCGCCTTGATATCATTCCGCCGGCTCCAGTCGGTGTACCTGGCCTTATCGTCAACGACGCCCTTCACTGCCCGGGCCAGAACAATCAGCTGGTCTTCAGGATATTCGAAATCGTATTTGACAGCCAAAGCCTTAAGGATGTCATAGAAAGCCTTCTCTTCGAAATCGATTCCCATATCCTGAAAGGAGTCCCTTTCAGTTTTCATGGCGAAGTACAGATCCATTATCTC
>Ga0164315_10004210_pt1 | contig 11151 bp, 2 predicted proteins | sample GuaBasSedimGuay6_FD_113737 | JGI IMG/M metagenome (GOLD analysis project Ga0164315, IMG submission 113737) | Subseafloor sediment microbial communities from Guaymas Basin, Gulf of California, Mexico - Guay6, Core 4569-2, 0-3 cm | ecosystem: Environmental > Aquatic > Marine > Hydrothermal vents >...
GTGCTTAATTTTATTGAATAGTATTAAATCAAAGTGAGCCTTTGAGCGAAGTTGTATTTAATTATCAATCAAAATTAAATAACTTAGGATATTTTTTCCGTCTTTCAATCTCTCTCAAAGAGCGACAGATCAGAAAATCACAATTTATTTAATTTCGGTTCCTTATACTCAATGCTCAAGTTTTTTCTAACATACTGATTTATAAGGTTTAGTGAAGTTCACCTTTTGAAATAATACCTATTATATTTTTTAAGTAAGTAAAAACAATAACTTAGTCTTAAACTGCATCACCCTTTAAGCTTTTTCGTCCTGATTTTCACTAAGAACTTGATCATCGAGTTATAATATATTTTGAGGTAGTTGTTTTGATGATGCTTCCATAAACTTGCTTTTCATTGAGACTTTTGTGAGCTTATTAAATGGTACTTAAAGAGGTGTCAGTTATTTGAAATAGTTATAATATACCGTAAAATCAGTAAGTATAATAACAATTATCGGGTTTTCTATTTAGCCAAAACTTTTTTATCTTTTTTTACTTTTTTATAACTGATTGTTTTTCAATGGTATTACTACTCTTAAGTCTTTTGGTGAAAACTTAATTCATTGAAAAACTTAAATATTTAAATATTTATTTAAATAAATTTTTCCGGTATTATCTATTAACGTGAGTTCGGCTTTAAATATAAAATAGTTATAAAATTCTTGAATTTAATCAATTGATTGTATATATCTCACCATTCGCTTAATAATAAGCTAAACATTTAATTTAATATCGAAGTAAATCATATAGTTAGACTTTGGATGTCGGCCCACCGACTTGGATGGGAGGTTCTCAAAAGAAAATCGTGTTCTCATGAAATAACCATTACAAAAAAGCTGTATTTGAAATGCCTATATGACAAATGGTTTATATTTCAAAGAGATAAAAAATAAAGTTTTTATGATTTTATTGAGCGAATGAAGAGATATATTCTCTTATTTATCAATAAGTTTAAAAAAACGTTCTCAAAATCTCCCGTCCCATCGCTGCGACATAAGACAGGAAATGAAAAAAACCTGAAAAACACCTTAGTCATAAGAAGTTAAGGTGTTAAAAAGTATTTATAATCAATGAATTCTAGATAAGTTTATGATTAAAACCGTTTTTTATAACTTATTTAAAAATAAAGTCGAACTCACGTTATTACCAAAGGATCTGTTCAACATCTTCTTGACTACTTTTTCATGAGCCATTACTAGGAGTATGTCGAACTTAACGGCTAACCTCTTGTTTATACTGCAATTTCAATTTCGCACACATTTAGTAAATGACTTGTATATCAATAACTTAACACAACCAGCCCGACGACTCCTTTAGAAGAATATATCAAGTTGATGTGGACAGATTCACAAACCGAAATCCAAGGCGAAATGGGTTTTCTCCTGAAGGAATTAATTTTTAAACTTGAGCCTCGAAATGACTGAACCTATCAATTTCCAATGAAAGATACCATTAAAAAATTACAAGATAAAGTCGCTAACAACGCACATTTCCTCTATGAGGCACTGGCCAGTTTAGCAGGTGATAATGAACAATCCAAAAGTAATGAAAACTTCAAGTTTTTTGACGAAAAATTTGAGGATCCAAACTCCAAATCCAAAATTGTCAACGCCCAGAATTATGTGATGGGCGTTTCTTCCGCAGCTGCTGAAGCGAAGTATACTGGTTTATCTGCGGTTTGTCAGCAGCTTTACCAAAATTTGAGCCTATTGCCAACCTTGGAACCAACCCAACGAAAGTCGTTTGGTGCGATTGTTGAAAACTTTCCTCGATTAGTTTCAAATTATCTTTATTCACCAACCAAAGTGGATCCCTGTCAGCAATTGGTAAGGATTCTTTCAAATGTACAATGGGCTCAACCTTGTCCTGACTCTCAACTTTCAGTAATCCGTGAAAATTTTAAAAAAGACGCTATGAATCAAGAAATTGACCAAACCATTGAGACTGTCGATTCATCACATCAATTTGTGGATAACGTTTTTTGTACACAAAAAGCTTTAGTCACGAACACAATTCAAGGTTCAAGTTCTTTTTCAAAAAAAAAACGGGAGCCTCAAAATTCAAAATCAAAATCCAAAGCCGATTTGTTCAATAAAATTGTTGAAAAGAGCGATGCGCTGGCAGTCGCTCTTAATCAGATTGTGAGTTGTGAAACTCAAAGTGAGGCTTTTTTAGGGGGGATTGAACAATATACTAATACAATACATTCATTATGGGAACTTGCAGAATCTTTAGGTTTAAAGGGTTTCCAAGAGGTTTGCACTTTTATTAATGATAATGTGTTTGAATGTAGCTCACAATCTCAAACAATGCGATTTAAACAGCTAGAACCGTTGGCATTGTGGCCTAAATTGTTGCTTGATTATTTACAAACAGATGATTCTGGAGCTAAAAAGCTGGTGGAGTTTTTGTGTCAAGAATCAATGCCGATTTCAATGTCAAAGTCAAACGGGAGTCGTTTGTTGACTCAGTTGTTACAAGAGGGAACGACTCGTCAATTTTCAAATGAGCCCTCGCCCGATGTGTCCAGCAAAGACGATGATTTCGCAACATCTATTTTTGATAGTCAAAAAAATGATTTATCCACAACAACAAACAATCCTAAATCCCATGTTTCAGTTAATAGAGAGCAGGAATTGGAAATTGTTCATTGCGAATTAGAAACAGAGCCAGAATCTGCTTCGCATTTTTTGACTGAAAACTCAGCTATAGAAAAGCGTTTGAAAATATTGGGGGGTGAAGATTTGAAGAACTCTTCAACCAAATTAGACGAGATGTCAGAAAAATTACCTGTCCAAAAAATGGACTTATTACCAACAACAGATTCTGATATCACAAGTTCGGTTCAGAATTTATCTCAAATCCCAAATCCATCAACCATCGAATTGGAATTATCTGTACAAGACTCAAATCCATCGTTCATCGAACTAGAATCATCTGTACAAGGGGGGGTAGCTGTTGAGAGTGTGAATTTATCAGAAATAAAAACGCAGTTATTAGTTGTGCCAAAGGACTTATCTGATGAAGGTAGAGATTCGGCGCAAGGAATTGAATTATCTCCTGAAGATGACGAAAAGGTTTCTATAAAAAAAGCGGTAGAAACTGAACAAGCGATTGATGAATCACAAGCTTTAGGTGGGGAATTGTTGGAACCTGATGGTTCAGAAGAGGGATTACCCGTTGACAGTGTAGAATCTATTGTGACTGAAGAATTATCAACATCACACCGGCAATTGTCTGCGGATGATGGGAATTCACCTGATGAACAATTCCCTATTCCCGATGAGGGGTTCCCCCAAGAGGAACCGCTTGATATAGCAAATGATGTTCTTGAGTTGTTAATTGGGCAAGCTCGTTCAGCTACTGAGGAAAATGCTCAAATTATCAATGAGTTGATAGAAGCCGATGAGGGTAGTGAAACCTTATTGGCAGCGGTTATGACCTATACGGAAAATGTGCAAGCCGTCGCGGATACAGCGGATATGGCCGGATTGCCAGGCTTAACGGAAGTCTGCGCGTTTATTAATGATAATGTGATGGCATTGGGGAGTCAGCCCAAGTCAGTTCGTTTTGCAGCACGTGAAGTGTTGTCAGTGTGGACGGAAAAGGTAGTCGCGTATTTGCGCCATCCTGCCATTGAAACATCAGTATTGGTAAGCGTTTTGACAAATGCACATTGGCATCAGCCACTTGATATTGATGCGGCCTCTCAATTACAGCAACGTTTGCTTGAGGGCACAACACCCGTACCTAACACTGCCCAAATTAATATGCCTATTGAGCCTTCGGTTTCAAACGATACCGGACGGCTTGATGTCGAGCCTGATGTTCTTGAGTTGTTAATTGGGCAAGTTCGTTCAGCTACTGAGGAAAACGCTCAAGTTCTCAATGAGTTGATAGAAGCCGATGAAGGTAGTGAAACCTTATTGACAGCGGTTATGACCTATACGGAAAATGTGCAAGCCGTCGCGGATATAGCGGAGATGGCGAAATTAGGAGGCTTAACGGAAGTCTGCGCGTTTATTAATGAGAATGTGATGGCATTGGGGAGTCAGCCCAAGTCGGTTCGTTTTGCAGCACGTGAAGTGTTGTCAGTGTGGACGGAAAAGGTGGTCGCGTATTTGCGCCATCCTGCCATTGAAACATCAGTATTGGTAAGCGTTTTGAAAAATGCACATTGGCATCAGCCACTTGATATTGATGCGGCCTCTCAATTACAGCAACGTTTGCTTGAGGGCACAACACCCGTACCTAACACTGCCCAAATAATTAATATGCCTATTGAGCCTTCGGTTTCAAACGATACCGGACGGCTTGATGTCGAGCCTGATGTTCTTGAGTTGTTAATTGGGCAAGTTCGTTCAGCTACTGAGGAAAATGCTCAAGTTCTCAATGAGTTGATAGAAGCCGATGAGGGTAGTGAAACCTTATTGACAGCGGTTATGACTTATACGGAAAATGTGCAGGCCGTCGCGGATGCTGCAGAGATGGCCGGATTGGCAGGCTTAACTGAAGTGTGTACATTTCTTAATGAGAATGTGATGGCACTTTCTGGAACAGTTCAATCAGATCGTTTGGCAGCACGTGACTTGTTGGAGACGTTTTTCGACACGGTAGTGGCGTATTTGCAGCGGCCAGCCAGTGCCTCAAAGGTGTTGGTAAGCTTTGTGCTTGAACATCAGTGGCCCACACCACTTGATAAAGAAGCAGCCTCTCTGTTACTTGAACGTCTGCTTGAGCGCACAACGTCTGAAAAAAACCAAGCGGCGGCACCAGTGGAAGAGTGTGCAAAGCAAGGTGCCGCTGCAAATGAATCTATTGAGTTAGCCGCACCAGATGTATTGGAACTGGTGTGTAGCCAAATTACGGATTCCACTGAGGGATTGTCAGCAGCACTTGAGGTATGTGTATCTATGGAAAATGATAACCCTGCCTTTTTAGAGGCGATTGAAGATTATACTAATAAAGTACAGGAGATTTGGGAAACGGCGGAAATGGCCGGTTTGAGCGGATTACAAGAGATATGTACTTTTGTCAATGATAATTTGATGGCTTTTGCCGGTTTGGAACAAGCAGCCAAAACGGTTGCTAAAACCTATTTTGTTGGGTGGCCTTTAAGCGTTTTAGAGTATTTGCATGCGCCTCAGATTGGCGCGCCCAGCTTGGTCAGTTTCATGCAAGAAACGGGGTGGCCGGCACCGTTAGAGGCAGAGGCTGCCAATAATTTATTGATATTACTGACAAAACCCTCTTATAAGGAAAGTCACGAAGCTCAAGTATCTGAAACACCAACTAATGAATCTGCGGCTTTTGAGGCGATAGCACCAGAGGAAATCTTAGTTCACGATTTGACTCCACTTGAGGTGTCGATTGTTGGAGATATTCCTTTGGGCAATGCTGAGGGTTTGGAGATTTTAATAGAAAGTCTTGAGTCTACTAAAGAAGATTTAGCAACAGAATTGAATAAGTTTATGACGCATGGTCCTCTTGATGCTGGGGACGCAGAAGCGTTAGAAAACTATACTGAGCTTGTGCAGCGTTTGTATACGGTTTTTGAAATGTTGGGTTTGGAGGGGTTGCAAACCGTTTGTCGTTTTGTCATTGACAATATAAAAGCACTTTCTAAGGCTGAACTTGCTATCAGAAAAAAGGCTAAAAAGGTTTTAGAAACATGGCCTGATTTGATATTGTCTTATGTGCAATCGCCAACACCAAGTGTACTCAAGTTGGTCAATCATCTTCGTCAACCAATGTGGACACAACCTTTGACAGATGAGAAGGCCCAAGCGTTGGCAAGTCAACTTGTGGCAGGTTCGACGACAGAGGAAGACGCAGAGGAGGCAGCCGCTCACAATCGTCAAATCCAAGCACAGCCTGAAGATGTTTCACTAACAATTCCAGAGGATATCAATCAGGAGTTGTTGGATGCGTATTTACAAGAAGCACCTCAACATGCTGGGGAATTTTCGGCTTGTATTCAAAATATTATTCAGGAAGCAGAAACCCAAGAAATTGAGCGGGCTCAACGTATTGCCCATACTTTGAAGGGTTCGTCAAATATTATTGGTATTAAAGGAATTGCTAATATTGCCCATCATCTTGAAGATACTTTGGAGTATCTTGCCAAGCATCAAGTAGTGCCTCCCAAAGATTTGACAGACACAATGGTGGAAGCCGCCGATTGTCTGGAAATCATGGTTGATGCGTTATTGGGCACTGATGAGCCGCCACCACAGGCACTCGCAGTGTTGCAGTCGGTATTAGATTGGGCGAATCGTATTGATCAAGGTAAGCTGGATGATGCGTCACCGCCAAAATCAACACCTGTAGCTCAAACTAAAGCCACACAGCCCACTTCTCAACCGGCTACCGAAAGTAAAGCTGAGACTAAAGGTAAAACTGCGACTGAAGTGGCAGCGGGTACGCCAGAACAGTTTTTGAGAGTGCCGACTAAGACGATTGATGAGTTGATGCGCTTGGTGGGTGAATTGTCGATTTCGGTAGGGCAAATTCAGGAAAAATTGAAGCATGTGATACAAAGTCAGCGTACGTTGACAGAGCAGGATTTGATACTTCATAAAAAAACGTTTGAGTTGGAAAACCTTGTTGATGTACGTGGCATTACGGGGATAGAAACGAACCCAAAACAAGCACTTGAAGAGACTAAAGATTTTGATCCGTTGGAATTTGAACAATACAATGAACTCCACAGCGTTGCACATAGCTTTATCGAATCAATTGCGGATAATCGTGAGTTGGCGATTTCGGTACGGGAAGATTTAGCTTCGCTAGAAACAATGTTTATTCACCAAGAACGGTTGAATAAAGAATTTCAAGCGAATATTATGACAACGCGCATGGTGTCGGTGACTACGATTGTTTCTAAGTTGCAGCGCAATATTCGACAAACGTGCCGCATGACGGGCAAGAAAGCTGAATTGGATGTCATTGGTACAGATATTTTGATAGATAGCGATGTGTTGAGCAATCTGGCGGACCCACTACAGCATATTTTGCGTAATGCCGTTGATCATGGTTTAGAAAGTGTCGATGAGCGTGCCATTTTAGGAAAACCAATCGAGGGTTCCATCAAACTGAGTTTTTACCGCGAAGGCAATAACATTGTGGTTAAATGTGAGGATGATGGGCAAGGCTTGAATTATACGAATATTCGTTTCACAGCCATTCAGCGTGGATTAATTACCGAAAATCAAGAATTAACCGAAAAAGAATTAGCCCGTTTAATTTTAATGTCAGGTTTTTCGACTAAGTCGGGGGTAACGCAAGTATCAGGGCGCGGTGTTGGTATGGATGTGGTGCATACTAATATTCGTCAGATGAAAGGAACGCTTGATTTGTTGTCAGAGACAGGCAAAGGCACGAGAATATTGATTAAGTTGCCTATGACGCTAGTGACGGTGCATGTGCTGTTGGTGCGTGTCGGTGAACGCCGGTTTGGGATTCCCACTAACAACTTGGAACAAGCCTTAGCACCCGGTATGGCGGAGTTTCATAAGGTTGGTGATGAAATCACTTTAAAAAGGGGTAAGAGCTTTTATGGTTTGAAATATTTGGCGAATTTGTTGAGTGTGCCGGGGGATAGAAAGGGGCTTGAAGACCTTGAAACCCGTCCTATTATTTTGGTGCATGAAGAAACCGGTATAACTGCAGTTATCGTAGACGAGCTTTTGGATACTCACGATCTTGTTATGAAAAATATGGGTAAGTATGTGAAGAAGATCCCCGGGGTTGCAGGTGCTTCCATTCTTGGCGATGGTAGTTTGGTACCGCTGTTAGATTTGCCTGAATTGTTGCGTTCATCCATGCAAACAGCGATGGGATCAATTATGGCAGAACCTTTGAGCAACGATGACGTTGTGGTAGGTACTGGGAATATCCCTCATATTATGATTGTCGATGATTCGTTAAGTGTTAGAAAATCTCTGTCGCTGTTAGTTGAAGATGCTGGTTTTGAAACCTTGTTGGCAAAAGATGGACTCGAAGCGATTGAAATGATGAACCAAACTCGTCCCAATGTGATGTTGGTGGATATGGAAATGCCACGTATGAATGGTTTGGAACTCACAGCCCATGTTCGTGCCAATCAAGCTACACAAAATTTGCCAATTTTTATGATTACTTCGCGCACGACGGAAAAACATCGTGAGCAGGCAAACACTGCTGGTGTTAACGCTTATTTGACAAAGCCTTATCAAGAGACACAGTTGCTGGAGTTGATTGATAAAGCTTTGGCCGGACAAGTTTAATATACAGAAAACTCAGGAAAACTTTTTGGCATCCCGTATTTTGTCTGTCAATTTTGTTTTGACTGGTACACAGGAGTCCAAACTTTAGTTTGGGCGGTTCCAAGATAAATCTTGGACTCCTTATTACCCGTCAATAGAATCTTGACAGAGTACTATAGATGTTCAGATAAATAATTTCACAAGTTGTTGACGGATACTATCCCGAAAAGGGATAGCATCCGTGAACTAAAATGTATTTTTCTGAAAAACGATAGGTTAAATTGACAATAAATGGCGAAGGTATTGGATAGTACGAAGCGTTTTTTTATTCAAGTATTGACTGAAAAAAGCGGTTACTTTATCTACCCATTCTAGTCATGTTGTGACATTTCTCCTTAGCTTGGCACGATGGAGACTAAACGTCTGATTTCCACCGTCCCAACACCTTCAGCCAATTCTTTGGTTCTCGCAAACACACTGGCTAATAATTCCGACATGCTTAGACTGTGTTTATCAAACCAATCAAATACATAGGGGGCCACAGCATCGGCCCTATCGCCATGCCCGGTTAAAATAATCATGTCCGTATTGATGCCTTCTTTATCCGCCTGACGCACGACTTCAATGCCATTCATTTTAGGGATATTTAATTTCCACAAGGGCGACATCAAATTCATCCGCACGTCGTTATTTCAGAGCCCTTCGATACCATCATAGGCGGTATCTATTTTGTATTTTCGTTCCATAGCAATTCAATAAAAACCTAGTACACGAAAGCGGAAGTTCCTGTACCACCCCCCGCCAACAGCTAAAGCAGTTGTCTAAAAGCGAAAGTACCCTAAAGGGCACTACAAGATTTAAGATACCCCCAGCATTTTCACAACCCTCTCCCTTCTTTGATGTAGAAGCAAGGTTAGCATCAGCGTTATCTATCATAATGTTTATAAATTATATGGATACGCTTCTCTTTATCATCCCTACAAGTAATTTCCCAGCAAACGCTGCCCAATAGAATGGGTGCATATAAGAATACTTGAGCAAAGCCAATTTAACACATCTATAGGCTTGACGCTTACCATCGCCTCCCATGCCCATAAAAGAACGGCCGAAACCCTTTTCATTAGTCGTCTTAAAAGTGGGGTTTGGCGCATTATCAGCCTTAGTTATCAGAAGAGGATAAATGGAAGAAATAGTTTGTCAAGGAAACCGGAGTCACCACGCGCTGCCAAATATTAGCATTTACAAACAAGCGGTCGCAATAAATGAGATAAAGTTTGCCCGATTGGGCTGAGAGAATTTTGGGTGGCATCGCTTTGGTTTTTGGATGACGCGGCGTATCAAGCGAGCCGAATAAAAAAAGCCCCAAGTCTTATAACAAGGGGCTTTGATTTTACGGATACTATCCCGAAACTAGGGATAGTATCCGTTTGAATTATGTTACGGATGCTATCCCTTCTTAGGGATAGTATCCGTTTCGTTTGAACACCGTCATTTCACAGCACATGCCGCGATTGGCAACGCAATTCCCTCCACATCGTCAAACTGACCAATAGGAATACCAGCGCTTGTAATGATTTCACAAGTTTCTTGGTCAAAAGCATGTCATTTGCAAAAAAAAAGGTGAGAATTTCTTCTCACCTTTAGTGTAAAACTCAATCACCCTTTTTGGATTTTAATTACCAGAAATATCACAGACCCAGACAATGCCTTCAATGTCATTGTATTTAGGCGCGTAAATGCGGATTTCATCCACATTGTTGCAGGTATTGGCATCGGCTTCTAGGGCACGTATTGTTACACCCTGCGAATTATGACAGCTATACATCAGCAAATCATGCCCTTTTGGCTTACCATAAGCGATACGCACATCATCAGGCAAACTTTCTAATGCCTCCACCTCGCAGGAGAGTGTGCAGGTTTTCAAGCTTGTGCCATCATAACGCCACAAGTCTTTCTTGGCGATGCCATACAATCTCTCGCCAGTCTCATTCCACGTAATGTCTTCCACCAATATATCGCTTGGGTACACCAAGCTGCTCTCACCGGGTTTGCTCAAATTCACCGTGATGAGTCCATAGCCTTCTGCCCATCCCCACAATGTGTTATCAGGACGGAAAGTTAAGGCCGACACTTCCATGCCACAAACCTTGACACCTTGAGTATCGTTGAAACAAATGTCTCCTATCGAAGTCACTTTACCGGTACTTCTATTTACTTGGTACAAATGCCCGTTAGGATGGCCTTTTTTGGCATCATTGCCCGAACTACCATACATATCGCCCTTAGAATTCATCGCCAGTGCCTCAATGTCAAAAGCGACGTGCTTATCTCCCAGCGGTCTCACCTCAAAGTATTTCGTCGGATTGATGGTGATGAATTGGCTGTTATTTAATCCGCCATCGTGTACCGCGTAAATCAGGCAAGCTGGCTTAGCTGCACCACCAATATCGACAATGAGGCCATCTTTCCCCGTGTCATCGCCTAATTGGTTGTCAGTTAACGTAAATGACGCGGTTGCGACGGTTTTTCCACCAACGATAGCAGTGCCAAAAGTCGCTGGCAAAGTGTACCAATCCATTGTGTCATTATCGCCCGGCGTGGTGGGGCCGTATTTGCGATAGGTTCTATTGTCGGCATCCGTGACTCCGTGCATATACACCGTGACAGTCGCGCTCTCACAAGCCGGGAGTTCAAACTCAATCAACCCTTGTGGGAAATCATACGCGCCATCTGGAATGCCACCTGCGTCGGTTTCCGTTTTCGTCTTAACATTTTGGGCACTACATCCCTCAACAGCCAAAGTCAGGTAAGTATTGCCTGCCGCACTGGGTAATGTGACAACATTGGTTTGTTGGCTATCAGGTA
>Ga0164315_10004211_pt1 | contig 11150 bp, 8 predicted proteins | sample GuaBasSedimGuay6_FD_113737 | JGI IMG/M metagenome (GOLD analysis project Ga0164315, IMG submission 113737) | Subseafloor sediment microbial communities from Guaymas Basin, Gulf of California, Mexico - Guay6, Core 4569-2, 0-3 cm | ecosystem: Environmental > Aquatic > Marine > Hydrothermal vents >...
TCTAAATTTGTGATCTGACGATCAACTTCTACTTGAGAAAAATCAGGATTTATGGTCAAATCCAAATTTAGAGAGGAAGAGATTGCAAATTTAACATCTCCCCCTATTTTAATCTCATATTCTGTTTTGCTTTCACCATCATAAATATTACTTACTTCACCCAGCACATACGGAATTAAAGAAAAATTAACACCTGTTGAAGGAGGTGGTTTATCCCAAACTAAAACTCCGTTATAGGCAAAAGATGAGGTAGGAAATTGTCTTGGAATTGGTGTCCAGCTAGATTTTTCACTTGACTTTAGGTCTAGTCTGCTAAAATTTATCCCCCATTCTGTTACTCCTTTCTTATATCGGATTGATTTAAAAGGAACTGCCATTTCAAAAACCCATTTGTCTTTATCACGCTTAACCTCTGAGATCCACTTGCTATCCCAGTTCAGGTCCACTTTTCCACCGTCAAACATGGTACCATCCCATTGTGCGCCGGCAGCGTTAGAACCAAAGGTAAAACCTGTGGTTTGATTGTTAAAAGGATCTATAAAAAGCAAAAAATTATCATTTTTACCAAATGAAAAATCCCTCCTTAACGATTCAACATAGTAAGGGCCGGGAGCACTATTATAAAAGGTAGCAACAAGATAAATATACTTATCATCATAGGTCATACGGATCTCTGAGTGTTCATTGGCCTTTCTATCATCATCAGGTAAAACCATAAAAAAATCATCCGCAACATCTGTATCTAGCCACGCTTTATCATTTGCTATGCCATCAATGATCACAGGAAAAGTAGTTTTTTTAATATTCAAACGAAAAGATTCGTTTTTTTTCTGTGCAATAGTTTGTAAAAAAACTGTTCCAATTAAAAGAGTTAATAAATATTTCTTCACTGCTTAGTTTTATATTTTATGAGTAATAACTAAGTTAAGTTTGATATTAACAATCAGATTGATTGTATCGATCTCTCAAAGATAAGAATTAGTGGTTCTTATTAAGTATCAATTAGATAAATTTTCTTATTGTTTTATCATGAGCTTATGACTTAAATATAAAGATTTAAGTGTTATTGGTTGCTTGTTCATAGTTCTATTTTGAAATAATAACTATTTATTCATTTCTTTCCTCCTTAGCGTAAAATGAACTCATCAATACCTTCTTGTTTAAGCAACGTTTGATATGTAAAAAAGATTTTCTACATTCACTTTTTATTTCGGTAGTATTTCACCAAAATAAAATAAATCTTAAATAATGGCTGGAAAAAAGAAATTTGGAGCATTTGCTGGTGTATTTACACCTTCCATCTTAACCATTTTAGGTGTTATTATGTATATGCGTTTGGGTTGGGTTGTTGGCAATGCCGGTTTAATTGGTGCTATTGTTATTATAATTATAGCCCATATTATTGCAGTTACAACAGGCTTAAGTGTATCATCAGTTGCAACAGATAAAAAAATTGGTGCCGGTGGCATCTATTACGTTCTATCCAGAAGTATGGGGATTCCCATTGGAGGTTCCATTGGTATTGCATTATACGTAGGTACAGCTTTTTCTATTGCCTTATATTTAATAGGATTTTCAGAAAGTTTTAATAGTTATTTTGGTCTTGGTGTGACTATCAATGACCTAAGAATTACAGGGACTATAGCATTGATCTCAATTACAACTTTAGCATTAATAAGCACATCCGTTGCTTTGAAAGCTCAATTTTTTATTCTGGCGGCAATTATCATTTCATTGTTGTCCATCTTTTTCGGAACAACAGAATTTGCACCTGAAACTGTAAGAATGTTTTCAACAGAAGAGTCTGTTTCTTTAGAAGTTGTGTTTGCAATTTTTTTCCCGGCTGTTACCGGCTTTACAGCAGGTATTGCTATGAGTGGCGATTTGTCCGATCCTAAAAAAACTATTCCGGTTGGAACTCTATCTGCGATTGGTGTTGGGCTGATAGTATATCTTGGTCTCGCCGTCTTTATGGCATACAATATCAACTCCGAATTATTAAAAACCGATTATAATGTTTTAATGAAAATCGCCATGTTTGCTCCGGCAGTTGTAGCCGGAATTTGGGGAGCTACTTTATCTTCGGCTTTAGGAGGAATTCTAGGAGGCCCCAGAATTTTGCAAGCCATGTCTATGGATAAAGTAACACCTAAAATATTTGGTAAAGGGAAAGGCAATAACAATGAACCTATAAATGCTTTATTTTTTGTTTTTATAATAGCAGAAGCCGGTATTTTAATCGGAGAATTAGATGTTATAGCTCGTATTGTTTCTATGTTCTACCTAACAGCTTATGGTTTTATTAACATTACCTATTTTTTAGAAAGTTGGGCTAATCCTGATTTTCAGCCAACATTTAAGATTAAACGCTGGATTGGTTTACTGGGTTTTATTGCTTGTTTTGGAGTTATGTTTAAATTAGATATGATTGCAATGATTGGTGCAATGGCTGTTATTGGAAGCTTGTATTTTTGGTTACAAAGCAAGGAAGTAAAATTACAATCTAACGATGTATGGCAAAGCGTTTGGGAAAATGTGGTGAATAAAGGTCTGAAAAAAATAGATGCCAAAGTTGATGAAAACTCAAACTGGAATCCAAATATTATCCTTTTTAGTGGCCAAAGCGATCATCAATATTATTTATTGGAATTAGGAAAAACGGTATCCGGACGTACAGGGATAGTTACTAATTTTAAACTTATTTTAGATAAAAAAAATGATAAACCCTTAAGAAAAACAGAACAAATTGTTAGAGACGATACTTTTAGGGAACTGGGTATTTTTGCACGACAATTAAAGGTTGATAATATTTATAATGGCATAATTAATATTGCCTCAACTTTTGGTTTTTCCGGTGTTGACCCTAATACGATAATGATGGGCTGGCCTAAAGGTTTGGAGAATTCTATCGAATATTCTAAAATGACAGAAACCTTATTGCATCTTGACTTTAATTTATTGTATTTGGATTTTGATAGAAAAACAAAATTTGGCAACTATCAAACGGTTGATTTATGGTGGCGGGTAACCGATAGTAAGAATGCCGAGATGATGCTAAATATTGCACGATTTATCATTGCTTCTCCCAAATGGAGTAATACAAAAATTAGAGTTTTGTTTGTGAATAATAATAACGTCGATACTGCTGTTATACATTCAAAAATTTCTAAATTAGTTGAGGATCTAAGAGTTATTGTTGAAATTAAAATTATAAATAATGCTGTTGAACAAAAACCATTTTATGATATAATTGCTCAGAATTCTGCATCTACAGATTTGACATTAGTTGGTATCCCCAATTACAAAATTGAAAAACAAGCAGAGTTTGTATTAAAGACTAATCATTTATTTGAGACTATTGGCTCTACCCTACTAGTAAAAGCTGCAAATAATTTTAATGTACTCGACCTGGATTTTATCCAAAAGGATTAATATTATTAATGTAATGAATTTCAAAAAATCTATTTAATTAATCACCAACCGTTTTACTTTGAGAATGCAGTAAAACATACAAAATAGCTAACTATGTATACAAAAATTAAATACTCCCCTCTAACCATGATAAAGTGGACTCGAGTAGAGACCTCTAAATTTTTTATTTTGGCATTGATCCCTGTTGTATTATATGAGGTTTTTGAATTAAAATGGCTGCATTTACCCTGGTTACCTATTGCATTAATTGGTACAGCGGTTGCTTTTGTTGTAGGCTTTCAAAACAATGCCTCTTATGATAGAATTTGGGAAGCACGCAAAATCTGGGGAGGTATTGTCAATACATCCCGCTCCTGGGGAATTATGGTAAATGACTTTATAACCAATGATTTTGCAGAAAAAAAAGCTTCGAAAGAGGAAATTGAGCAGATAAAAAAAGAATTGATATACAGGCATATTGCATGGATGACAAGTTTAAGATATGCCATGAGAGCTTCAAAACCCTGGGAACATTTTTTAAAGTTCAAAACCAATAAAATTTGGAGTGAAATGGCTGGTATTCATGAATTCAAATACACTTTGAATGAGGCATTGAAACCTTATGTCTCCAAACAGGAACATGATTATATTTTGAGTAAAACGAATAAAGCTACGCATACTATTTCACTGCAATCAAAACAGCTAAAGAATATTAGAAAAAGGGGCTTGATAGAAGATTTCAGGCATATGGAAATGGAAAATATGCTTGTTGAGCTTTTTGGTTTACAGGGAAAATCTGAACGTATTAAAAATTTTCCTTACCCAAGGCAATTTGCCACTCTGAATCATTATTTTGTATGGATATTTCTTTTATTGCTTCCCTTTGGGATTATGCACGAATTTGATGCTATTGGAACAAATTTAATTGTAGATTATCCTGTTATTGGGAAATATTTTGTATGGCTATCCATTCCTTTTAGTGTAATTGTATCATGGGTTTTTCATACGATGGAAAGGATTGGCAGAACCGGTGAAAATCCTTTTGAAGGAACCGCAAATGATGTACCAATTACAACAATGTCACGAGGAATAGAAATTGATCTACGGGAAATGCTAGATGAACCTTCAGAAACTATTCCAAAGCCTATTGAACCAAAATTTGATATGGAAATGTAATTATAAACCGAATAGTGATTTCTTTGTAAGCATAATAAAAGTACGAATCTCTAAAGTAGTAGAATATAATAATAAAATGTAAATTAGTACAAAAATATAAAATGACAAAAAGCGAAATATTAGAAAGATTAAAAGTAGGAAACCAACGATTTGTTACAGATCGTTTAGATGGTAAATTACAGAACAGTTCGCGTAGAGAAAACTTGACAAGCGGACAAGATCCCTATGCCATTATTTTGAGCTGTGCCGACAGTCGTGTAGTACCTGAACTGGCTTTTGACACAGGTTTAGGAGAACTTTTTGTGGTTCGTGTTGCAGGTAATGTTGCCAATACCTCTTCTATTGCCAGTATTGAATATGCTGTGGCACATATTGGTTCTTCTGTTATAGTGGTTTTAGGTCATCAAAGTTGTGGGGCTGTTACAGCAGCAGTAAATGGTGGAGACAATGGTTATAATTTAAATCATCTGTTGGCACATATTACTCCGGCTATTGAAGCAAGTTCGAAAGATGCTACTATAACTGAAGTTAGCATAAAGAATGCGGAATTAACAGTTAAAGATCTAATAAATCGCTCTGCCATTATTAAAAGTGCAGTGGAAAAAAAAGATGTTCAGATCATTCCTGCTTATTATCATTTGGATACCGGGAAAGTTGATCTTTTTGAATAATAGAGCAAGATATAAACAAATTTTTTAGATACCTTTTTATAAGTAAATTAGTTGGTATTAAATAAAAAAGAGAGCAAATTGCTCTCTTTTTTATTCTATGATATATTAATTATTATTTTGCCATCATCAAACTTTGACTGTAATATGCATTTTCATATGTTATTTTTCCATCATCATTAAAATTGTGTATCAACATTACTGGTACCACAATTTTCTTCTTGTCAGACTTTCTTGTCATTCGAAGATTCCACCAGGATTGTACTACCTTAGCATTACCTAAACCATAATTTAAATAATCAGGATATCCACTTACATCTATACTGGTAATATCAAATTCTTCTCTCATTTTTTTCATACCTTCTTTATCTTCTTCCATGGTCATTGATTCTCCAACAGGCATATGAATATTTCGAAATTTGGCCTTTTCATCAAAAAAGCTATAATAGGTATCCATATCATTGAATTCCAGTGAATGTACCATTCTTCTTACAATATTAATATAATCATGATGATTATAAATGGTGCCATTTTCTCTGTCATCATAACTTTGATTCAATTCTCGCCAAATATTGTCATTTGTGTAACCAATTATAGTTTTTATTTTATTTTCTTTATCAACGACATATAAATTATGAATTGGCATATCAAATTTTATACCTGTTTTTTTATGTAATCCTTTGAAATGATCCCACGTCTGTACCCAAACTACATCTTTGTTATCTTCGTCCTTATATTCAATGGCATCCGGATATGCTCCTGAAGAACGTTCAATACTTACATGATCAAAATTCTTTTTAAACCAATTAACTCCACCAACTTCCCATTTTTTGTCTCTCCCTTTAGAATTTTTATTGGTGCTATTACCATTAAAAGATTTAAAATCATCTGTAAGCATACTTGCCACTATTGCCGAATCTCCACTAAAGTAAGCTTTGTTATAGGCTTCTACTGCTGAAATTGCAGGGTGATCCTTGTAAACAGTTCCATTTTTTTTCTTTTGTGCATAAGTGATGACTGTGAAGATCATCATAGCAATAAGTACGAGTTTTTTCATTTCAATAAGATTTAAGGTTAATTAATTTTTTATATAAATCCCTTTGCATGGATTTATTTTTGTTAAAATAACTAAACTTAAAAAGATAATTCAAATGATGTAGGACGAAGTACTCGATCTATGGTCCGAAAGTGTCCCTTTTTTTATCAAAGGAATTTTGGGCGTTAACAAATAGTATATTGAATTAAAAATTATTGACTTAAAGCCTTTGAAATTTCTCTCCAGGTCACTAATATGATTTCCTCTTCTTCAATGATCTTTTTACAGATATCACTCATAAAAAAATCGAAATCATCTTGCCTCCATGTTGCACCCCAATCCGGGTGGTTGATGGTAATGGCTTGCATTTCATCATTATCATAGGCCGTATGGATCAATAATTGTGTCAGGCCCGGTTGTATGGATCGCAAAGCATTTTTATAATATATCGCAGGACCTTCCTTATATTCACTTGGAGAAATTGTTAAGTTATAGTCAACTAAAACATTGACATCTTGATTTTTAAGAAACTCATCAAATTCATTTTTATCAGTGAACAGATTGGCAAAGGATCTATCAACAAGACATGGTAATTCATACTCTTGTGCTAATTTTATATAAATTTTAAAAACTTCCACTTTTGTCCAGAACAAACATCCCATGTGACTATCCAAATGTGTGGGGTTGATTCCCATTGTATAGGCCAGTTCTATTTGAGCACGTAATTCGGTTTCAACTTCATCAAGATTGGGGTTTGTCAGACAATCGGCATAAAAATATCCATGATCATCAATCAAAGAAGGAATTTTTTCTTTTGAAGCAACCGGGCCCCACTTGTAATTTTCCCATTCTGATGTAAGTACAAGATGTAGTCCTAAATCGTGTTTATCATTATTTGATTTTGCATAATCAGCAATTTCAGTTACCCATGGTGTCGGCATCATGATACTGGCAGAATTTACAGTCCCTTCTTCCATAGCTTTTATAGATGCTACATTTTCTGAATGGGAAATTCCGAGATCATCGGCGTGAATTATTAATAACTTAGCATCCTTATTATAACCTAATTTTTCTGCCAAACTCTGTTGACCATACCCCTTTCCAATACTCAGAAACAAAAAACAAATTGTTAAAGCTAAAGAAGGATACAAAGCGAAGTTTATATTTTTATGGCCGAGAGAATTGCTGATCAACATATTACTTTTATTTATATAAGCAAATATAATTTAAAATTGAAAAAGAAAGCAGGTATTTCTACCTGCTTTTTAAATATATGTTTAGTTTTTTTAATTCGAAAAATTCTTAATTTAATACTTAGATCTATTTTCCTTGTGGAAGTGCTTTTACATGAGCAAAAACATCAACTCCGTTTAAGGTCATCTCCAATGGTTCTTTAAACATCTTAACCCCTTTAACATCATTTAGTTCACCTTCAGGTGATATGGCTTTGATGCCATAGTGCTCCCCATTTTGGTTAATAGCTTTTATATTGATAAGATTTCCCGCACGACTTACCCCTTTAACATCCAATCTATCACCTTTAGGGCATATGGCTTTAATGTCATAAATTGTACCATCTTCACCAATGGCCTTAACAGGTTTATATTGATCATCACTTACCAATATTTTAATTGGTAATTGCTTTGTGTCTCCAATAAAAGCTTTAATATCCAAAAGGCTACGTTGGTTAGAATCCTGTATCGCTTTGATATCAAATAGATTTCCATCTTTATCCATTGCTTTTACGTCTATAACCCGTCCATCAGGATGAATTGCTTTGATGTGCCAAATAAAATTATCACCAACACAACCCGTTTGTGGAAGTGCTTTAACATGTGCATGTACTTCAACTCCATTAAGTTTCATTTCCACCTGTTGATTGGTTATTTTAACTCCCTTTACATCATTGAGTCTACCTTCCGGGGAAATTGCTTTAATACCGTAGAATTCTCTATACTTATTAACAGCTTTGATATGAATAATATTCCCTGAACGACTTACCCCCAAAACATCCAGTTTTTCTCCTTTTTCATTAATGGCTTTGATGTCATAAATAGTGCCATCGTCGCCAATCGCTTCTACAGGAGCATATTTGTCATCACTTACCAATACTTCAACCGGTAAATTTTTTCCGTTTATCATGGCTACTATATCCATAAGACTTTGTTGATCAGAATCTTGAATTGCTTTGACATCATATATGTTACCATCTTTATCCAAAGCCTTGACATCTAAAAATCTGCCCTCCGGATGAATTGCTTTTATATGCCAAATGATTTCTTTTGAACTATTGACCTCTTCCCCCTTCATGTCTTGTTGAACTATTTCTGTAGAACTTGTATACCCAAATGATAAAACCAGAAGACCAAGAATTGCAACAACTCTTGTTCCTCGCAATGTTACAGATGATTTATTTGTTTTTCTCATATCATAAATATTTATAAAGTGGTTATTTGTCTTCACATTTTATTCGTCTCTACATTATTCTTAAAAATAATGTTGCTTAGAAATAGAATATTCTTTAAATTTAACATTTAAGCATTAAATATGTCATGATAAAAATCAGGTTATTGATTTTTAATTTGTTATAAATGATTAAATTATAAATTTTATGCTCCAACATGTTTTCATAGTTTCAGATGGAACCGGAAGAACGGCAGAACAGTTATTAAAGGCGGCGTTGGTTCAATTTGAATCCACTGAAGTTAAAACATATATACGCCCGGAAGTTCGCAGCGAACAACAAGTATTTGAAATTATAAATGAAGCTCATAAGATTAGAGGACTGGTTATACATACACTTGTTTCAAGAAGTTTAAGGCATTTAATTTTAGAACAGGGTCGCCTACACGATCTTCGTACCATAGATGTGATGGGACCATTACTGGCACAGTTATCTAACCAATTCGAAAATTCACCTTCGGAAACACCCGGAATATTTAATAAGCTAAATAAAGCTTATTTTCAACGAATTAGAGCTGTAGAATATACACTGCGACATGATGACGGGCAACGTGTTCATGAATTGGATAAAGCCGATTTAGTATTATTAGGAGTTTCCAGAACTTTTAAAACACCTCTAAGCTTTTATATGGCACATAAGGGATGGCGTGTTGCTAATGTTCCGATCATATTGGGAATTCCTCTTCCTGAAATTGTTTTTGAACTTCCACCCAATCGTATTTATTGTTTGACCACTTATTCCAGAAGACTAAGCGAGTTAAGAAAAATTCGAGATGTTCATTTAGGAGGCTTTACAGGAAATTATTCCAGCCCGACACATGTTCAACAAGAATTGAACTATGCCCGCAGAATTTTTGAAGCCTATCCTGGTTGGACAGTTGTTAACGTTACCAATAAACCAATAGAAGAAATATCTTCTGAAATTCTAATGGATCTCAGAAAAAAGCGCGCAATGAAATTAAACTGATTACCTTTTTTACTTTGTTATCTTACGAACCATATCCATAAAATTACTAATTCTGTCATAACTGAGTTTGTTTTCCCAATATCCATCTTCTTTAAAATAAGAACCTATGATCATTGCGTCACAGATTGGTAAATAGTGACCAACATTTTCCTGAGTTAGTCCTGAACCAACAAATATGGGGAAGTCTAGATTTTTCTTTAATGCTTTTAATTCATCAACAGAGGCAGCTGTACCGGTATGGTCTCCTGTCACAATAACACCATCACTTAAGAAAAACTGGGCCGCTTTGGCTGTATCCAATAAAGAGATATCCTGAGTAATGGCATGTGAGCTATGCTTCTTTTTAATATCAGTAAAAATTGCGATGGAATCGGCATCGATCAATTTTCTATATCGCAATAACTCACCTGCTTGAGCTTCCATAATTCCTTCATCGGCAGTATGAGCAAATACAAATCCTTCGGCACGAATAAAATCAATAGTTGACGCTTTGGCAACCGCAAGTGCTTCTTTATTGGCTCCTGCTAAGATCTGTATGCCAACCGGTACATTGGTTTCTTGTTTTATCAAATATGCGATCAAGGTCATTAATGAACTTATTTCATGGCCTACTTCTCGTTTAAGATAAGGCACATCATGCATATTTTCGATCATTATGGAATCGATACCTGCTTTTTTGTATATCCTTGCTTCTTTAAGTGCTTCATCTATGATCTTTGAAGCATCAAATTTATTTTTTGGAGTTCCAGGCAATGCTTGTACATGAACCATTCCAATAATCGGCTTCTCTTTTTTAAAAATTGATTGAAACTTTTTCATACGATTATAACTATATCTTGTAAATTTACCCAAATTATTATTTAATAGGATTTTTTATTTAAAATTTTTTACAAATGTCAAATCAACCAAAAATTACCATTATAGGTGCTGCAAATATTGATCTGATTGGTTATCCTAAGGAAAAACTGATCTATAAAGATGCCAATATTGGAACATTGGAAACTATTTTGGGTGGTGTTGGGAGAAATATTGCTGAAAATCTTTCTCGACTTGGATTCAAAGTTGAATTTCTCAGTGTTTTTGGTAAGGATGATTTTTCAAAAAAAATAATTGAATCTTGTATCGAATTAGATATTTCTACTAAATATTGCACATTTAACGAGAATTGTTCAACATCTGTTTTTATGGCGATACTGGATAATCAAAATGATCTGGCATTAGGACTTACTGCAATGAATATCTTCAATGATATACCAGATTCTTTTATTTTGAATAATTTAAATATAATTGGCCAAAATGATTATTGCGTATTAGAAACCAATTTGCCCACAAGAATATTGGAATTGGTAACAAATGAACTGCCCAATACTCATTTTGCTTTAGATGCGGTTTCCGGTAAAAAGGCCTTAAAGGCCAAAACCATTTTAAA
>Ga0164315_10004212_pt1 | contig 11150 bp, 7 predicted proteins | sample GuaBasSedimGuay6_FD_113737 | JGI IMG/M metagenome (GOLD analysis project Ga0164315, IMG submission 113737) | Subseafloor sediment microbial communities from Guaymas Basin, Gulf of California, Mexico - Guay6, Core 4569-2, 0-3 cm | ecosystem: Environmental > Aquatic > Marine > Hydrothermal vents >...
ATGTAGTCATATTTAGTCATGGCTCTATAAAGCGCGGATAAAGACCCGGGTGCATTGGCCTTAACCTGTTCTAGGGATTGCCTGTCACTACCACCAGCACTTGGTTTGGCGTTCGTAACTGTTAGAAAATTAGGATCAAGTTCTTTACCTGAAGAATTTTTTACTTTGTCTAAGATAAGGGATATAGCACCAGCGTTAACATTGCCTTTTTCTCCAGAAGACTGTAGGTAGGTAGCTATAATGACATCCTGGTTGTCTGGTATAGCTCCATATTTTCCGTCACCAAGGATAACCCAAGTAACTCCTAGAAAATCAGTTGTAACAGAGAAAACTTTGTCGTCTCTGGTACTGTAAAGAAAAGAATCAACAAACTCCCACCTAAAGTCGCCTATTCGTAATTTAACCGTGGTGGGATCTACGTTTGTAACTGCAAGTTTAAACCTTTGAGAGGCTGTTCCATTCGTAGTATAAGGCGTGCTGTACTCAATACCCTGAGTACACCAAATAACGTCGCTGAGGGTTTCTTTTACACCAATAGTCGCTGAAGAATCCGTAACAAACACGCCCTTAGACTGAGTGCCACCACCACCAACAGTACTGACTTTAGTCCCTGGGGGTATAATTATGGCCGTGGCCTGGGGTCTTATCGCTTCAAACTGAACCTCTGCCCTAGCAGAAGACACCTCTCTAATCCTGTACCCTATGGTTTTCGCGTGCCTATACACATTTTCTGGTTGCCTAACCGTGGGTAAAAAGGACTCTAAAGCGTTAGACTCCAGGTAGAATCCTAGCATATCCCCCATAGTTGCAAACAGCTCAATGAGTGTAATGGTTACTGAGGATTCGTTAAGATCTGTAAGTTTTCCATCTGAGATTATTGGAACCCTAGTTATTAGATCTGTTCTTAAGGTATCGAAATCCTTAAGAAAATAATTTGGTTTATACTGTGTAGACGAACCCATATTTAGCCCCCATTACCAAATAACTTCGCCAAGAGAGTTCATTCTGTTAGCTTCTTGACCTGTGTGTAAACTAGCTGTTAGCATCCCACTCTTAACAAACGGGTAGGTGTAACTTCCTTGAATGTGGGAGTTTCTTATAGAGTATGCAATAGACACCCCAATAACAGATTCATCCCCACTGAGGTTGGATACTAAAGTAACGTTTGTGATGTGTATCCTTTTTTCCCAGCGTTGTAGTGCTTCGTAAGTGTAAAGAACTAGCAATCTTTGTAGCAACTCGTCATTTGGCTCAAAAACTAAAGTGGGCAACCGAGACCCAAATTCTAAGTTAAAAACTCTTTCTCCGATTCTAGTTGCTAGAATGATGTGTATAGAATCGTTAATTCTTTCACCGGCTGTAGATGTCTCTAAAGTTCCGATAACCTCTGTGTCGTCGTAGCGCAACGGGAAGTCTATACCTTTTCCTACAACTTCCAAAAGATTTGTAGCAATCGTGGTGTCTACAATAAGCTGTTCTTGGTCGTCTGTGTAAGCCATTAACTAATCCTTGGGATGAAAGTAAAGAAGTCTCTACATACTAATAAATTGCGCATATACGAACCTCGGAAGAGTAACGTGCCTTCTTTCCCAAAAGTACTGCCTAATGAGCTAAGCCCCTTAATAAAATCTTCCTCTGCGTCATGGGAAAAAATGGTGGTTATAAAACCCCCAATAACTTCTTCATTCTTTACGGGCATGGGCACAAGCCCTGTAACTCCTGCGTCCACTAGACTACTGTAAGCCGAACCACCAATCATTACAGGGTGTCCTTCCGAAAGAGCCAGTCGTATTTCTTGCCATTTTTTAAAAGAGAGTAGTTCCCCTAAATCTAAAGCCTGAAGCTTACGAGCTATTTTCCACATGTCTAAAGTACCGGGAATTTTTAAAAAGCTGTAAAATTCCTCTAAATTTTCCCAGGTGTCTGAAAGCCCTTGTATTTTTAGTACTTGCCAAAAAGAAGTTACAACAAGCGGCGTAGTAAGATAATCCCCATAATCACTGTCGTGTAATTGGGGTAAAGGTACCATCACGGGTATGTTTGTAGTACGTACTGCGGGAGAAATATACCGGGGGGTATAGAACTTCGTGTCTATTCTTGGGTATTCTAGCATGTAGGAAAACATACTACCACTGCCCCCAGTTATTCCAAATACTAATAGCGTCGTTGTGTACTCTTATGCCTGTTCTTAAAGCTTCTTGAGGTTCAAATTCTCCTACTTCAGAGTTAGACACGTTGATAGCACAACCCGTGCCAGACATAGTATCAAACCCGGCATTCCCACACACAATGGCTGACCCCTCTACGATAGGAGCGGTGGTATACACCCCACATCCTAGGAGAGAACTTGTGAGGGGGATAGTCATGGGGTCTGTAACTATAGTATTTAAGAGTAAAAGACTATTAGACAGCCCAACAATTAAAGTGGTTATTGTAGAGTTATATGCTTTAAATACACAGCCACTAGCAAGAGAAATCATGGCAAAAGCCGTTGTATAGAGATCAAGTATAGAAGCCGAAGTAACAATTACGGGATCACCAAAAACAACGGCATTATGAGTAACAGTACTTGCGGCATAAGATACCGAGCCTTTATTTTCGGGAATGGTTATGCTATCAATAGTAGTAATGCTATTTGATATATCCAAAGCTTTTCCACCACTAGAAGAAAAAGAATACCCCGATATTTCTGAAGCAATTTCTGACAAGGTTAAACACGTACCAGAAGACTCAAGATCAATAGACCCTTGGGATGCAACACCTTGAATAAAAGCTTTAGACCCATTACCTGCATACACACCGTTACCAGCCCCTAGGGAAATATTAGCAACGTCTCTGAAGTGTATACTCCCCACAGACGGAGATATTCCCGTCAAATAGAACGCATAACCACTCAGATTTTGTGCCTCAAAAGTATCAATACTGTTGATATCAATTTTAGAAAAGCTTGTAAGAGACACTCCACTTCTCCCTGAGGGGAGTGAGATGGAAGCAATGCTTTCCAGTTTGGCTACTGACCGGGAAGAATCGCTTCCAGAAACATCAAAAATAGCTGTTCCTGAGCTACTAATTTCACCAATGCGCTTAATAAGAAGCTCTCCCTCACATACCCCGGATAGGGCCGTATCCTCAGCAGTAATAGCACCAATATCTCTTATAATAAGCTTTGTGTCTGGTTTCGTGGTTATTTTAAGGGGGCTAGAGGATTTTATAAGCCCTGTGGAACTTATTAAAGCTTGGGAGTCATCATTTAGTGTTATGTCAAAAATAGTATCAGGAACACTCAGGGTATCACCTATATTATCCAGGGTTATTTTTGTTTGCCCACTAGCATTAACTTTAAATCCTTCTTCACCACTAGCAACTTTCCCAATACCAGTAAACCCCACATAGCCTCCGGTGGCTAGAATGTTTACCCCAACTCCCGCAGCATTAATTAGAGTCATGTCTTTAAATAGGAGAGTGCCTCCTGTGTAACCGCTTATGTCTATTGCGGTTGTTAAGGAGGTAGCTTCTGTTATATTTCCTACCTGGGTTTTATCATGGTACCCACTAAAAACAAAAGCCTCCTCGGCAGCAGAAGTTACAAGAGTATTACCAAAGATAGACAACGGACCGCTAGTGCCATTTATGCTAATCCCCGCAGACTCAGTTCCAACAACTTTAGTGTTGTCCTTAATAACTCCTCGGGCATCTGTCCCCTCAATACCAAAAGTTTTTCCTGATAGGCTTGTCATTGTTCTAATGTCAACACTAGCATCCTCAATTAAAACACCCGGTCCTGTAGTGGTAGTTACATCTTCAATAAGTCGAGTAGTAATAACCCCATCATTCATGGAATGGTATCCAGAAGCTTCTCCTACTCTAGCTTTCCCCCTAAGATCTTCTACAAAAGCATCATCGGCTTTTACAGCGTCTCCAGTTGTTGTGGATATAACGTCTATGTCTGACATATACACACTAGACTTATTAGTGGAGTGGACTACTGCTGTACCGTTAGTCATAGCCATTAGCTGAAAATCTCTGAAGTAACCCACAGAGTTATTTAGGTACATGACATCATCATTGACAGTAAAGGCCATTTTTACGTTGTTTATAGTTACTGTAGAGTCAGTCGCCTCAAGACATTTGGAGTCTACACTACTAATCTCTTTAACCATGTCTATAGACAGCTCACTATTGTTATCCAATAGCAGCGCAACGTCTACCGGAGAAGTTATTACTTGCACATTATTAAATCTCGCTTTAGACCCAGTATCCAGTTTTACGGCATTGCTTCCCCCGCTGTGTATAGCTCCAATAAGGGAACAATACACCTCGCTGCCATCTTCGGCCCTAACACCCTGAAGACCACCGCTAGTAATCCCTTTAAAGTCTCTAACCTCAATCTTACTGCCTAGTTTTGCAGATACGGCTGGTTTACCTTGTAGCTTATTACCCCCAAACACTTTTAGCGTAGAGGAATTGCTGGCGAACATACAGTCATGATTAGAGTTAAGATCTGATCTAGAGTCAGTAACTACAACCTCGGAGTTATCGTCTGCATGAACTACGTAATCTGGAGCGAATTCCGAAAAAGATCCGGCATGTACCGCGCCTGTGCTCGATTTCGTAGCAACGATATAAGTTGCTTCACAAGCACCGTGCGTACAACCAGTAAACTTAAAAGTACAGAACGCAGATATAGTAATATCGCACTTTTCAAAGATGCAGTCAATGAACTCTACTCTGCAAGAATCACTGACTGAGATAGTAAAACAACCGGATTTGAACAAACACTCTTTAAAAATAGCCACACAGTTGTCTGTTATACGAATAGGTTTTGTTACTTCACACTTTGAAAAGTTTAAAGCATTAGAGCCATACTCAGGAAAAGGTTCTTGGTTTTCTGGGGTGTCCCTGTCATCCTCTGCTAATCTCGGACCTTCATATCCGAAGTGTATACTCTGGTCAAAAATGCACTCTTTAAAAGACCAGTCCATGTGCCCCTCAAAATAGATTTCTTGAGAGCTTAATTTCTTGTTTTTAAGAGAAATACTTGTGGCTTCATGGTCTGAGAATCTGTAGTGTGCGTATAGATCTCGGATATCGCCGCTTGCTGGAGAACTTTTTCCCATAACTAATCCCTATTAAAATCTGCGTCGTTGATAAAGCGTTGACTATCGGGTTCAAACGACGGGATGTTTATGTTACTAAGTGAGCTAAGGTTTGTCACGGGTGACTTAAAAGGGTTCATTTTGTTATTCACCAAAGTTAGTTGATCTGGGCTAGTGTGCCTAAACTCTCCGTCTAAGGTAACATTCCCTTTTATGCGAATGTTGGGGGCTACTAGAACAATATCTGAGTCTGCTCTAACTTCTACGTTCTGTAACCCGGTTACTTTAATTATGCTCCCAACAGCGTCAATCTCTATTCTGCCTTTGTCTACACCACTTTCTTTTAGCACAAGGGTTACTTTTTTCTCCCCTTGGTCTAATTGAATGGCGGCTTTATCTGCAGCGCTATCAATGGCTGTGTCATACCCACTGTGGGATTGTAGGGTTGCTCTACTAGCCCCAGCAGCATTAACATGAATGTCTAAACCTGCGCCCCCTGCGTTCACGAGTCTAACTCTATGTTCCCCGTTGTAAGCCGCCCCAGCTCCAAAAGATTCTTGTTGCGTGCCACTCCCTAATTTACGCCTTATTATCTGTAGAGGGGTAGCTACTGGGTCTTCACCTTCCTCAAGTTTTACTCTTGATACGTGTGACTCAAACCGTAGTTCTGCCCCAAGACGATCAGTTAGTATAACCTCTTCGTCCTCATCGCGCTCTTTAACGACCATAGAGGCACCTTTATAGGTCTTAAACATAACCTGGGTGTCTGGGGTATGATCCTCCATCTGGCGAGCTTCTAGTGGTAACTCTGGGCCTTGCTGCTCCTCCCACCAGTTGTGGTATTCCACAGGTCTTGGGGGAAACCTGTGTTGCTCGTCTGGGCCGTACCCAACTTCGTCTTCATCATGTTTCACGGGTGTCTCTAGCGTTGTTTTAGTGACACCATATCTTTTTCGTTTAGATGGGTTAGCTATCCAGCCACCAAAATATACCGGGTTTGTGGCCACACCTCTTTCGTGGAGAACAAACACCTTAGCCCCCACGTAAGGAACATTAAACGCTCCAAACCCCATTCCTCCACCCTGGGAAAACATGGGGGTACACCAGTCAAGTTCAAACGTAGATACTCTGGGTTTTGTGGGGTCTTCTATCCCCATTTCGGGGCCGTCTTCGAGTATACGCACTAGTACTCGCCCACGGTGTTGGGGGTCTCGGTTGTATTCTACAACACCACGAACTAAAACAATTCGGTTAATGCTAAAAGACCCTTCTCCAAATAACCAATCTCCGGCTAAACTTATTACTGATGCTGGGTTCATTAGCCTATACCCGCCGCACTATCCTCTCCGAAGTATGACTCAATCTCTACAAAAATTGCTTTAGACGCTGATCCAGCGTCGGCGAATCCATTTCGTACTAGGGTTAAGGTGGTAGTGTATGACCCCCCAGATATTTGATGGTGGATACCCGTGATAAGATAAATATTAGACAGGTAGTGAGGCTCTAGCCTCTCGCTAGGCCCCGTAGGCACGAGTATCAAAACCGTAACTAAGTTGAGAATAGCAAGATCTGGGGAGGGGTCTCCGAATACCTCGATAGTTGCAGAGTTTGCCATCATTTGTGTTAAAAGAAAGTAGTTCATGGCCTGTCTATCACCCGCGAGCTTATTTGTCTCTCTATTGGAAATTTCAAGTGTTACTTCATCGTCTAAGTGGTATGCCTTGTGTGGTGCGGCGGTGTTCGCCCCAGTGTTGGTTCCCTCAATATTCTCGGTGTACTCTGGGCTGTTACTTTCTATGTATCCCTCGGGAAGAGCACCAACCTCCGCACGGGTTAGTGTTGTTATACCCCCCAATCTTCGTGATCTTGGGTAAGCACTAAGATACCTGTTAGGCTCGTTTTTTACTTTTGTTACAACTTCACCCGTTTCTAAGTTATCTGACTTGTGTACAAACCCTGTCCCACCGGCAATAGCGAAAGGAATACCTATAATCGTTGGGGTGAAACTAATCACATCCGACATAGGATCTCGCATGTACACATACCGCCGAACGGGGTATTTATCAAAATCAATTGGCCCGTAGTAAAGAGTACCCTTGACTTTCCCCTCTTTCGCAGTAGATGTGTAGACTAACTCAAAAGTATAAGGCCCATATTTCTTGTCGTTGGGTCTAGCGTCGTTAACAATGCGTTCTATGAACTGTAAGGCTGTTTCGTTATCCCCCATTTTAAACGACTTGTGTTGTTCCTCTGTGGTTTCAAACCCCTGGGCGCAACCCCATAAATCCTCTGGTTTTTGGTCTTCTGGTAGCTCAGAGCCCCTGTTGTTTATAGACTTAAGATCCCACTCCATTAAGTCGCAAACTTTTTGAATGGTATCATGTAAACTTAAGTTATAAGTTTTTGGTAAAACTCGTCTTTTTAGGTGTTTGTTTGGAGCTGACCCAATAGATAACCCCTCTATGGTTAAATGAACTCCGTTGGTAACCATCTGGGTTGTATAGGCGGAAACATACCCCACAAAGAAAGTGCTACCCTCTGGCTTAGCAACAGTTTTGTTTTCGCTACGGTACCCAAACCTAAGATGTATGGGTATCATTGCATTTTGATCTGAGGAGTCTTCGTTGGTTGCGTTGTATACCCCCTCTGCTACGTCTATTCCAGAGACACCCGTAGTGAGCATAAGCTCTTCTATTGCTACGTACTCTGGGTCAAAAAGCTCAATAGAAAATTTACCAACAGAGGAACCCGCCGCTTCTGTGAAGGAGAATGCTACTAGTGTCCTTGGCTTACCATCTGGAGAATTGATAACATCAATATTACGGATAAAAAGCTGCACGAACGGTACCATGGTCTGGTACATCGGCGCGGTTTTGTTTCTCAGTTGATTTGGCATTAAGAGTGTACTCCTAATGTAAATAATCGAGTGACCGTGGGTATTCGGAGTAACATCCCAGGGTACATACCCTCAAAGGGGTCTGCTATGCCATTAACCCACAGTATAACCCAGTATAAGTCAGGAGTTTTATAGTGCTTATAAGAGATTATGTCTGGGCGACCTAAGTCCCCACCTTCCACAGTGTACAGAGTATCTGAAGGGTCAGGGGTAACGGCAACAGGATAAAAAGTTCCTAGAAAGTAATGCCCTGTTCCATTTTCCTGATACCCCCAAGATTTCCGGTATTTAGCCGATAACTTTTGAATATTCTTGGGCAACTCTCCTTTACTTAAAGGAGTAAGCAAACTTTTGTAAGGTGTTTCCGTCAAAAATTTTTGGGGTGAACTCATACTAGCTCCTAAGGAAGTGGCGCAGGCAGCAGATTAGGCGGGTGGCCAAAGACAGCTATGGGTATATCAGTGTAAGCAGACCCTCCTAGGCTGCCTCCTCCCTCCTGATTTTTGCCTATAACCGCTTGATGGCGGTCAAAGGGTCTACCCCCATCCATATTCTGTCCATACTCAACAAACGCGCAGTCTACTTGAGCCCTGAAAGCTGTGGCTTTTGGCCCATCAATAGCCCAAGGCCCTTCCCACGTAGTATTAACACTGTTTAGTGTACACTGCATACCCAAAGATTGCCCAACGATTACAATTAGTCCCGGGGGAGGTCTCACAGTGTCACCAACGTAGCTTGGGTATGTTTTACTCTCTAACCACCTAACTTGCTTAATAACCCAATCTGAGGAGTATTTGGTTGGGTTTGCTGAGTCTTCCCCATTTGAAACCGTAGCAGCAAATTGTAAAGAAAGACTCATGCTTCTTGCTGTAGACCCATTATAACCAACTAGAGGTAGAGATCTACCAATAATAGGAATTTCGCTCCACAGGGCAGATTTAGACTCAGTTATCGTTTGGGGCATTAACTGGAACTCAATTCTAGAGTCATCGGTTTTATCAATAATGAAACAAAAAGCTTCTGGGGTCAAAACTTTAGCATGTTGTGCTTGTGCCATACCCGCCTACCTCCTAGTATCCCGCAGCGCGAGATAAAATTCTGTTTTGTTCGTCTTGTCCTGGTTGAGGTTGGCGTAAAGGACCCATAGTAGGATTAGACCCTTTAGTTTCTCCGTAATAGATAGGGGTTTTTTCAGCCATGATAGTTAGTTTACCTAGAATCTGAGCTAGCGTCACAACCTGCTTTTCCCCCAACTCTTCAGTTTTGGTCTTTTGACTACCTTGTAAGCGTCTAATCTTATCCGCCGTGGCACTGTGGGAGTTGATTGGTTTAACAGTACTAGCGGTTGCAGACTCAGAGAGAGTAGCCCCTTGGGATTTTCTGAGTTGGGCTAATCCTTCTAAAGACATTTCTCTCCCGTCTTCTAGAATACCCTCCGGGTTTATTCCCCCCACTGTCCCCGATGCGCCTGTAACTGTCTCCGATGCGCCTGTAACTGTCTCCGATGCGCCTGTAAGTTCCGCGACTGTCATATGCCTTCGTCTAGCAATTTCTGCCGTAATTTCTTCGCCGTTTCTTTTAACATGCCTACTCGCTTTTTCTGCGACTTCTGCGGAGGTAAGCTCTGCTTCTTTGTCTCTTCCAAGTGCGTGGTTAATAAGATCTTTCCAAAAACGTGTAAACAGGTCCTTAACACTATCTGCGTCGAGAGCAGATTCCCAAAAGGCTTTAAAAAGAGATTTAATACTCTTAGGTATATCCCTAATAAACCGGACTACTGAGCTAACTCCGCTGGCGAAGTCTGTCATGGCAACCATTGCAGTCGTAAAAGCTCGGGTTATGTTAGCAATACTCTTAGCAATTTTACCTAAGAACCAAAAAACAGCTCCAAGTATGTCCCCTATTACATCTTTGTTATCAATGATAAACGTAGTAACATTCTTAAATATTTTTGCAAGATTAGTGATGATTTTCTTGGAAGTCTCCCATGCCGTCTTTAGCCCTTCCTTCATATCTGGACCCATATTTTTAAGGCCCTTGAATATATTTTTTACTATTTTCCAGAGATCTGAAGATATGTCTGTTATGTAGGTCCAGACCTCCTTCATGACTGTTTTTATTGCAGACCATGAGTCTTGTAGGTACCCAAAGAAGTCCTTGCTAACTTCCCAGGCAGCTAAAGATGCTTTCTTAATAAAATCCCAAGCAACTTCAGCCTTGTCAGCTAGCCACCCCATAGCCACTATTCCCGCGTCAACAACTTTTCCAAAAAACTTCTCAATAGCAGGCTTATGTTTTTCAAAAAAAGAAGATACACTTTCTTGAGCCTTTTTCATGAATTTTTGAATCCCGGCTAATCCAGCTAAAGCAAACTTGTCTGGATCATCCATGATTCTAGCAGCGAGACTTTTTTGCTCTTGGGTTTCCCCGTTTGCTTCCTTGGCAGCATCACCGGAAGTTATAAGTCTTCTACCAACATAAGCACCAATAGACAGCAACGCTACCTTAGTAATAAGACCTTTTATACCCCCACCACCTGTGAAAGCACTTAGCTTGCCTCCCGTTAGAGCATCCCCAACCCCAAAGGCAGCTTTACCTAGCACGGCACCAGCCCCAAATGTAGAGAGTCCTCCACCAAGTTTCTTGTCTAGCTTATCAAAGACAGAGGCACCCTTTATAGCCATTTCCTCTAGCTTACCCATCACAGTACCAGTAGCTCTAATAATTTTTTCACCTGAAGTAATAGCCGCTGATTGAGTAGTCCCTTGGAGCTGTTCTAACATCTCTGTTAAGGTTCCACGAACAAAAGATGATGTGTCTCCCGCAGCTCCTGTGGTGTCCTTGTTTCCGTACTTACTTGGGTCTCCAATTCCTTTAATTGCTATGTCAGAGAAGGCCCCTATACTCTCAAAAGATGAACCAAGAACTGTCCCCTTTAAGGAAGCTCCACTCAAATCCCTGTTGCTCATACCAAAGGATTTTTTTGCAAATTTAGACCCTGAGTTCGCGGCTATCATTATTTCTGAGTCACTTGCTAGCATCTGGTCTATGGTTTTTCTGTACCCACCAGACTTAGCTAAAGCGTGAAACTTAATAAGCTCCTCAGGGCTACTTTGTATCTTGCTTCGTATGGCTTGGGGGGTGGACATATCCAAACC
>Ga0164315_10004213_pt1 | contig 11150 bp, 6 predicted proteins | sample GuaBasSedimGuay6_FD_113737 | JGI IMG/M metagenome (GOLD analysis project Ga0164315, IMG submission 113737) | Subseafloor sediment microbial communities from Guaymas Basin, Gulf of California, Mexico - Guay6, Core 4569-2, 0-3 cm | ecosystem: Environmental > Aquatic > Marine > Hydrothermal vents >...
CACCGCATGAAGGGTGACAACACATTGTGGCAAGTGGGCACCGACCACGCCGGCATCGCCACGCAAATGGTGGTTGAGCGCCAGCTTGAGGCCGACGGCATTAGTCGCCACGATCTCGGTCGCGATAAATTTATTGAAAAAGTCTGGGAGTGGAAGAAAGAATCCGGCGGTAATATTACCCAGCAGCTACGCCGTCTTGGTGCCTCACCCGACTGGTCCCGCGAACGCTTCACCATGGACGATGGTTTCTCGGACGCGGTGCAAGAGGCCTTTGTCCGTCTTTACGACGACGGCCTGATTTATCGCGGCCAGCGCCTGGTTAATTGGGATCCGAAACTGCACACCGCCATTTCTGATCTCGAAGTAATCTCCGAAGAAGAACAGGGCCACCTGTGGCACTTTCGCTATCCGCTGAGTGATGGCTCGGGCCACATGATCGTCGCCACCACCCGCCCCGAAACCATGCTCGGCGACACCGCCGTTGCAGTACACCCCGACGATGAGCGCTATCAAGCCTACATTGGCAAGACCATCACCCTGCCCCTTACCGGCCGGGAAATACCGATTATTGCCGACGACTATGTCGATATGGCCTTTGGTTCAGGCTGTGTAAAAATCACCCCGGCCCACGACTTTAACGATTACGACATTGGCCAGCGCCACCAGTTGCCGATGATCAATATTTTCGACCGAGACGCCAATCTCAACACCAATGTGCCGGAAAAATATCAGCGCATGGATCGCTTTGACGCACGCAAGGTCGTGGTCGACGATCTCGATGAACTGGGCCTGCTTGAAAAAGTCGATGCCCACACACTGAAAACACCGCGCGGTGATCGCTCCAACGTGGTTATCGAACCCTGGCTCACTGACCAGTGGTATGTCAGCGCCAAGCCTCTGGCCGAAAAAGCCATCGACGCGGTTGAGCAACAAGACATTCAGTTCGTGCCCAAGCAATACGAAAATATGTATTTTTCGTGGATGCGCGATATTCAGGACTGGTGCATAAGTCGCCAACTGTGGTGGGGCCATCGCATCCCGGCCTGGTATGACGAGGCGGGTAATATTTACGTCGGGCGCAGTGAGGCCGATGTGCGCAGCAAGCATAGTCTCGACGACAGCATTAAACTGCGTCAGGACGACGACGTGCTCGACACCTGGTTCTCCTCCGGGCTGTGGACTTTCGGCACTCTCGGCTGGCCACAAAATACCGATGAACTGAAAACCTTTCACGGCACTGACGTACTGGTCACCGGCTTTGACATTATTTTCTTTTGGGTGGCGCGCATGATTATGCTCACCCTGTATTTCATGGACGACGTGCCCTTTAAAACCGTTTACGTTCACGGCCTGGTGCGCGACGGCCAGGGGCAGAAAATGTCCAAGTCCAAGGGCAATGTCCTCGACCCCATCGACCTGATTGATGGTATCGAATTAGAGCCACTGGTAACCAAGCGCACCACCGGCATGATGCAACCGCAAATGCGCGAAAAAATCGCCAAGCAAACCCGCAAAGAATTCCCCGATGGCCTCTCGGCCTACGGCACCGATGCCCTACGCTTCACCTTCTATTCGCTGGCATCAACCGGGCGCGACATTAAATTCGACGTCGGCCGTATCGAGGGCTTCCGCAACTTCTGTAATAAAATATGGAATGCCACCCGCTACGTGCTGATGAACACCGAAGAGCACGACTGCGGCCAGGACGGCAGTGACGACTACCAGCTATCTATTGCCGACCGCTGGATTATCAGCCGCCTGCAAGATGCCGAGCAGCAGGTGATTGACGGCATCGAAAGCTACCGTTTCGACCTCGCCTCACAGGCACTTTATGACTTTGTTTGGTCCGAGTACTGCGACTGGTATTTAGAATTATCCAAGCCCATTCTCTGGGACGACAATGCCAGCGAGGCCGTAAAGAAAGGCACCCGTCGCACCCTGATTCGCGTACTCGAAAGCATTATGCGCCTGGCCCACCCGATGATGCCCTTCATCACTGAAGAGGTCTGGCAAAAGATTCATACGCTGGCGGGCAAGCAGGGTGACACCATCATGCTCCAGCCCTTCCCCACTCCCGACGACAGCCAGCGCGATGCCACCGCTGACGCCGATATTGAGTGGATCAAGCAAATCATCATGGGCGTGCGCAATATTCGCGGCGAAATTAATATCTCCCCCGGCAAGCTACTGCCTCTGCTATTTCAAAATGGTGGCCCTGAAGACCAGCGTCGCCTCAACGAAAATGCCCAGTACCTAACGAAACTGGCCAATCTTGAATCGGTGCAATGGCTCGACGCCGACGCACCCGTGCCACCCTCGGCAACAGCCCTGGTGGGCGACATGGAAATTTTCGTGCCCATGGCTGGCGTTATCGACAAAGACGCAGAGCTGGCGCGCCTCGACAAAGAGCTGGGCAAATTGAATAAAGAGCTCGGGCGTTTAAAAGGCAAGTTATCTAACGAGAAGTTTATCGCCAATGCACCGGATGACGTGGTCGCTAAAGAGCGTCAAAAGCAGAGTGAGGTTGAGAGCGCACTAACTCGATTGGAGGAACAAAAAGAGAAAATCACCGCTCTGTAAAAACAGGGCTCTTATTGGGCGCATTTGAGCAATCTTGCGCCTTAAAAAACTCGAGCAATATTTGACGATTGGCTCCTTCCATAAAGGTGGCCGTGTGGCGGCCACCTGTAGCAATACGCTGATGATAGCCCTTGTGATTCTCAATTAATAAATCCAGATTCGAGAAAGGGATAATCCTATCTTCTTTACTATGGAAGAATAATATCGGGGTTTTGGAAAGGCTGGCCAAGCCATCGATGGGGTCATACTGATCGTAAGTACTCCAAAACACAGGAAAGTGGAAGGGCCACGTTACCCAGGACTGTCGCGTAACATGGCTGGCAATATCTCGATAGCGAGTGAAGGCAGCATCACTAACCAGGCCACACAGTTGTGGGTTATCCGCATGTTTGGCAACATCGTGCAGCATTAAGCTGGCACCAATGCTCTGCCCAAGAATAAAAAAGGGCTGCTCTTTCATCTGAGCAGAGCTGCTCATCCAGTCTACTGCAGCATCAATATCGAGAAAAATATCAGGTAGTTTTGGCACACCATCAGAACGCCCAAAGCCGCGATAATCCAGTAATAAAACCTGATAACCCGCTTTAGGCAACCAGCGAATATTGTAAATATGGGTGCTTATATTCTCCGCATTGCCATGTAGATATAACACGCTACCTTTGGGCTTATCGCTGGTGGGCAAGAACCAGGCGTGTAGTTTAGTGCCGTCTTTAGCTACCAGCTGTACATCTTCGTAGGGCAGCGCATAGGCAGAAGGCGTTTGAAGATGAGCTTTATAGGGGAAGAAAAATAAATTCGAACAGCCGCTTAGCGACAAACATAATAATGCTGCTGCAATATAACGGATGATATGGTGCTCCTGCTTAGCATTACTTTTCATGCCTATTTAATCCATCAACTAAGGGGTTTTCCATCACTCAAAAATAGTGTCGGTAACCCAGTTTAATATTATTTTCCTGATACACACCTTCTTTCACACCCTCGGCTGTTAAGCGTATTGCTTTATTTTTCGCGAATTCATAACTCAGCCCAAAGCTCATCGAATAGCGCTCCACACCGTTTAATAGTTTATAAGTGGTTAAATCGAGCGTCGTACTCATATTATAAATTTCACCAATAATGCCCAGAGAAATACCTGCGCCGACCTGATGATTGCCATTGTGCATTTCATTATATTCGTAGCGGCCCGTTATGAGGGTGTAATAAAGTAGATCATCGTTAAGCTCAACGCTATAACCTCTGCCGCCTGTAATATGGGGTGCTAATTGATCGCCATCATCACTGTAAATCCTCTCCATACCGCCATTCACTCGCCAGGAAGAGGGCTTAAATAAGATATCCCTGCCAGCAAATGAATTGATCTCTACAAAGTCCAGGCGCTCAAGCGTTGATCTTCCGCTTTGCCATTGCCGAGCGGTAACTCCAAGCATTTCAATACCCAGGCCCAGGGGATAACCAGGGCCGGGGTCTAATAAGTCGTGGTAGGTCATACGCCACTGCCCTTCAATAAACTCTTCGCTGCCTTCACTACCTGCAGCAACAGCCATGCTCATTGTTTTATGCCCCTCTATAGGGTCAAAAGGGCGAGGCAAGGATGAGAGATCAGCATTCCCATGCTCATTGATTTCGACTAACAAACGGTGGCTACGTTTAGCCATGGCCTTATCACGGGCGGTCCTGGTTTGTTTATGACGTAAATAATTGTAGGCCACATAGAGGATATTTTGCTTATCGCCAGGGCTGCTACTTTTATATTCCTCCTCTTCAACAAGCCCTGTATCGATGGACAAATCATGGGCCAGTGTCTTCTGTACCGGGCTTAACGATGATGCGATATATTTTATTTTCTCGATATGTGAGGCGCGATAGTTAATGTTTTTTATCATACCGTGGTCGCGGACCACTCTAACGGTATCGGTAGGAATTGCTTTGTAGTCAAAGGTTGATAGCAAATCAATATTGGGGCGAGCAATCTCAAGTAGCTCTAACAAACGGAAACTACAATTCTCATCCGTAAAGAAATAGTCGAAACTTATCCCCTTTAGCTCCCAAAGGTGGACAACGAGCTTGTTAACCTCTTCAGGTGTCAGGTCTAACTGGTATTCCCATAGGCCTCTATTTTCTATGTTCGAATACTGCTTAATTTTTTTATAGTACGGCTCCATAGCAAACAGCCCAGGATAACCGCCCGTCAGTCCTCGCCAGGCGTAAAAAAGAGAGTTCTCACCCTCGCGCACATTGGCGCCAAAGTTAACGGCATAAGATAGCCATTGCGAGGGATTGACACTTTTCGGGGGGTCAATTCGCAATAAAGTATGCCCATACATGGATGAAGGGCTATTCACAAAATGAGATGCGAAGATTAGGGTGACCGTTTCCGCATTAATAGCGTTTCGCCAAACCTGGTATTCAGCGCAATTCTGTTGGGGTAGCTCGTTTCGATCGAATGATAATTCACTGGCGATCCAGTTTAAGCGGGCAACAAAGCGACATTGAGCATGTTCGTTGCCAGTATTAGCCGTATCAAAAAAAGCACTCAGGGTTGCCTTTAGCTCATCTTGTGGTGAAAACTTTCCATTCTCACTGAGGAAAAAACCAGGGTCATCGGTGTAACTTTCAAATTTATTATTAGCCGTGCCTACGGTGTTGTAATGACCTAACGCTAGCCAATACGGTTTTTCATACAACTTTTTATTCTCAGCTTGTCGCTGTAATTTTTCAACCGTGCTTAGTGCAAAAGACTGACTTGATGCGAAGAGAAGAATTAGCAGAGATAAACGCGTAAACAACGGGAAGTAGTATTTTTTGTTAGGTGTCAAGGTGTTTGTCTCTGCCAATAAGCAATAAAAAAGGCCAGCTTTAAACTGGCCTTTTTTATTAAGGTTACGATGAATCAGGATACGACGTATTTAGCCAACCTTTCATCATTAGACAGAAGACTGTCTATGGCAGTCATGAGCTGATCGCCGGTCACTTCTGATGATGGTGCAATAGTATTGAAGTTGTCATGAGTTAATTGATTAAAGTACGCACGATCTTCTTTTTCAATACCGATCATCACAGCCAGAGCATCAAGGGCTTCGCCCTCACCTTTGGCAATATCTTCGACGATATCATCCGCGAAATCGGCAGCAGCAAACCACGACTTACCACCGTAGGGCATTGGGTGGTGAGTTTGGCAACCGTTCGTATTAGAGGTCATGCCAAACAAGGCATTACTCGCAGTGCCGTTAGTAAGAGACGCTAATACATAGGGCACCAGGCCACTTTGACCCTCAAAAATTAGAGCACCCCAGCCACAACCATGTTCTTCAGGGTCAGCGAGGGTTGCAGATGACAGACATACAAGAGCTAATCCAGTTAGTATTTTTTTCTTCATTAGTATTCTCCTTAATGTGAAAGTCGCATTTTGCCAATCGAATATAACCTAATTCTTACAGTAGGGGAACTTTGCGGCTGAACATCAAAACCAACGATATTGAGCTGCCGCTGAGATACGGCCACACCAAACAAAGCAATCGCAGCTCACCCCTTTCATAGCCCCATATACTGAACAACTTGAAACACTACCTATTCGTAGAAGTTCACACTTATCAACACCCACCCTTTATTCCTCCCGCCCTTCCCTGCTAGCCTTCATAACATCCAAAACCCTCTTATTCGAAGGCCTTCAAGTCATGGAATTTCTTGATTTACTACGCACCATCGTCAAAAAAGACGGCTCCGACCTCTACTTTTCAACCGGTGCCCCACCGAGCATGAAAGTGTTGGGTAAGCTCTCACCCATTACTGATAAGCCTTACGCCAAAGGTGAGATCAGAGAAATCGCCTACAAAATTATGGACGCGGATCAAATCGCTGAATTTGAGCACAAGCCGGAAATGAACCTGGCCATATCAGAGAAAAACATCGGCCGTTTCCGCGTTAATATTTTCAAGCAGCGTAGTGATGTCGCCATGGTCGTGAGGGTGATCAAAACCGATATCCCCCACTTTCGTGATTTAGGCTTACCCGAGATCGTACCCAAGCTGGTCTTACAGAAACGCGGCCTGGTACTGTTTGTTGGTGGCACCGGCTCGGGTAAATCGACCTCGTTGGCCTCACTTATCGACTATCGCAACACCCACACCTCTGGCCATATCATTACCATTGAAGACCCGGTTGAATTTCTACATCCCCACAAAAAGAGCATTGTTAACCAGCGCGAAGTTGGCGTTGACACCGACAGCTACGAAGACGCACTGCAAAACACCCTTCGCCAGGCCCCCGATGTCATCCTGATTGGCGAGATTCGCAGCCGTGAAACCATGGAGCACGCCCTGGCCTTTGCCGAAACCGGCCACCTCTGCCTGTCCACCCTGCACGCTAACAACGCCAACCAGGCACTTGAGCGCATTATCAACTTCTTCCCCGAAGAACGGCACAAACAGCTCTTTCTTGATTTATCGCTAAATTTGCGCGGCATTATCTCGCAGCGACTAGTGCCCACCGTTGATGATAAGCGAGCTGCCGCTATTGAAGTATTACTCGGCACGCCACGAGTGATTGATCTGATTAAAGGCGGCAATGTCACCGAAATTCGCGAGGTCATGGAAAAGTCAGAAAACCAGGGTATGAAAACCTTTGACTCGGCCCTTTGTGAACTCTACGACGCTGGTAAAATCAATCTGCAAGAAGCCCTGCTCAATGCTGACTCACGCAACAACTTACGCCTGAAAATACAACTGCAGCACGGCAACAACCCTCCCAACGTTGTTGGTCAAACAGCTGCGCCCGTCAAAGGTGCCCCTATCAAACCTGGCACACCACCAAAACGCACCGTTGCCAGCGGCGCCGGTCTTAGTCTTGAACCCATCCAGGTAAAAGAAGAAGAAACAGAAGAAGAGGAAGAAAAGGTCATCGAAGAGAACTATATGGTGCAAAGCGGGCCAGTAGACTGATCGTAATAACGGTATAAAACAACGAATCTGACTGACTGATAAAAGGCACCGCAATGGTGCCTTTTTTTGTTCTCGCAATACGGCGGCACCTGCCCCACAGACGATAAAAGCACGAACAAATTTATCCGGTTCAACTCGACGCGCTGGCAACAAATCCTTATAGTACGCACCCTCAGAAAACCCACAGCGCCACCCCCCAGCTTTCAGGAATAAACCGTTGATCTCAGCAGCTAATATCACCATGCAATTTGGTGCCAAACCCCTATTCGAAAATATTTCCGTTAAATTTGGCAACGGCAACCGCTACGGCCTGATCGGAGCCAATGGCTGCGGCAAGTCGACCTTTATGAAAATACTGGACGGCAACCTCACGCCCAGCGCAGGCAATATTTCCCTCAGCCCCAACGAGCGTATCGGCACCCTGCACCAGGACCAATTTGCCTTTGAAGACGTCAGCGTCATCGACACCGTACTCATGGGCCACAAAGAGCTGTGGGTTATCAAGCAAGAGCGCGACCGCATCTACAGCCTGCCCGAAATGTCGGAAGATGAGGGCATGAAAGTGGCTGAACTCGAAATTGAATTTGCTGAGCTCGACGGCTACAGCGCCGAGAGCCGCGCCGGTGAACTGCTGATGGGTGCCGGTATTGACGAAGAACTGCACTTCGGCCCCATGAGCCAGGTCGCCCCCGGCTGGAAGCTGCGCGTACTGCTTGCCCAAGCGCTGTTCTCAGATCCCGATATACTGCTGCTCGATGAGCCCACCAACAACCTCGACATCAGCACCATTCGCTGGCTCGAAGATGTGCTCAACGACAGTAAAAGCACGATGATCATTATTTCTCACGATCGCCATTTTTTGAATTCGGTCTGCACCCACATGGCTGACATCGACTACGGTGAACTGCGTGTCTACCCGGGTAATTACGACGACTTTATGATCGCCGCTACCCAGGTGCAGGAGCGCATGCAGTCGCAAAACGCCAAAAAGAAAGCGCAAATCGCCGAGCTGCAACAATTTGTCAGCCGCTTCTCTGCCAATGCATCCAAGGCCAAACAAGCCACATCGCGCGCCAAGCAGATCGACAAAATCAATCTCGACGACATCAAGCCCTCGAGCCGCGTCACGCCTTATATTCGCTTTGCCCAGGAGAAAAAGCTCCACCGCCAGGCACTGACCATTGAACACCTTGGCCACGGCTTTGACGGCAAAGAACTCTTCAAGGATAGCAGCCTGATATTAGAAGCCGGTGCACGCCTTGCCGTGATCGGTGAAAACGGCGCGGGTAAAACCACCTTCCTACGTTGCTTAATGGGTGAGATCGCCGCCAACGAAGGCAAAATAAAGTGGGCCGAAAATGCCACCCTCGGTTACTGCCCTCAGGACAGTAGCGCAGAATTTAAAAGCGACACCAACCTCTTCGACTGGATGAGCCAATGGCGTAAACCCAGCCACGACGATCAAATAGTACGCGCTACCTTAGGCCGCTTACTGTTCTCATCAGAAGATTCAGAAAAGGCCGTGCGCGTTTGCTCAGGTGGTGAAAAGAACCGCCTATTGTTTGGCAAGTTAATGATGACAGACAACAACGTGATGATTCTTGACGAGCCCACCAACCACCTCGACATGGAAGCTATTGAGGCATTAAACCTGGCGCTGGAACACTACGAAGGCACGCTGATTTTCGTCAGCCACGACCGGGAATTTGTATCATCTCTCGCAACACGCATTATCGAAATCAAAGACCACAAGTTAAACGACTTTAAAGGCACCTACGACGAGTTTCTTGCCCATCAGTTGACTCAAGCCTAAAGCGTTTCCAGCACGTCTAAATCAAGGTGAGTCGCTAGAGCATCTTGATTTAGACTGTGGGGAAGATCCCCCAACAGCGGACAAGCCATTCGGCTTTTTAGATCCGCAAGCATTTCAGCGTGACACTCATTAGCACCACTGGCCTGATTCGCCACCCAGCCCACCAAATGCAAACCATCGGCGCGAATGGCTTCGCCACTGAGCAGGGCGTGATTTAAACAACCCAGCTTTATATCGACCACTAGAATGACGGGCACCTTGAGTAATTTTGCAATATCAGCAAAGGTCTCAGTATCGTTGAGAGGCACTCGCCAACCACCGGCACCTTCTATTACGGTTAAATCAGCCTTTAGATCGAGCACCGACTGACTGTGTGCGGCGAGCTGTTTTGCGTCGAGTCGCAAACCCTCGCGCGCCGCGGCAAAGTGCGGCGCTATGGCTGGTTCGAGTGCAAAGGGGTTTATCTGTTCATAACGCAGTTCAACAGTGCAGGCCTGTTGTAAAAATAAGGCGTCGTCATTGCGTAAACCTTCGGCCGTCATTTCACAACCAGCTGCTACCGGCTTAACGGCAGCGGTACTTAAGCCGCGCTTTGCTGCTGCCTGCAGTAAGGCAACGGCAACGGAGGTTTTACCGACACCGGTGTCTGTGCCGGTAATAAAATAGGCCTGGGTCACAGGGTGTCACCGCCCACGGTTATTAAAGCCAGGGCGAGGGTGTCGAGCAAGGCATCAAGCTGCGCTACTTCGTGCTCGGCGGTCAGGGTAATGCGCAAGCGCGCACTGCCGACTGGCACGGTCGGTGGGCGAATAGCGCCGGTCCAAAAACCCGCCTCAAGTAGATACTCACCAATTTTTATGACCTTTGCATCGTCGCCAATTAACACTGGCTGAATGGGCGTGGGCGACGCCATGACAGGAATACCCCGCTCGGCAGCACCTTGTTGAAAGTGTGCAATCAATGTTTGCAGCTTTTGCCGACGCCAGCTTTCACTGTCAATTAATTTCAGTGCAGCCCGTGTTGCGGCGGCGACTGCCGGGGGCAGAGCTGTGGTGTAAATATAAGTGCGGGCAAATTGAATGAGGCTTTCAATAAGCGCTTCGCTGCCCGCGACAAAAGCCCCGAAAGTGCCGAAGGACTTACCCAGGGTGCCAACCAAAATCGGCAGGCGGTTTATGTCCATGGCGAAGTGTTCGGCAATACCGCGACCGGTTTCACCGAGCACGCCAAAGCCGTGGGCGTCATCGACCAGTAGCCAGGCATTATTTTGATCGGCAATATTAGCCAGTGCGGGTAAGTCGGCGAGATCGCCGTCCATGCTAAAAACACCGTCTGTGGCGAGCAGTTTGCGTTGCCCACTATTGTCCGCCAACAAAGCATTTGCCGCCGCTATATCGCTATGGGCATAGCGCTTGAATTGCGCACGGCAGAGGAAACCGCCGTCGAGCAGCGAGGCATGGTTGAGCTTGTCTTGTACCACCAAGTCGCCCTGCCCCATTAGTGCGCGAATCACGCCCACATTGGCCATATAGCCGGTGGAGAATAGCAGTGCGCGGGGGCGGTCAGTAAAGGCAGCTAGCTCTTCTTCAAGAGCCTGATGTTCAGCACCGTGACCACTCACCAAGTGAGAGGCACCGCTGCCGACACCGTATTGATTCGTCGCCTGCTGGAAAGCTGTAATGACTGCGGGATGATTTGCCAGGCCGAGGTAATCGTTACTGCTAAAACCCAGACGGCTTTTTCCATCGACCAGCACCTCCACACCCTGGGGGCTCTGCAAGGTTTTGCGCTGCCGGTAACGGCTCTGGCGCTGACGC
>Ga0164315_10004214_pt1 | contig 11140 bp, 5 predicted proteins | sample GuaBasSedimGuay6_FD_113737 | JGI IMG/M metagenome (GOLD analysis project Ga0164315, IMG submission 113737) | Subseafloor sediment microbial communities from Guaymas Basin, Gulf of California, Mexico - Guay6, Core 4569-2, 0-3 cm | ecosystem: Environmental > Aquatic > Marine > Hydrothermal vents >...
AACAATTCGGGCAATAAAGCTGAATAGGCTTCGATCGACGCCAGTGATGCCTGTCGTGTTGCCTTGTTTTCGGCGGCAGTATCGAGTTCGGCAATAAAGGCCTGCGACGCTTCCGCCCAGTTATCGGGTAACTGTTTACTCATGCGGCGCTCAAACTCCGCGGCCAGTTCCGGATGTTCCTGTTTATAGGCCTCGAACCTGGCATTCCAGGCATCTTCCCTGGTTTGTCCCGCCAGTCGATGATCCCATGCCTCATAAATCTCTTCGGGTATTACGAAAGGCTCATGCTCCCATTGAAGTTCAGCCCTGGTGAGTACAATCTCCTCTGCGCCCAGTGGAGCACCGTGGCAACTGTGGCTTCCGGCCTTGTTCGGCGAACCAAAACCAATGATAGTTTTGCAGCAAATCAATGACGGCCTGGCCGTAATTGCGCGGGCTGCTTCGATAGCTATCTTGATCGCATCGGCGTCATGGCCATCGACCTCGATCACATGCCAGTTATAGGCTTCGAAACGTTTGGCGGTATCATCTTCGAACCAGTCCTTGACCTTGCCGTCGATCGAGATGCCATTATCGTCCCAGAATGCGATTAGTTTGCCGAGGCCGAGAGTGCCCGCGAGCGAACATGCCTCGTGTGATATGCCTTCCATCATGCAGCCATCGCCCATGAATACATAGGTATAATGATCGACTATGGGATGCTTATCCTGGTTAAACTGGGCAGCCAGCGCGCGTTCGGCGATGGCCATGCCAACCGCGTTTGCAACACCCTGTCCTAATGGTCCAGTCGTGGTTTCAATGCCCGGGGCATAACCATACTCGGGATGTCCGGGTGTTTTCGAATGCAATTGGCGAAAGTTTTTAAGATCGTCGATCGAGATTTCATATCCGCTCAGGTGTAACACCGAATACGGCAACATTGAACCGTGCCCGTTGGACATCACGAACCGGTCCCGGTCGACCCACTCCGGATTCGAGGGGTTGTGATGCATGAACTCGCGAAACAACACTTCGGCGATATCTGCCATTCCCATCGGTGCACCAGGGTGACCTGAATTGGCTTTCTGAACAGCATCCATACTCAACGCTCGTATTGCATTGGCAAGCGTTCTATGTGATGGCATATCTAAACTCCCGGGAACCTGGTTATCGTTATTTCCTGTCACCGACCGCGGCTATAGAGGAAATTCACCCCTACCTGAACGGCCAAACAGTTTATTTGAGTGGCACCTGTTCCGATAAGGCGCGATATTCTCTCGCAAATGTAAATCTACGGCAACTCTAAAAATGTAATAACCTCATCAATTGAGACCATAGCGATGTAAATAGCATTTTAAATTTTTCAGCCTGGGTTCAAAACACTACCCGCTCTCTTGCCTTTTGCTGTGCAATCTACATAATGCGCTTCTTTACATCTTAACGGGCTCCGATCATGTCGAAATCCTTCATCTTTACTTCAGAATCTGTTTCCGAAGGACACCCAGACAAGGTTTCAGATCAAATCTCCGATGCGATTCTAGATGCTTTGCTGGAGCAGGACATAACATCACGCGTCGCCTGCGAAACCCTGGTTAAAACCGGCATGGTACTGCTGGCGGGTGAAATTACGACATCGGCCTGGGTCGATATGGATGCCGTGGTACGCGAGACGGTGAAGGCGATAGGTTACGACAACCCGGAATGCGGGTTTGACGGCAATACCTGCGCGGTACTGACCGGCCTGGGTAAGCAATCCGACGATATTGCAATGGGTGTAGATGAATCTGTCGACCATGAACAGGGGGCTGGAGACCAGGGACTCATGTTTGGTTATGCGAGCAATGAGACCGACGTCCTGATGCCTGCACCGATTACCTATGCGCATCGCCTGGTTAAACGCCAGTCCGAGGTGAGGAAGTCCGGTGAATTAACCTGGTTGCAACCCGACGCCAAGAGCCAGGTCACATTGCGCTACGAGGATCACAAGCCCGTTGGCATTGAAGCTGTCGTACTCTCAACCCAGCATAAGGAAGAAATCGGTCTCGATACACTGCGCGAAGCAGTCATCGAAACCATCTTGAAGCCGGTACTGCCCGATGACTGGTTTTCGCAGTGTAAGAGCGAAAACATCCACGTCAACCCAACCGGCCGTTTTGTTATCGGCGGACCGGTAGGCGACGCCGGATTGACCGGGCGCAAGATTATTGTCGATACCTATGGCGGCATGGCAAGACACGGCGGCGGTGCATTTTCAGGCAAGGATCCTTCCAAAGTCGATCGCTCGGCCGCCTACGCCGCTCGCTATGTAGCCAAGAATATCGTCGCCGCCGGCATTGCCGATCGCTGCGAACTCCAGGTATCTTACGCAATTGGTGTCGCCGAGCCGACTTCTATCAGTGTCGAAACCTTTGGCACGGGCCGCATCGAAGACGACCGCATCATTACCCTGATCCGTGAGCATTTCGATTTACGCCCCAAGGGCCTGATTACAATGCTCGACCTGCTGCGGCCGATTTACCAGCAAACCGCGGCCTATGGACACCTGGGCCGGGAAGATATCGACCTGAGCTGGGAAAAAACCGACAAGGCCGAAGTACTGAAATCCGACGCCGGGCTGTAATTTCACTAGAATTCTTCAATTGACAGGTAACCGCCAGATTTTATAAACTGGCCGGCTACCAAACTGCCTGTTATCGCAGGCACTATGGTCCGAGGGGCGCTGCGACAGAATCTCTGCCAGGCTCGGAACATAGTCGTTAGCAACGGCGCTCATAAATACATCAAGAATTAAGGTATATTTATGAACGCTATAGTAGACAACGAATCCCAGGACTACGCGATTGCCGATATCTCCCTTGCCGCCTGGGGCCGCAAGGAAATCGCCATTGCCGAAACCGAAATGCCCGGACTGGTATCCTTGCGCGGCAAGTATGGCAAAGAGCAACCACTGAAGGGCGCTCGCATTGCCGGTTCTCTGCACATGACCATCCAGACCGCCGTTTTAATCGAAACCCTGGTCGCGCTTGGCGCCGAGGTACGCTGGGTATCCTGCAACATATTCTCTACCCAGGATCATGCCGCCGCTGCGATTGCCAGCTTGGGCGTGCCCGTATTTGCCTTCAAAGGCGAATCGCTGGAAGACTACTGGCAGTTTACCCACCGAATGATGGACTGGCATGGCGGTGGTACACCGAACATGATACTCGACGATGGTGGCGATGCGACCATGCTGATCGTGCTTGGCAGCAAAGCTGAACAGGATATCTCGGTACTCGATAATCCCGGCAGTGAAGAAGAAATCATCATGTATGCCTCGATCAAGGCAAAACTTGCCGAATCTCCGAACTGGTACTCGAATATTTTAAAGAATATCCGCGGTGTTACCGAAGAAACCACCACCGGTGTTCATCGGCTCTACCAGATGCAGGCCCGCGGAGAAATGCCATTCCCAGCGTTTAATGTCAACGATTCGGTCACCAAGTCTAAATTTGACAATCTCTATGGTTGTCGCGAGTCGCTGGTCGACGGTATTAAGCGCGCTACCGATGTCATGATCGCCGGCAAGATTGCGCTGGTGCTCGGCTATGGCGACGTCGGTAAAGGCTGCGCCCAGTCGTTAAAAGGTCTTGGCGCCACTGTCTGGATAACCGAGATCGACCCAATTTGCGCACTGCAGGCCTCGATGGAAGGGTTCCGCGTGGTTAGAATGGATGACGCCTGTAAAGAGGCCGATATTTTTGTCACTACCACTGGAAACTTTAACGTCATCCGCCATGACCATATGACACAAATGAAAAACCAGTCTATCGTTTGTAATATCGGCCATTTTGACAATGAAATCCAGGTTGCCGAAATGAAACAATACGAGTGGGAAAATATCAAACCGCAGGTCGATCACATTATATTCCCCGATGGAAAACGTATTATCCTGCTCGCCGAAGGTCGCCTGGTGAATCTTGGCTGTGGCACCGGTCACCCGAGCTTTGTGATGTCCAATTCCTTCACCAACCAGACCCTCGCGCAAATGGAAATATTCTGCAATCCAGACAAGTACGGCAACGAGGTCTACACCCTGCCCAAACAACTGGACGAAGAAGTAGCCCGGCTACACCTGGACAAGGTCGGCGCTAAACTCACCCGGTTGAGCGATGAGCAGGCCAGCTATATTGGCGTCGATGTGGATGGCCCTTACAAGCCGGAACATTACCGCTACTAAACAGCAGCGCCCGCCCTGCGCCCTCTGCCATGCGGCTGTCACGAATATTCGTTCAACAGCCGCTGAGCGAGGGCGCAAAATTATTAATTGATTCCGATACCAGTCATTATTTGCGTAACGTGCTGCGCCTGAAAGCCGGTGCGGTCGTTGCTTTATTCAATGGCGATGATTATTGCGATTACCCATCCCTACTGTCATACCAGGGCAAGCAGGCAATCGCCCATGTACAAAGTCAGGTTTCTACTACTACCGAATCCGAATTACCCACCGAGATTGTCCAGGGCCTGAGTCGCAGTGATCACATGGACTGGATGATTCAGAAAACGACCGAACTGGGGGTAAAACGAATTTCGATATTTAATGCCCGGCATAGTCAGATTCCGTTAAAACCCAGGCAAAGAGATAAAAGACTGACCCACTGGCAGGCAGTAGCAATCAAGGCCTGCGAACAAAGCGGACGCCATCGCCCCCCTCAAATCAGTTTTTACCACACGCTCACTGAACTGCTTGACGAACCGGCGAAACGAGGTATCGGGCTTTTGCTCGACTTCGAGGGAGATAGCCTTCAAAACCTCACCGTTAAGCAAATCACCGTACAGCTGATATCGCTACTAGTGGGGCCGGAAGGCGGACTGGCTGAGTCGGAAATTAAACTGGCCAGGGATTCAGGCTTTGAGCCGGTCCGACTTGGCCCGCGGGTGCTACGCACGGAAACCGCGGCGACTACCGCACTGGCCATAGTTCAATCGATGTGGGGTGATATATAGGACACCTCATCCCTATTATTCCCTGACCCTATTGCCCCTTAGTTACCCAACCGATTCAATTTATCCGGTGAGTATTCTAATTTTAAATCAGCAATAATCGTATCCAGATTGGGAATAAAGCGGGAATGCTGGTCCTCATCGACCCTGGAAAGCAGGTACCGGCTTAAACCATCGTCGCTGCCCGATTCCATATTCTGGACTTCGGCAAGATATGCCCGCGGAATATCCTGTATATGTATACCGAGATAAGGCAGGTCATCGTCCTTGTTCGGATTGTAGAGGATTGCAAAGCGACTTCTTGCGCTAACAGGGGCTGTGGCGACCGCACACATTTCTTCCACTTTCACCACCGGCACATAAACATCGCGCCACAATACAACGCCCGGGAACCATTCACTGCAGCCAGCCAACGGTTTTGGCGAAGAATATCCAACGATCTCAGCCACGGTCGAGTTAGGTACCAGCAAATTGATTGAGGACAGCGGTAGCAACATGCAGCGAACCGCCATGGGATTGTCAATCATCGTCCCGGCACTCCTTCACTATTTTGAGGGTATCGTAAAGAGTTGGATTTGTTTTTCCTGGCAAGGCGAAAACGAGCGCAAAAGCGCAGTTTACACGTAGTAAATGAGCAAAGCTGGCCCCAGCGTAGCTGCTTTGGGTCTTCGAGCACATTTTCAACGCAGCCAGGGGACGCAAGACGGCTTTTTACGACACCCTCATTGTGTCGGTGCTTCATCCCGCAATGGCACCCTGAATATTAGCGATTAACTCCTCTTCCTGATAGGGCTTGCCCATGTAATTGTTAACACCAATTTCTAGTGCCCGGTCGCGATGTTTTTCACCTGTCCGCGAAGTAATCATGATAATCGGAATACTCGAGTAGGAAGATTCATTTTGCATGTGAGTAGCCAGCTCGAAGCCATCCATGCGCGGCATTTCTATATCGAGCAACATGACATCGGGATGCACATCTTCCAGTTGCGCGAGGGCGTCTACACCGTCTTTGGCAGTCACGACCTTGTATTTATGCCGTTCCAGTAACTTGCTCGCGACCCGGCGCATGGTTATTGAGTCGTCGACTACCATTACAATTTTTCGCGATCCGCCACCGGCAACCGTATCCTCGGGATCACTTTTATAAATTACCTTGACCAGGCTACTGTTGCGGTGGCGAACCACGGAATTGATATCAAGAATGAAAACCACGCTACCGTCAGCCAGTATACTGGCGCCGGCAAGCCCCTTAACCTGGCTTAGCTGTTTGCCCAGGGACTTGACCACTATCTCTCGATTACCCAACACCTCATCGACATGCAGGGCGACACGCGAGTCACCAGCCCGACTCAGGATTACAGGTTGTTTGAGCATGTCGTCTTCCGCATTGAAACAGGAACCGGCGCCAATCAGCCCGGCTAGATTATGAAGCGCAAATTGTTGGCCGGCATATTCGATTTCAGGTTCATCCTGCTGGTAATACTCGACCAGCTTACGAGTTTCGATCCGGGTAATACCCTCGATATTTATTAGCGGAATCGCGTAGGATTCTTCGCCGGTTTTAACCAGGATTGCCTGATTTATCGATAGCGTGAATGGAAGCCTGGCGATAAAAGTAGAACCCTGGGGTCCAGTTTCAATTTGTAGCGATCCGCCAAGTTGCTTGATTTCGATATCGACCACATCCATGCCGACACCTCGGCCGGACAATTGCGTCACGTGCTCGGCGGTACTGAACCCCGGTTCAAGAATAAACTGCACCAGATCCATATCAGGAACGGCATGATGCTCCTCTATCAACCCCAGCTGAAGTGCGCGGCCACGAACTCTATCGAGATTAATACCAGCACCGTCATCGCTTACCTTAACCACGACATCCGATCCGTCGCGGCTAATATCGATTGAAATTACACCGATCTCGGGTTTTCCCTTCTTTAGCCGCTCGACAGGAATTTCAATTCCATGCGATACGGCATTACGGATTAAATGCTCCAGCGGGGCGACCATGCGGTCGAGCACCTTGTTGTCCACCTCGTTTTCTTCACCGCTTATTACCAGTTCAGCCTTCTTGCCTAACTCCTGGCTGCTTTGCCGCACCAGACGCCGAAGTCTCGACAAAAGACCCGAGAACTTGACCATGCGGCTCTTAATCAACCCGTCCTGCAAATCGGTATTAACCCGTGACTGTTGTAGCAGCAGGGTCTCAGAATCCTTAACCTGATCACCCAACAACCCCTGCAGGCTCGACAGGTCGTTGACGCTTTCGCTCAGAGAGCGTGAAAGTTCCTGTATCACCGTATAGCGATCAAGCTCGAGCGGATCAAAATCACCTGACGATTTTTCATCAACACGATGACCGAAATGGATCTGCGCGTCGGTTTCAGCTTCGAGACTTCGAAGCTGGTTTTTCAACCTCGAAATTGTCTGATCGAGTTCGCCCAGATAAGAACCCAGGCCCGATACCTGCTGCTCCATACGGGCACGGTAAATACTGACTTCACCGGCTGAATTGACCAGATTGTCAAGCAGATCAGATCGGACCTTGATGACTTCCTGGGCCTGCCTGTCCGAATCCCTGACTGTATAATCGGAAAAATTCTCACTGACAATATTGATATCTTCACTATCCAGGTCGCTATCGTCACTCACTATTGCTTCGGATCGATTGGTATTATCGGCCAGGCGTATTTTTCTCAGTAACTCAACCTGGTCTGCCGACTTGCTCAGAGGACGCATTTCCTGTGCCTCGATCACCTGCTTGTACAGTAGATCGAAACTGCCTTTCAATAACTCGATCAAATCTTCATTTTTTTCGATCCGGTTATCGATTACCTCGATGAACATGGATTCGAGTTCGTGGCTTAGATCCCCTATTTCCCCTAGCTCGGCCATTTTCGCACCACCTTTCAGGGTATGCAGGTAGCGTTGCAATTCCATTACCGGGGTATAATCAACCAAACCGTTGTTATCGGCTTCCTGCCCTGCCCAGTCGTGCAGCGTATTATCAATCATTTCAAGCAAATCTTTCGCCTCGTCGACGAATATAGACAACAGCTCGTTATCCGGTTCGGCGTCACTGCGATCATTCATCATATTCAGGGTATCGACGAACTCGCCTGATGGTTGATCCGCGTCAGCTGGAATTTCCACCGTATGTTCTTCCAGGTCCTCGGCCAATGCCTCGAGACTAATTTTCAAATCCATCGGTATTTGCGGTATCTGACGGGTTTCGACCAGCTCAGCAGTCATCGATTGAAGCGCCTCGTAACCCGTGCGATAGAGGGCCACGATTTCATTATCGAGACCCACGGATTGAGCCAATGCCGATTTGAGCGGTTTTTCGAGCAAGCTCGACAATTCGCCGATACTACTGATATCAGCCGTACGAGACGCACCGTGAATCGTGTGCAAAGCACGATAAAAGTCTTCGCTCGGAATCAGCTCGCCAATTTTTTCGGAGTACTCAAGAGCGGAATTTATTGTGCTTAGGTGCTGTTCGACCTCTTGTTGGTAAATTGTCAGAAGTTCGGGGGCGAACGACAGGCCGGTTACTGCGTCAGATTCTTGATTGCCGGGTACCCTCTTCCCTACCCCTTCTCCAGGCATGCGGGGGTTTGTCGCTTCTACGAAAGGGCCCCGGGGGTCCTCCGCTGTCGGGTCTTCAGCCCCGGTCTGTTTGAAATCGGCCTGGTCGCATTCGACCACAGCATATTCCTGCACAGGCTCCGAGTTGCCGTCATCTTCCCCGGGAATTTGCAGCGCCGAAAAGGTTTCGGTAATCCGGTCATAAGGTGATTCCGGGTCTGCATCCTGTGTTCCAGCACGTTCGCTGAAAACCTGCTCGGGCTTAAATTCGGCAAGCGCCCTGGCCAGACCCCGCAGGTAGGGAATATCCACACTGGGCGAATCGCCGCCTTTCAGTTCTGTCACCAGTTCGGATAAGCCCACCGCCGCCCGGCCAACTGCATCGATCACTTCATCACCCGGCAAAATAGTCTTGTCGATCACGCGATTGAGTAATTGCTCATAATCCCAGGCAAACTCCCCGATTTTGAGCGCACCCACCAGGCGCCCGCTGCCCTTGATCGTGTGAAATGCACGCCTGATATTATTTAGCGCATTCGCATCCTCCGGATGTAATAACCAGTCCTTTTGCAACCGATTTACGTTAACCGCTTCTTCTTCGGCTTCCTGCAGGTAGATTTTGAGAATATCAGGATCACAACCGAGTACTAATACCTCTACCTCCTCGTTTACCGGCACTACCTGCAGAGACCCGCCGGCCGTAGGTTCAGCGCCTGCAGGTAGTGCCTCCATCCCTGCATCATCAGCCGCAACACCAGGGCCAGGCACATCCGGCACTTCGTGCAAGACATCCTGGTTCCAGCCCGGATCCCCAACTGACTCTTCTTCATTCTCGATCTGCTCCAGGCCATCTGACAGTACCGGAGCAGGATCCTCATCACTTTCAATGTCTTCCAGATTGATTACGATTGTTTCCTCATGCCCTTCCAGGAATTCACTGGGGTCTTCGGATTCGGACCCTGGCGCATCGCTTATTTCAACCTCAATTGGCGCTTCCGGTACCGCAGCGGTTTCCTTATGCGTGAACAACGGACTGACTTCTGCGGTTTCGACCACCGCGGCCATGCCTGATTGTAGCTCCCGAAGCTGCGCATCGGCGAAGTCAAGAATACTATTAGCGTCACTTTGCTTTTCTCCCAGTGCTTCGAGAAAGTATTCAAGACTTACTACCACCTGTGAGAGGGCATCGAGTCGAGTCGAATTCATAAACTCAACAATATCATGGCCTTTCAGGTACTCGATCAGACCATCGATTACCGCTACCGCACGAGCGTGGTCAAGCAACACCAGCGCACCCCTGGTCTCTTCCATCAGGGCCACGCATAAATCTATGTTCTCACTGCGTGTGGTATCCTTGACAAACTCCAGAATCGCCGTCTTGGTTTTCTGAATATTGTCCAGCGCCGCCGTAACTACGGCAAATAATACGCCCTCCTGTTCGTATTTCTTTGGTGCGTCACTTTCCAGACCCGCCGCTTCGTTATCCACCGGCTGCCGATTTTGCATGGCATTCAGGGCCTGCTCAACCTGGAGCAATTCCGCTGCCATCGACAGCAGTTTTTCTTCGCTGCCGGTATGGTTACCATCCAAAATATCCTTTATAGAAACAATCTGTGATTCAATTAGCTGGCGTTGTTGTCCGAGCCCAATCATCGCCAGGGTATCGGATATAATATGCAGCTCCTGCGGTAAATCTTTGAGCAAACTCAGATTGCTCAGATCACCATTGACATACACCTCGAGGGTAGATTTTACGGTTTCAATGTCAACTTTCATCGCCTCTGCAACAGTCTTTAACAAGGCCTGATTTGGGCCCGCGATATTATCCAGAACCTTGCTGCGACTGGCCTCGCTGGGCAAAAATTGCTCGAGTCGATAAGCCGTTTTTATGGCCTGGGCTTTGGGCCCGTCGCACTCGGGCTGGGCAATATAAAAAAGGAAATTCTTGATCAGATCGATGGGCTGCCGTTGCAGCAACCCTCCCTCTCCAATAATCAGAATTACCCGAAACAGTGCATCGACCTTGGCCAAAAGACTCTTGATTGATACGCCCAACTCAAGTTGCTGACGCGAAATCGATTCAAGCAATGCGCCGATAATCCACCATATTCTCGCCACCTGTTCAGAAAATGATCGTTCTTCAAGGGTTTCACAAACCTTTTCCAGGCGTCTCAAATTGTCCTCGATGGATTTTTCCTGGATGATATTGACTAAACCATACTGATATATCGGACGTAATTTTTTTGCCAGCATCTTCGACGCCTGGTTGCTGCGAGCATCGATGCTCTCTGCTTCAGCACCATCCGAATGCATTGACAGATCGGGCAGGAAAAGTAATTTTTCGGAAAAAAGATCCTGATTTCTTACCGCTCGAATATCATTTAGCAGCGGTAATATGGCAATTGGAATATCACGATTACCAGATTGTATATGTTCCAGATAATCGGGAAGCTGCAACACCGCGCGTAACAGTACCTCGAGGGATTGATCGCTCTTATCCTTCTTAGGTTGACTAATAAATTCGCATAACGACAACATTTCCTCGGCCAACATGGCTGCGCCATAATGCTCGACCATCATCAATACTCCGCGAATT
>Ga0164315_10004215_pt1 | contig 11140 bp, 8 predicted proteins | sample GuaBasSedimGuay6_FD_113737 | JGI IMG/M metagenome (GOLD analysis project Ga0164315, IMG submission 113737) | Subseafloor sediment microbial communities from Guaymas Basin, Gulf of California, Mexico - Guay6, Core 4569-2, 0-3 cm | ecosystem: Environmental > Aquatic > Marine > Hydrothermal vents >...
CCTTCAACAGGCAACTGGTTGGTCATACTGTCGCGAAAAACAGGATTGGGCGAATATGCCTTATAAAATTTCGAGTAATACATGTCCTGATGGCCCATATAATTATAGCCGGTGTTGTTTTTGTCTTTGTTACACGATAACAGCAACAAAGGCATCAAAATAAAAACGGACAGGCGAATCAATTTTATTTTTTTCATTGTAACAAGTTATTCAGTTTCTTTTATTTCGACAGCTCCTGTTTTTTGCAACAGGCTGTTCACTTTTTTCACGTCATCTTCCGTCATGGTAACGTCTTTTTGTATAATTACGGCAAATTTGTCATTTGTCGTTTCGGGTATAGGCAACTCCACCTGTTTTCCGGGATACATTTTTTCCCTGATGAAATAGGTCAGAAAAGTGAAGAATGTACCGACAAAAATGGTTAACACGAACATGATAATGATAAACGACAGCGTATTCAGGGGTTTTCCGCCAAATTTAAGCGGATAGCTTACAACCGATGTCCAGTAGAGGAACATGAAAACGGTAATTGTTCCAATGGCTCCATATATAAAAGTTGCATACGGCAACCTGGTTTTCAGATGCAATTTCTCAAAAACACCATGAAGCGGTATGGGCGAATAGACATCTTTTATCTTGACACCGTTTTCCATAAGCTCATCCAGCGCATTGAGCAGAACATCCTGATCGTCGTATATGCCGATAATATTTTTGTTATTCATCGGTAAATGATTTTAATGTTGTTGTTTCTTTTAATACACTCTTTACTTCACTAATAGCTATAGTAGGTACAAACCTGAAGAACATCAGTACACCCAACAGGAACAATCCCAGGGTTCCGACAAAGATGGATATTTCCGTAATGGTAGGCTCGTAGGTGGCCCATGTAGAAGGCAAGAAGTCTTTAGATAATGAAGTAACTACGATCACGTATCTTTCGAACCACATACCTATGTTTATAAATATGGATATAATAAATACGATCGTAATATTTTTTCTGATTTTCTTGAACCAGAACAATTGCGGTATCAGGGCGTTACATGTCAGCATTGTCCAATAGGCAAATGTATATTCACCGGTCACCCTGTTTTTCATAAAGGTAAACAGTTCATATTCGTTGCCGCTGTACCAGGCCATAAAAAGTTCGGTAAGATAAGCGGTTCCCATGATCAGGGAAATAAATGTCAATATTCGGGCAATAGCATCCAGGTGGCCATCTGTAACATAATCTTTGAATTTGTACAGTTTCCTTAAAATGATCATCAGCGTCAATACCATACCAAATCCGGAAAAGATAGCTCCGATCACAAAATACGGGGGGAAAATAGTTGTATGCCATCCTGGAACTACAGAAACGGAAAAGTCCATGGATACGATAGAGTGTACCGATACTACCAGCGGAGCAGCCATTCCTCCCAACAGCAATGCCGCTGTTTCAAAACGCAACCATCCCTTTGCATTGCCAATCCATCCGAAACTCAGGATACCATAGATCTTTTTCTTCATCTTTGACGCTGTCCGTTCTCTGATCGTAGCAAAGTCAGGGATCATACCCATATACCAAAATACAAACGAAGCCATCAAATAGGTACTGATCGCCACTACGTCCCAGAACAGGGGTGAGTTAAAGTTATCCCAAAGCGGACCACGTGTGTTCCAGTAGGGGAATATGAAAAATCCGTCCCAGATGCGTCCCATATGTATCAAAGGAAACAAACCGGCAGCCATAACAGCGAAAATGGTCATCGCTTCCGCAGCCCTGTTGATGGAGGTCCGCCACTTTTGCCGTAAAATCAGCAGGAAAATAGAAAAGGCCGTCCCTGCGTGACCGATACCGATCCACCAAACAAAGTTGATGATGGCCCAGCCCCAGGCTACATTGTTATTCAGACCCCATTCGCCGATTCCGGTAGAGATGGTGTTGTAAAACCCCCAGACACCCCAAAACAGGGCTCCTGTGGCAAGGAAGGCTGTAACCCACCACCACATCGGGGTTTTGTCATCCATAGGTTTGATAATGTCCCGGCTTACATCCGCAAAGGATTTATTGCCTTTTATAAGAACTCCTCTGACTCTGGTATTATACATTGTATTCTGTTTTGATCTTTCTCAAATATTTAAAACTATGCTTCTTTGTTTACTATTTTAGTTAAATAGCTGGTTGAAGGCAGGGTGTGTAACTGTTCCATTAAATGATACATGCGTTCTTCCTTGTTGTTGCTCACCACAACACTTTTTTCATCTTTCAGATTGCCAAACTGGATGGCGTCTGTCGGGCACGACTGGGAACATGCCGTCTGAACTTCCCCGTCACGGAGCGGACGATTCTCCCTTTTAGCCTCCAGCTTCTTGGCTTGTAATCTCTGTACACACAGCGAACATTTTTCAACCACTCCTCTCTGACGTACAATAACATCAGGATTCAGCACCAGTTTGCCCAATTCACTGTTCATGTTGTAGTCGAAGTTGTTGTTGTTTACAAACTCGTACCAGTTAAAGCGTCTGACTTTGTACGGACAGTTGTTGATACAGTATCTTGTGCCTATACAACGGTTATACGCCATTTGGTTCAGGCCTTCGTCACTATGGTTTGTAGCTGCAACAGGACATACATTCTCACACGGAGCATTATCACAATGCTGGCACATCACCGGCATATGATACACCTTCGGATTATCTATGTTGTCAGAAAAATAACGGTCAATACGCATCCAGTGCATGATCCTCCTTCTGCGCACCTGGTCTTTGCCAATGACGGGCACATTATTCTCAGCCTGGCAGGCAATAATGCAGTTACCACAGCCTGTACAACTTGTCAGGTCGATGGTCATTCCCCATTGAATGCCGTCATAATCAACCTTAGTATATAAGGTAACGTTGTTCTTTTCGTCTTTCAGATGCTCTTCGTTACCTGAATATGGGTTCTTGATATATTCCTGAAGTGTTGTTTCACGTGCTATCGGACGGCCTTCCATCGTGTGATGCATCTGAGTCAATGCAAGTTCATACGTTTTACCGGCTACTTTTTCCAGAGTTACTTCGGCACCTGCCACATCAGCATAACCGTTCGACACATTCATAAGGTAGAAAACGTTCTTACCAACATCGTTACCAGCTTTTCCTGCTGCTGTTCTTCCATAACCAAGAGCTATGGAAATAGTGCCATCAGGTTGTCCCGGCTGAACTAAAACCGGTAATTCCAATTCGCCATTTATTTTAACAACATCTTCATGCTTTAAGCCTTCTTGTTCAGCATATTTAACAGGCACACAAACATAATTATCCCAGGTAGCCGTAGTAATCGGATCGGGCATTTCAAGCAGCCACGGATTGTTGGCGTATTTACCCGTTCCCATGGCTATTTTTTCGTAGAGTACCAGTTCCAGTCCGTCACCACCTGCAGCAGCCGAAAGCTTTTGTTCATTAAACACGGGGCTCTCCTGCATATCTTCTTTTGGCAGAGAGTAAACGCCATTATGTTTCACATTGTTCCATGCAGAAGCAAAGCCGTCTTCACCTAAGATACCTTTCCAGTTGTTTTCCAGATAATCGGAAAAGTCTCCTGAGATCCCTGTCCATTTCATCAGGCTGTCCTGAAACTGACGTGTGTTGAAAATCGGTCTTATGGCAGGCTGTACAATACTTAATTCACCTTTTACAGGTTCGGCATCATTCCACGATTCAAGATAATTATGATCCGGTGCGATGTACTGGCAAAGTTCTGCCGTTTCGTCTTTTGTGTCGGCAAATGAAAGCGTAAAGCCGACTTTCTTCAATCCTTCGGCAAAAGATTTTGCATTGTAATAGTCGTAAACAGGATTAACGTTATAAAGTAACAACCCATCCACTTTTCCATTATTCATTTCGCTGACAACTTGTGCCATGGCGCTCTCATTACCCTGTTTCAGGTTTATGGGGTTGCCAATACACAAGGTGGTTCCGTAATTTTCGAGCGCATTGTTAATGGCATTTACGATCAGCTGGATATTCAGGTTATTGGTTCCTGAAACAACCAGTGAACTGCCTTTGTTTTCTAAAAGGTCCAGGGCTGCTTTGGATATATCAACAGGGGAGGAGTTGACATTGTAAGTGCTCATCCCCGTAGCTTTTGCTATTTCGTTGTACAGGTTAAGCAATACGGTTGCTTCATCCGACGGTTTGATACCATATCTGTAATCAGTGTTAGAACCTGTGAGCGACAGCCGGCTTTCATATTGATACAGCCGCGACATTTCTGTGTTGCCCTTGAGTATTTTTCTGTTTTTGGAAAATTGTTTTGTAAAAGAAACCGGGTCAAGCCAGGTGCCCATATAGTCGGCATTAAAACCTACCACTACTTTTGCTTTCTCAAAATTATAATCAGGGATAACTGCCTTACCGAAATTCAATTCATGTGCTTTCCGAATGGCTTCATAACTGATCGTATCGTATGTAACCCATTCCACATTCGGATACTTTGCAGTGAATTCGTTAATCAGTTTCTTTGTTGTCGGGCTGATAACTGTAGAAGTTATGAGTACGACTTTTCTTCCACTCAAACCTAATGCTTCCAGCTGTTCTTTAACCTCCTTGTCAATTGTTGCCCAATCGGTTTCTGCACCGTCCTTATACGGATTCTTCAGCCGGGCATCGTCATACAGGTTGAGCACGGATGCCTGCACCCGGGCACTTGTTCCGCCGCGCGACAAGGGCGACATATCATTACCTTCGATCTTTATGGGGCGGTTTTCCCGTGTTTTGACGAGAATACTGCAGTAATCATTTCCATCAAAAAAAGTGGATGCATAGAAATTGGGTATTCCCGGCACCAGCTCTTCAGGTTGTGTCAGAAAAGGGATAGCCTTTCTGACAGGTGTCTGACAACTGGAGACCAAAGCTACTGCGCTTACCGAAAACCCCAGCATTTTCAGGAAGTCACGCCGGCTTGATTTTCCCTTGATTTCAGACTCATCTAAACCTTCGACAGAGAATTCAGGCAAGGGGTCTTTCTGAACATCTGTCCCTTTCTTTTGTTCCTTGTATTCTTCAATACTTTGCCAATATTTTTTTTCCATAACGTATAATGATCGGAGTCGTAATAATTCTTTTTAATTATTTTAATAATGACATCTCTGGCAGTCTTCGCCTCCCATGTCAGCAACAGTAACCTTTACTTTTTCGCCACTGATGAGCTTTTCGTGCATTCGTGTGTATTGCTCGTAAAACTTATTGTTGGCAAACTGCACTTCTTTGGTACGGTGGCAGTCAATGCACCATCCCATGCTCAGATCTTCCACCTGGACAATCTCATCCATTTCTTCGACAGCACCGTGGCACTCTTCGCAATCTACCTTACCAACTTCTACATGTTGGGCATGGTTGAAATAAACATGGTCGGGCACGTTATGCACTTTGATCCATTCAATAGGTTTCTTATTAGCATATGCTTCTGTAACTTTTGCAATTTCCGATTCTCCCGTAATTTTACCACTTTTAACCTGGTTGTGGCAATTCATGCATACAGCAACGGGCGGGATACCTGCATGCATACTTTTATCGGCAGTAAAATGGCAGTACATACAATCGATCTGATTTTGCCCTGCATGAACCTTATGCGAGAACCAAACGGGCTGGTCGGGCTGGTAATATTGTTGCCTTCCCAAACTTGTTGCTTCAACAAACAGTACTTCACCGCCAATGTAAAGAGCCGTAAGAATAATAATATAATGTATCCATTTCTCTTTGAGTATTTTGGTTACGAAGAGGTCGAATAAAGAAATGAGCATTAAAATGAGCAGCACAACGAATGTGATCTGCATGTTACGCATGTCTTTCCTTCCTGAGACAGCTTCGGCAGGTGTTTCTGCCTGAACTGTTTCCTGAGAGGCAACGGTTTCTTCTGTTTCCACCTCGACCACTTCCGAAGCGGCAACTTTCCCTCCGTTTTCAATATACAGCAGAATATCTCTTACCTGGTCGTCTGTCAGGTTGTTGGGAGGCATCGGTATCTTGCTGTTTTCCTCAAATACCTGAATAGCCACCGCGTCACCGGCTTCAATCAACGCCTGAGAGTTCTGCACAAATTTTATAATCCATGCTTCATCCCTTCTTTCCGTAATACCCTGAAGATCGGGCCCCACGAGTTGCCCCCCGCCAATAGTGTGACACGCTTTGCATACAGCAAAGTTTGTTTCTGCCTCAGCTGATTGTCCGAAAGAAATCTGGGAAAATAGTAATAGGGTAAATATACCACTTAATAGTAAAAACCGTTTGTATCTCAAATGGTTTTTAACAACGCTAACGCTCAAGATCATGGTGTAAATATTATCTATAAATTGTTGATTTACTCGCTAAATTGTGTTAACAAAATGTTAACCTCTGATTGTCAAAAATATTCATTTTCCTGTCAAAATAAAAAATTCTTTAGTTATTAAGAATAGAAAACACACATAAGACGATGACTCTCAGTGTTATATATTTTATCAATGTTAATAACTTATCTTGATTACTAGATATGTAGGCTATAATCCCGAAGGTATTTTACCAGCTCCCACTGGCACCGCCTCCTCCAAAACTACCCCCTCCGAAACCACCAAAACTACTTCCTCCTCCACCGAAGCCTGAACTGCCTCCGCTAAATCCGTTCCAGCTTCCTGAAGATCTTCCCATGCTGCTTCCTAACCACATGGCTGTCCAGAACGGGATGTTTTTACCAACACTTGCCGAGCGCGCATTACTAGCACGGATCAGGATAAATATAATGATAAAAATCAGGAAAGGAAGGAATGTGGCAATTGGAGCAGCCCCGCTGCCTTTAGCATAATCTTTCGACGATATTTCGCCGGCAGCCAGCAGCATAAGGATATTTACACCCCGGTCAATTCCACCATAATAATTGTTGTTTTTAAATTCAGGGATCATCTCGTTTTCGATGATCCTTTTGGTTATGGCATCGGTAATTACCGGCTCAAGTCCGTAACCCGATTGAATGGCTACCTGTCCTCTTTCGTTGCCGTATTTGGGTTTTACTAAAACAACGACACCATTGTCAAACTCTTTTTGTCCCACTTTCCACTGAAGGCCTATTTCAGCTGCGTACATATTCGGGTCGTAGCCATCGAGCGACTTTACGGTAACAACTGTGATCTGGTTAGAAGTTGTATCGTTAAAGGCAACAAGTTTTCTCTCCAGATTGTTTTCCTGCTGATCAGTTAAGATATCTGCAAAGTCGTTCACCAGACGGGGAGGCGACGGTCTCGGCGGAATATCAGCATTAGCACGGTTAGAGATTATGATGATTAAGAGAAGAAACAGTAGTTTTCCGATTAATCTGCGCGTCATAAATTTAACCTGTTAATATGTGTATGTCTTAATTATTTTCCAAAAGAAATCTCATCAGGCAATTCGTTAATATCATTAAGATTACGGGGGAAATGCTTTTTGAGCTGCTTACCTGTCATCGTAATTCCTTCTGTAAGCCCTTCAACAAAATCACCTTTGGCAAAGTGTTCTGTCATTTTTATTTTGATATTATCCCAAAAGTCTTCCGGAACCTCTGCATTGATACCTTTATCGCCGATAATTGCAAATTTGCGCGATTCTACTGCGAGGTACACAAGTACTCCGTTGCGTAATTCCGTTTTATGCATACCTATCTTTTTAAACAGGTAGGCTGCACGGTCAAGCACATCACCATGACATTGCGATTCGACGTGCACTCTGATTTCACCTGATGTATCCATTTCAGCATTCAGAATGGCTTTCTGGATATCTTCTTTCTCTCTTTTTGTAAAGAACTTTCTGGCTGTTGTTCCCATTGTACGCAGTTTTAATAATTGATGATAAGTCTAAAACTCCACCTTTGGGGCTGTTTCAGCCCCTGCCTGCGCTTCGAAATATGGTTTGGCATCAAAGCCAAACAAGTTCGCTAATATATTTTTAGGAAATAATTTAATGTACGTGTTGTACATTCTTGCCGCTTCATTAAACTTTCTGCGTTCAACGGTTATCCTGTTCTCAGTTCCTTCCAGTTGCGCCTGCAACTCCAGAAAGTTCTGGTTAGCCTTCAGATCGGGATAACGCTCCACAACAACCATCAGTTTTGCAAGCGCCGAACTCAGGCCGTCCTGTGCCTGTTGAAAAGCAGCCATATTCTCTGCCGTCAGATTACCTGCATCAATAGTAGTTTGGGTTGCTTTTGCCCGGGCGTTGATCACACCTTCCAGTGTTTCTTTTTCGTGTGTGGCATACCCTTTAACCGTAGCCACCAGGTTAGGGATAAGGTCAGCCCTGCGCTGGTAAACGTTTTCCACATCACTCCATTGTTTGTTTACTCTCTCCTGCTCCGTTACCATGTGGTTGTATGTACCTTTTACCCAGCTGTATAATACAATTGCCAGAATGACAATTACCGCAATAATGATCCAACTTTTTTTCATGTCTGTTAGTTTTAGGATGGGCTAATTTATATAAAATTTAAGAAAAGATATAGTCTGGAATAAAAAAAGGGAACTGAATTGATTCAGTCCCCTCAATACTAATCGTTTAATTTTCCGTTATTCGATGATGTCAATACTCCTCTTTACAAAGTCTGTTAGTTCTTTTCCTTTAAGGAGGTTCTTCGAAAGCCGGGCCAGATCATACATCTGTTTGATCAGCTGATCCTGCTTCTTCTTGCTTTTTTCTTTGATTACTTTTTCCAGCAGCGGGTTGTTGGCATTTACTACCATTTCATAGGTTTCAGGCAGATTCCCCAGCCCCATCATGCCACTGCCACCACCAAGCGCTTCCATATCGCGCATCCTGCGCATAAACTCGTTCTGCATGATTACGACCGGCATATCGGTTTCGCTCAGGTTTTCAAAAATAACAGTAAATTTCTCCTTGTCAATATTCCTTTCAAAAGCTTCTTTCAACTTATCCTTCTCTTTATCTTCCAGCTTTGAAGGAGCTTCTTCTTCCTTATTGATCAGTTTGTCAATAGTGTTGGAGTCAACCCTGGCAAAGGAAGTGTCGGATAATTTCTGCTCCAGTGTATTGATAAAATGGTTGTCAAGTACACCATTCATAAGCAGCACATCATAGCCTCGCTCTCTGGCTGTTTCAATATACGCATGTTGTTCTTCCTGGTTGTTGGCATACAAATACACCAGCTTGTTGTCTTTATCTTTTTGCGTGTTTTCAATATGCTTCTTGTATTCGTCAAGTGTGAAGTATTTTCCTTCCGTATTTTTAAGCAGGGAAAATTTCACGGCTTTCTCATAGAACTTTTCGTCGGAGATCATGCCGTATTCGATAAAGATTTTGATATCATCCCATTTCTTTTCAAAAGTTTCGCGATCGTTTTTAAAGATATCAGCAAGCTTATCAGCCACTTTACGTGTAATATATCCTGATATCTTTTTTACACTCTGATCGCTTTGAAGGTACGACCGGCTAACATTCAGTGGAATGTCAGGAGAGTCGATCACACCATGCAGGAGCGTCAGAAAGTCCGGAACGATACCTTCAACTGAATCGGTAACAAATACCTGATTACTGTACAACTGAATTTTATTTCTCTGCAGTTCATAATCCTTTTTTACTTTGGGGAAATACAGGATACCCGTCAGGTTAAACGGATAATCCACATTCAGGTGTATATGGAATAATGGTTCTTCGAAACTGTATGGGTAGAGTTCTCTGTAGAAGTTCTTATAATCTTCGTCAGTAGCTTCAGAAGGTTTCTTTTTCCACAAAGGGTTGGTGTTGTTTACGATGTACGGTTTTTCCACCTCTTTCATCACCGGGTTGCCGTCTTTGTCTTTTTCACCTTCTACAGGTTCCTGTATTTTCTCTGTACCAAACTGGATCGGCACAGGCAGGAATTTGCAGTATTTGTTCAGCAGTTCTTTGATGCGGTATTCTTCAAGGAACTCCTTATTTTCATCATCTATATGGAGGATTACTTCGGTGCCTCTGTCTTTCTTATCTTCAATTTCCTCGAGTGAATATTCCGGGCTGCCATCACATTCCCAGTGCACAGCTTTGGTTTTGCCTCCTTTTTTATATGTCTTTGTTCTTATTTCCACTTTTTCGGAAACCATGAAAGACGAATAAAAGCCAAGGCCAAAATGGCCGATAATGGCATTTTGCTCTGCTTCTGTTTTTGTCTTGAATTTCTTTACAAATTCTTCGGCACTGGAAAAAGCTATCTGATTGATGTATTTCTCCACTTCGTCAGCTGTCATTCCTATACCACTGTCGCGTACCGTAAGCGTTTTATTCTTCTTGTCTACCTCGACCCGAATGGTCAGGTCGCCCAGCTCATCTTTAAGCTTACCAGCAGAAGCCAGCGTCTTCAGTTTTTGGGTGGCATCTGTGGCGTTTGAAATTAACTCGCGCAAAAATATTTCATGGTCCGAATAAAGAAACTTTTTAATGATCGGAAAAATATTTTCCGTCTTGATGTCAATCGTGCCTTTTTGTACTGTCATATTTATACTGTTTTAATTGTTCACTTAATTACTCGGACAGGTACATATCAAAGGATATGCCAGCGGGATGATGGTGACAATTTGTCGTAAAGTCTTTAATGTTAAGGAAGAATCTAATCGCAATTTTATATCTTCGTGATCAATATAAAATTCACATGCTGGGAACAATTGTTAACGTGTTAACCATATTGGCCGGTGGGTCGCTTGGGCTGCTGTTGAACAAACGGCTGCCTGAACGGTTTATAAAAATATTCTTTCAGGTAATCGGTTTGTTCACTTTGTTTTTGGGTTTTTCCATGGCTTTGGAAACATCACATGTCATGCATATGATTATGGCACTGGTAACGGGTGCGTTAATTGGCGAAGGATTGCGTATTGACCGATGGTTTGAACAATGGGGAAATACTTTAAAGAAGAAAATAAAAACAGGCAATGAACGGTTTACGGAAGGATTACTGACAGCGTTTCTGTTGTATTGTATGGGTTCCCTGACTATCCTCGGCGCTATTGAAGAAGGAATGGGAGGAAGTTCCCGCTTACTGCTGATCAAATCGCTGATGGACGGCGTGTCATCCATTGCTTTGGCATCAGGCCTGGGTGTTGGCGTATTATTCTCCGTTATTCCTCTTTTGATCTTTCAGGGCGGACTTACCTTGCTGGCCATGGTGTTGGGAGATTTTGTACCA
>Ga0164315_10004216_pt1 | contig 11140 bp, 13 predicted proteins | sample GuaBasSedimGuay6_FD_113737 | JGI IMG/M metagenome (GOLD analysis project Ga0164315, IMG submission 113737) | Subseafloor sediment microbial communities from Guaymas Basin, Gulf of California, Mexico - Guay6, Core 4569-2, 0-3 cm | ecosystem: Environmental > Aquatic > Marine > Hydrothermal vents...
CCCTTGATGCCTATGCCGTCGGCGTTGAAGGGGATGATGTCACCGATAGTGCCGCTTTTATCGCCACATTGGAGAGTCTCTCGACTCTCGATGAGGATGGGAATACTAAAGCACAGACCGTTGAAAATATGAGCGAACTCACTACGACGTTTCAAGAGCTTGCCGATTCGTTGACCGACATATCTTCCACCATTGATGTAGCCTTGTCCTTTGCTGCACCGGATCCGGGCACCCAAGTGCGATTCACCTTCGACATCGCGGACACTGCCGATCCCACAACCTCTTTGGTGTATTTCAGTGGGACCTATCAGAAGATCGATGACATCCCCAATCTCGTCGGCATTACATTTGAGGGACTAACAACCGACAGCGCGACTACAATTGAACTCGACGAAGTGGGAGTTCTTAGGGACATAATGCTGTTGAACCTCGCCCGAGAAGACGGTGAAGACATCATTACCGCCAACATAGTCCAATGGAACATGCCCTCAGGAGGCAATTGGGCCAAGACGTCGGAATTCAATCCCACTGAAAATACCACTATCGAAGTCGAACTGGATAGCGCGGCCATCATATTGGTATTGGATAACAGCGCCTCCTTAGGCAGCGATTTCTCCATCGTGCAATCGGCAGCAACTACATTCATTCGGACCTTAATAAGAAACTACGACGATGGGTCCGGATCTATATTGCCAAGTAGCTTCAGTACAGCGTCGTCCAACCCGAGTATTTATACGTTAGGCGTTCTCCCTACCGATGGGTATCGTTGGTACCGGTCTGCAACACCGGGAGCCACTACTGTCGCATGGCGTGATAATGATAATGACTTCTTTAACTACTCATTAAATGTTCGTGTTACGGTGTATGATCAGTTCGGGAATCAAGTAGATGCTTCAGATAGCAGCCCAATCACCTCGTATTCCAATACCGGATATCTTTACGCCAGAGTTAATCCCTCTTTCTCAGGTTTTATGGGATCTTACGGCATTACCATCTACTAGTATCAGCTCCCGTTGATAGTTGATATTAATATGTGCGCCAAGCAAAGCTAATATAAGCAAGTCAGACAATCCGGCTTGTATAATGGCTAACCACCAGCAGGGGCTTATATTGGGGCCGAATTTCTGGCGGGATTTCCTGCTTCCCCATCTTAAACGGATGTATAAGATCGTCATGGATCAGGGGAAATGAGTCTTAAGAATATTCTCGCTTTTATTGATGAAGCCCAAGATGCAAGGAAGAAGGCCATCGCTTTCCTTAACTCAACCCTTAACCGATTCGCACCCGCCCTTTACCCGGCCGAGACCCAGGGCGTTGATGATGAATCTCGGTAGTAACTTACCCTGCGGGCGTTTAGAAAGATCGAGATACCAGCCCCATTTCTTCATTACCGGGAGCTTTTTGGTTTCCACAAACTCGATGAGGGTGCCGTCGGGATCTTCCACATAGGTGAATCTTCCGGCGGCCTCTCCCATGTCGAAGGGAGTGCCTGAGTCTACGGTGAAGGGAAAGCCGCTTGAGCTGAGTTTTTCACCCAGATCGTCCATGTCCTGAATATCAAAACAGAGGTGAATGAAGCCGCCGTCTCCCCAGTAGCGGTCTTTGAATATTTTTTCAGGCTTACGATCCAGGGCCTGTACCAGCTCAATCTTACTTGGGCCGAACATGGCGGCAAAGGGTCCTGCGGGCTTTGCGCTCCGGGAGAGCAGCATTCTGCGGAACCGGCCGCCGCCGCCGCTGATGGAGCTCCAGTCAGAGAATATCCCCTTTTCATCGAACTCAACGTTATCATATCCAAGTACATCCCGGTATAAAGAGAGTGACTTCTCAATATCACCAACGCCGATCAGGGCACCTGAGGGGCCGCCTGTGGGATGGCCTTTGGTTTTATACCAATCCTCGGAGCGGACAATTTGAAACAGGTTTCCATATGGATCGCGAACAAAGAATGTGGGTTCTCCGTCGGGACCGACTGCAGGGTCTCCCAGAACTGTGGTACCTGAATCAACCAGAAAACGGTGAGCCACCACCGGATCGTCGGTTTTAATGCGGGCGGCAAAGATACCTGTGTCTCCGAGGATGGGCGGTTTGGCGGGATAAACCGTTTTCCTGCTGGTGTACTGCCATATCTCAAAGCCGCCGCCGCCACGGAGGTTGATAGCCAGAATGGCATCCCGGGCCTGAACCTTTCCGCCGGTGTAGTCAATCATAAAAGGAGCTTCGGCAGCCTCTCTGAAGATGGGGATATCCATACCGAAACGGCATCGGTACCACTTCCAGGCTTCTTCGACATCGGGAATTCCTATCCCTATCTGCTGTATCCCGCTGATGATGTAAGACATATGCACTCCTACAGTTGATTATGATAGACCGGGGAAGTTCTGCAAAGGTGGGTGGTTGACTGCAGCTGCGGTGAATTTGATAATGATTCAATGCCGGCAACATCACTTACATTCATTATATTCTCTTTACTGTTGTTGGTTTCCTGTGAGGATGATGGTGCTGTGTCGGCGGCCCTGGGGGAAATCCCGGACACGGTATCAGAGAATTTCCGCCAGGTGACAGTCTCGTCAACAGGCCGGCTGGAAGTCAGTGCCGGCCGGGTGGAGCATTTCGGAAAAAGTGATTTTACTGTGTTTATGGATACGGCTATGGTTGAGTTTAATTCCTCTATGGAGAAAACCCTGGAGGGAAGTGCCCAACGGATTGAACTGGCGGGAAATCAGAACGGTTCTGCCCGTGGAGGCATTATTATCCAGGATTATACCGGTGATAACCGGTTGGAAGCTGAATATCTGGAATGGGATAACAAAGAGCGGATGCTTAGCGGTGAAGGCGAAGTCCGAATTGAGTCGGGAGACGGTATTACCATTACCGGTGAGGGCTTTACTGCCGACACCGCAAGGGAAACCTACCGTTTCTCCAAAGGTGTAAAAGGAACCCTGGAGATAAATGATGAGAACTGATGCTGTTACTTCCTCCCGATGGGTTCTGCTTCTTCTTCTCTTTCTGGCTGTGAGTATTGGCGCGGCTGCTGAAACCTGGAGGTTTTCGGCGGACCAGGTTTCCAGTACTCAAAGTGGTGATAATCCGAAAACCATCCTGGACGGCAATGCCAGGGTTGAGTCGGATAACATGGTAATCAGTGCCTCCCATCTTGTGCTTGGGGGGAAGGATTACAATATTATAAGTGGTGAAGATGGTGTTTCTCTTACCGACCGGGATAGGGGTATTACCGTCAGTTCCGGACGATTCAGCTATGACAGAGACGCAAAGATTATTCGTTTCCGGGAGCAGGTTTCACTGATAGATGAGGAAAAAGGTATCGTAATCCGCTGTGAGTCTCTCAACCTTCAGGAAGAGAACGATCTGGTTGTAATGCAGGTATCGGTAAGGCTTATCAAAGAGGATACTGTCAGCCGCGGGGAGTTTGCCACATACTGGATGAACGACAATATCCTGGAAATCTCCGGTCGTCCGGTGGTCTGGCGGAAGGATGATGAGTATCGGGCAGACCGAATCCGGGTTAATCTTGATACCGATGAGATTACGATGGAAGGAGCTGTGGCCGGAGCTTTGACAACGAAGAAGAATGAAAATGAAGAATGAAGAATCCCCATCTTTAGCAGTTCTCCACGCTGAAGGTCTGAGAAAACAATACCGGGCGAAGCTGGCTGTTTCTGATGTTTCCTTCAGCATGAAACAGGGGGAGATTGTCGGCCTTCTCGGACCTAACGGTGCGGGAAAAACCACCACTTTTTACATGATTGCCGGGTTCCTTAAAGCAACTTCCGGCAAGGTTTGGCTGGACAGGCAGGATATTACGAATAAGCCCATGTACAAGCGTGCCAGGCTGGGTATCAACTACCTGCCCCAAGAGCCCTCTGTTTTCCGTAAGCTTACTGTTTCCCAGAATATTCAGGCGGTTCTCGAAGCTCGTCCCGATCTTGCTCGGCCGGACCGTAAAGTGTTATTGGAGGGTCTTCTGGAAGACCTCGGGATTGCGGATCTGGCCCGCCGCCGGGCGGATACCCTGTCCGGGGGTGAGCGGAGGCGGACTGAAATATGCAGGGCCCTGGCTACCGATCCGAGGTTTCTGCTTCTGGATGAACCCTTCAGCGGTATCGATCCCATCGCCGTTGGCGACCTCAGGGATATCATAAGACGACTCGCTGAGCGGAATATCGGTGTTCTCATCACCGATCATAATGTCCGGGATACCCTGGCGATAACCGGTCATTCCTATATTATCAACCATGGTGAAATTCTTACCGGGGGAACCTCCGAAGAGCTTATGAACGATGATAGAGCCAAAGAAATCTACCTGGGCCGCAACTTCTCAATGTAAGCAGCCGTTTTCCTTGACGCCGGCCGAAGGATAAGACAGCATAAAGGCGGAGGAAACATTTGCCCGCACAAGGTCAGAGGCTCTCTACCCATCAGAGCCTTGCTCAGAAACAGGTTATTACCCAAAAACTTATTCAGTCCATTAAATTGATGGCAATGCCCCTTTCGGAGCTGAAGGAAACGATACAGGAAGAGGTTGAGAAAAACCCGGCTCTGGAAGTTGTCCGGGAGGCTGGTGAGGCGGATATTCCGGCACCGGGTGAAACAAAGGTAAGGGATGATCAGGTAACAGAGACTGATTTCTTTGCCAACAGCTCAGATCCGGGTTATCAGCCGGCTCCAAAGGGTGATGCGGACAGCAAACAACGCTTTCTTGAAGGGGCGGTATCCCGGGAGGAGTCTCTTCACGATCATCTGATCGATCAGCTTCGTATAACAGAGGTTTCCTCAGGCGTGGCCGATCTTGCTGAGCAGATTATCTGGAATCTGGATGAGGATGGTTTTCATAGGGAAAACCCCGGGCTCCTGGCTAAATCTGATGAAAACGGGATTCTGGATAAAGCGTTAAAAGTGGTACGTTCCATGGAGCCTCTGGGTTGTGCCTGTGCCGACTGGAGGGAATCTCTACTGATTCAGGCTGATATCCGAGGTGATGGTCCGGAAGATTTTGAACGATTTGTAATGGACGCCATGTTACTTCTGGAAAAAAAACGTTCTGAGGATGTCCGGACAAGTATGAAAATATCCCGGGAGGACTGGGAGGATTTTGAAGAGTATATCAGAACTCTGAACCCCTTTCCCGGGCGTCTGTATTCCACTGAAACACCACAGTACATCATCCCGGACCTGGAGGTTCGGGAGGATGAAGGAGAGCATGTCCTTGTTTTGAACGATGAGGTGCTCCCGGTTCTCCGGGTGGATCCGGATTTTGAGAAACTCAGTGATGAGACCGGCAGCGATAAGGACACAAAGCGTTTTATTTCCAATCATTCCCGGGAGGCACGTTACTTTATCAACAGCCTGGCCCAAAGGGACAATACCCTGCTTAAGGCTGCAAGGTGTATTATTGAGTTTCAACGGGAGTTTTTTTCCGGAGGTCCCAGATTCCTGAAACCTCTTACCCTCAAGGATGTGGCTGGTGAAATCGGTGTACATGAAGCGACAGTCTCCCGAATAACGACGAACAAGTACATTCAGACCGATTGGGGTTTGTTTGAGCTGAAGTTCTTCTTCACCAACTCTATATCCGGTGCCGGTTCTTCAGGTTCGAGAGTCTCAAAAGTAGCCGCGAAAGAGGTCATCAAAGAAATCCTGGCAGAGGTGGATCCTGAAAAACGTCTCTCCGACCAGAAGCTCAGCGACCTTCTGGCAAGGCGTGGCATCAATCTGGCCAGAAGAACCGTGGCCAAGTATCGAAATGAGCTTGATTTACCCTCGTCCTACCAACGATAATTAAGATGTTACCATCTATCTACATCACAGGAGGATGCGATGACGGTCGAAGTCAAAGGAACCCACGGTTATGCACCAGGAGAGAGCACTAAAGAGTACATCGACAAGAAACTCAAGCGTCTGGACCACTTGAAGGAACATGTGGCGAATCTGCACCTGAGTCTGGATAAGCACACCAGCGGCGAGTTCAAAGCGGAATCAACGATTCATTTCCGCTGGGGTACAATGGGGCATATCAAGGTGACGGATAGGGACCTGTTCAAGGCTCTGGATCTTCTGTTTGACAAGATTGAGAACAAGGTGACAAAAGAGAAGGGGAAGGTACAGGATCATTAATTAAACGGTTCTGCAGTATATGAGTAAATTCACTGTTCTTGATTTAATTGACCTCGAGCCCGAGCGTCCGAATGCTTTGGACCTGCGCTGTCTCTGCGGGCGTAAGGGTTTGTCCCGGGAAATCTATTCAACGGATGTTAACCGGCCGGGGATGGCTCTGACGGGGTTTTTTGACAGATTCGTAGGAGAGCGTATTCAGATTATCGGCCGGGGTGAGTTTGCCTATATTGAGAGCACACCGGAAGAGGAGCTGAAGATTCATCTGGATAAGCTACTTGAATACGATATTCCATGTTTTATTTTCTGCTACAACCTGGAGCCTCCGGAGTATTTTCAGAGAGCTGTAGAGGATGCGGGGATTCCGTTATTGTTGACAGATCTGGAGTCTTCCCCCCTTACCATCCGGCTTCTCAGAGCTCTTGATGATATCTTCGCCCCTCAGAAAACCATACATGCAACTCTGGTTGAGGTGGAGGGTATGGGAATACTCATTCTGGGGGAAAGCGGTGTCGGGAAAAGTGAATCGGCCCTTGAGCTTCTGGACCGGGGGCATCGCCTGATTGCCGATGATGCTGTACTGCTGAAATGCCTGAACGGGAATGTGCTCTGGGGTTACGGAACCAGTAAGGTGATGGGTCATCACATGGAAATCCGGGGCTTGGGGATTATTGATATTGCCAACGTTTACGGTATGAACTCTGTCCGGGATCGGACGCCGGTGGAAATGGTTTTTCAGCTTGAAGAGTGGGACAGTACAAAAAATTATGAGCGATTGGGGACCGCCGACGAGACGACAAACCTCTTAGGTGTTAATATACCCCTGATTACCTTACCGGTGAAGCCGGGGCGGAATATACCTATTATTATAGAAGCGGCGGTTTTAAATCAGAGACTGAAATCTCAAGGTGTTCATGCCGCAAAAGATTTCAACAAGAACCTGATACAGTGGATTGAGAGTGAAAATGCTCGAAATTTATGGTTTGACAAGTTTGTGAACAGGCGGAGTTAGAAATGACGACACGCAGCGTGACGATACTCAACAGGGCCGGCATACATGCCCGGCCGGCATCATTGATTGTTCAGACGGCTCAGCAGTTTGACAGTTCCATATGGATTGAGAAAGAAGATGTGAAGATTAACGCTAAATCAATCATGAATATTCTTACTCTGGGGGCTACCTATCAGACCAAATTAACGTTATCCGCCGACGGCGAGGATGAAGAAGATGCCGTCAACGATGTTGCCTGGCTCTTCGACAATAAATTCAAGGAAGAATAATGTGCTTAAAGCCCCTGCCGATGTCCGGGGCCGTCCTGCTGTTGCTGTCGGCCCAAATACTTCCGGGGCTTGAATTATTTCTTGATGCGGAAATCCGGGATGATTACGCTGTTGTAAGCGGGTACGTCGATGGTTTTGACAGCGGGGAATTGCTCCGGCAGCTCGATTCCGGGGGAACCGCCCGGCTTATATGGGTGTTCCGTCTAGGGGGTCTGGATGAAACTTTTGTACGCTTTGTTCATCGGGATTCTCTGGATACCGGGTATATCGTTTTCTCTCCCGGTGTAGTTTCGGATGGCCTCTTTATTCCTGCAGGAGACGACAGCTTTGAGGAAACTCTTTCCACCTTCAACGATTATGAACTGATGGCCCTGGGACCCTGGGAAAAGGAAGATACTCTGGAATGCCGTATTTTTCTTGATATAGACATGCTTATCCCGCCGCTCTCAATCTGGTCGCTTTTCAGGAAAAAACAGGACCGCAGTCCCTGGACAACTATCCCATATCCTCCGGTTGTAAACCGGTGAAGCGGCTGTTTCGTGTCCCGTCTCACCGTTCGGTAAGCTTTATAATTGTTCTTTACACTATTATTATAGTTCTGGTTCTTTTCTGGGCTTCCCAGCTTTTAGGTACGATTACCCGGGACGATCCGGGACAGATGCCGGTAATTCTTGTTCTCTCCATACTGTTTCCCTCGGCTCTGCTGGTTTTATCAGGTTTTAATTTCAGCCGGGTTATCGGGCAGCGGCGGGCCGGTGTTCCCGGCAGCCGGCTCCGTATACGGCTGATCGGTTCCTTTACGCTGATTGTTTTTGTAGCGGTGTTGCCGTTGGGTCTGTTATCCTCTCTTTTTCTAAAAACGGCCATTGATTTATGGCTGGCTCCGGGTAACGGTATCGCTCTGGAGGCCGGTGAGAACCTGGCCCTTGAGTATCATAGCGATGCCCTTAATCGATTGGAAATGCTGGCTGGGAGTAACTTCCTCTCGGAGCTGCTGAAGGATAATAACAGGGATGCCGGTGCAATATGGCGCGGGGTGGCGGATGTGGCACCCTATGTAAATGCGGTTCAGATTATCGGAGAACAGGGCGGCAGCATGATGGGAAACCAGGAGCTGTTTCAAAAAGACCGGAATCTTCTGGGTTACAGCGAGGACGGCCCTCTTCCCAGGCGGGTGATTAACGGCCGAACCATTCTCTCCTGGCAGCGCCATCTCGGAGGGCGGACGGTTATTCTCTCCAGCCTGCTGGCGGAAGATTTTGAAACGGATGTGAGGAAAATATCTCTGGCCCGGGATAACTGGAAACGCTACAGCCGGATGATAGGCACTTTAAACGGTTCTCTGTTGATTTTCGGTTTGTTTCTTGCAGGCCCCTTAATCTTCATGGCGTTTTTAATCAGCATGGCCATGAGTGACAGGGTTATCAAACCCCTGGTTGCCCTGGGGGAAGCGACGGGAAAAATCTCCGAGGGGGATTTCAGCTTTCGCGTTCTTACTCCCGGGGACGATGAACTTGATTTCCTTACCGAGTCTTTCAACCGTATGATCAGTGAACTTGAAGTGAGTCGGACCAAAATAGTTCAGACAGAAAAGGTGGCTGCCTGGCAGGTGATTGCTCAGCGTCTGGCGCATGAATTGAGAAATCCGTTAACCCCTATCAAGCTTTCCGCCCAGAGAATACAGCGGAAAGCTATCGAAGGAATCATGGACGAGGAGATGGTGAAGAGGTCTGTGGAGCTGATATTGCGGGAAGTGGATGGGTTGGATAAGCTGCTTCAGGATTTCAGAGAGTTTGCCGGAGGGGGGGAACCGAAGATTTCCACCCTGCAGCTGCGGCCGATCTTAATTGAGACAGTGGACCGGTTTCGGGCTGTCGGTTCGAAAATTGACTGGGTTCTTATTCCCGGTGATGAGTTTTTACCGGTGATGGCTGATTCCGGGCAGTTACGGCAGGTTCTGGTGAACCTCCTGAAAAATGCCATGGAAGCAGGAGCCGGGAAGATTACCCTCAGGGCGGATATGATACAGCGGGGAACAGCTCCTTATGTACGTCTGCTGATTCGGGATGACGGTGAAGGAATTCCTCCGGAAAGATCCACATCGATATTTCAGCCATATAACTCAACAAGGGAACGGGGAACCGGCCTCGGGCTGGCGGTGGTTCAGCGTATAATCTATGATCATCGAGGGCGCATCTGGTTTGAGTCGGAGAGGGATTCGGGAACGGTCTTTTACATCGATCTGCCGGCCGGGGAGGAACTATGAACCGAATTCTCATTATTGATGATGAACCTGCTATTCAGGATGTTCTGGGGGATATTCTGAGGGATGAAGGGTATGAGGTTCTTCATGCTCTGGACGGACTTGAAGGCTTGCGCTTACTGAAAACAGAGCCTGTTGATGTTGTCTTTCTGGATGTCTGGCTCCCGGGGAAGGGTGGAATTGATGTTCTTGCCGAAATAAAATCCGATTGGACCGATGTTGAGGTGGTTATTATATCCGGCCATGCCACTGTAGAAACCGCTGTTCGGGCCATTAAACTCGGAGCCTATGATTATCTGGAAAAACCCCTGGATTTGGGCAGAGTGGTTACCATTGCCCGTAATGCTCTGCGCTTGGAGGTTCTGCGCCGGGAGAATGCCGCTCTCCGGCAGGGGCAGTTTCTTGAAGACGAAATGATCGGAGAAACAGAGGCCATGCACAGGATTCGGGAGATTGTCGGCCAGAGTGCACCTTCGGATTCCCGGGTGATGATACTGGGTGAAAACGGAACAGGAAAGGAACTGGTTGCCCGGATGATTCACAGACGCAGCCGGCGGTCCAACCGTCCGTTTGTCGAGGTGAATTGTGCCGCCATCCCGGATAATCTGATTGAAAGTGAGCTTTTCGGCCATGAAAAAGGGGCCTTCACCGGAGCTGTAGCCCGGCGCCGTGGAAAATTTGAAGTTGCCGACAGTGGAACCCTGTTTCTGGACGAAGTGGCCGATATGAGCCTGGAAGCTCAGGCGAAAGTGCTTCGGGCTGTACAGGAAATGACCTTCGAACGGGTTGGAGGCGAGGATCAGATAAAGGTGGATGTTCGAATCATCTCGGCGACGAACAAGGATATTCGGAGAGAAGTTGAAGAGGGACGGTTCCGGGAAGACCTGTATTTCAGGCTCAATGTTATACCCCTTTCGGTACCGCCGCTCAGGGAAAGACAGGAAGATTTACCCGAACTGATAGAGTATTTTCATAAAAATCTCAAAAAAGGGCATAATGATGTCTCACCCCCGGGTTTTTCAAGCGAAGCGATGAAACTGCTCACTGAATATTCCTGGCCTGGTAATATCAGGGAGTTGAAGAACTTTATAGAGAGAGTTACCATTCTGGTTGATGAAGCTGAAGTAACAGAGGAAACAACCCGCTACTATCTCGGAGAGGCCGGTTCAAGGCCCTCCTCGGATTCATCCCATCGGGAGTACGACAGTATGAAGCTTGGCGAGGCCAGAGATTTATTTGAAAAGCGCCTTGTGGAGCGCCGGCTTGAGAAAAATGGCTATAATATTGCAAAAACCGCCCAGGCTATGGGTGTTTATCCCAGCAACCTCCACGGTAAGATAAAGAAGTACGGGATAGAGATAAAAAAATGAGAGCACCGACAAGCCGGCAGACAGAAGTTCTCGATTTCCTCAAATCGTTTTTGAGCGGTCATAAATACCCTCCGACGATCAGGGAAATTGCCAG
>Ga0164315_10004217_pt1 | contig 11139 bp, 7 predicted proteins | sample GuaBasSedimGuay6_FD_113737 | JGI IMG/M metagenome (GOLD analysis project Ga0164315, IMG submission 113737) | Subseafloor sediment microbial communities from Guaymas Basin, Gulf of California, Mexico - Guay6, Core 4569-2, 0-3 cm | ecosystem: Environmental > Aquatic > Marine > Hydrothermal vents >...
TATGGGTTATTCGAGAGGAAAACCTTATGTCTTAAGTGTAGCTGAAAATGGGGATTATTACGTAGGACTGGAGAAACATCCCTCTTTGTCTGCTGCTGCTGAAGCAGTGAGTGGAGTAAGGAGAAGTGGTTGGACTTTCTGGAAATTACCGGACGGTAAAACGCTAAAAGAGGTTTTTAAGGGTTAACAATGGGGAAAAAATCAAAGAAAAAGCGAAGAAAAATGAGGTATAATAAGAAAGACTTTGTGAATATACTCTGTAAAAACTGCGCAATCTGTGATCCCGGTACAGACCCTACCTTCTGTTATGACAAGATGTACAAGTCAAACCCTTTGGTATTTGTGAATGAGTGCTATAAATCATTACTAGAAGCAGACAGTTTAGATACTTTCACTGTTATGAATTCGTTTGCAGAATTTAGTAGGGAATTTAGTGCAACGTTCTGTAATGCTAAAATATGTGGTAACATAGATACAGTAATTTTACCTATGCAAACCCATATGGCAGATGTTATGAGCGGGGAACAGTGTATGCATTTTTGGGAGTGCATAAAAGCATTCAACGGACAGACAATATATAGAGGTGACTCTCCGTTTATAGATGCAAATACCAGCAAGAAAGCAAAACGAGCTCAAAGGAAGAAAGATAAAAAGAACAAGAAGGCATATATTTGTAAACCATACGCAACATTCTTTAGTAATGACGCAGAATACTGGAATAAAAGAATACGAAAAGTGCTATATAATATAGAAGAAGAAACCGATGAAGACATACAGAAAGCTAAGGATATAAATGAAGATAACGATAGCGAACAAGATACGAATACAAGAAGCACCGGATGTACTGAAGGAAATTCTGATTGACACTTTAAGGGTTGATAATCCTAAATATTCTAATGCAGTAAGCCAAGGGTATAGAGCTTATGGTATAAATCCTCATATTTATCATTTTAGTGTTTTACCTGACGAAAGTCTAACTATTCCTAGAGGATTTAGGTTAAATTTGTTGAATTTGATCAAAAAATTCAATATAGTAGATACAGAAATAATCGATAAAACAACTTATTTCCCACCTAATTTTGATATTGATTCGTCAGTAATCAAATTCAGGGAGTATCAAGCTTTAGCAGTTAAAGAGTTGATAGGGGAGAGAGAAGGGTTGTTAGTAGCTCCTCCAGGCAGTGGAAAAACAGTAATGGGGATAAGTTTACTGCCGTTGCTTGGACAACCTATGTTATGGCTAACGCATACTGATAGATTAGTTAAACAAACCCTTGAAAGAGTTAATCAATTCCTACCTTCACTAACAGACGAAGATAAAGGTATAATAGGTGGAGGTAAATGGGATTTAGGTAAATTATTTACTATTGGAATGATACAGACATTAATAAGGCGTCCAGAGCAGGCATATGAACTTATGGATAAGTTTGGTATCATAATTTTGGACGAGGCTCACCATTGTCCTGCCAACACTTTCCTTGAGGTTGTTAGTAAGTTTAACCCTTATTTTTTATTTGGATTGACTGCTACACCTTATAGAAGAGATAAACTGGAGAAGCTTATGTTTCAATCGTTAGGTAGCAAAGAAACTCGCATTCCTTTGGAAGAAGTAGAAAAGGAAGGTGGTGTTATAGTACCTACAGTAGTATATAAACCTATAGAGTCTAAGACTATATCCGGTACAAATACTCAAAAACTTTTAACAGAGTACATAGTTCCTAATGATAAACGTAACGGTATTATCGTAGGAGATGTGCTAAGAGAAGCAATGAACGGTAATTTTTGTATCGTTATAAGCGATCGTAGAGCACACTGTGAGAATTTATATGAACTTATAAAATTATCGTGGGAAAAAACCGGTATAGCTACCGGAAAATACAGCAAAAAATACGTTGACGAACAGGTAAAACGCTTTGAAGGAAATGAAATCACTGTTCTGGTTACTACTTTTGCCTTGTTAGGGGAAGGGTTTGATGTTGATTTTCTTAATAGAGCCTTCATAGCATCACCTTTCAGAGCAGAAGGTAAAGCGGAACAGTTATTAGGAAGAATACAAAGATCTGCTCCAGAAATGGGTAAAAAAGATGCAGTAGTGTATGATTACGTTGACGTAAATGTTGGTGTTTTTAAGTCTCAATTCTTTACAAGAAGTGAAAAGGGTTGTAGATGTAATGTATACGAAAGATTAGGTGCTAAGGTTGTACCATATTCGGAATACGATATAAGAAGATAGTGAAAATATACGAGAAGGAGAAATAGAATATGGATATACAGTTAAAAATTTCTAAATATATGAATCCAAAAGAATACAGATCGATAAGAATACCCCTTGTTTTAAGGGAAAAATACAATTTAAATCTTGGTGGTTTTGTAAACCTAAGGAACAAAAACGGACAGCTTATTTCTTTACAGGTCGAAAAAGCGTTCAAACAAGACAGCGATAAAGACTACGATTCGGCATATCTAACAGAAGACACCTTTGATATGTTACACCTCAAAGACGTCGAAGAACCTCAGAAAATAGATATAGTTGAGGACATAACATTGGGTTGTGACCCTGAATTTTTTCTAGTTAATACTGTAAATAGAAGACTGCTAAACTCCGCAGAATTCTTTACAAACAAAAATGGACCTATTGGTTTTGACCATGGAGGATTAGCCGAAATAAGACCTTTACCACACCAAGATGAAAAGATGGTATGTAATAATATTTATATACTAATCTGTCAAGCAAGAGCAATGGTAAATAACAGTATATATAGTACCATAGATCCTAAATTAGTGAGTATGGTAGGTTCATCTCATTATTTTGATCTGGATAAGCCAAACTTGACGGCTGGATTCCATCTACATTATGGAATTCCTAAAACAATGCTTAAAAATGATACAAATACTGAATCTACGATAAAACAGGTAATAAAAGCATTGGATTATTATATAGGTATACCAAGTATACTACCCGAAGGTGAAAGTGATCATATGAGGAGAACACTGCTTGGTATCAGTTACGGTAAACCTGGAAATTACGGACATAATCGACATAACAACGGAACATTGGAATATAGAGTTCCGGGAGGACATTTACTAAGACACCCAATATTAACGAGGGGTATTTTAGGTCTCGGCGCTGTCGTTGTAGAAGATGTGTTAAGCAGGGTAAAAACACGGACAAACTCATTCAAACGTCTTGAGGAGATGTCATCTTTTTTAGATTTACAGAATTTATATCCTAATGTGTTGGGTATAGAAGATATATTCAAGACTATTTGCTCTAAATCAACGAATGAAGCTCATAAACATATGGAAACAATCGTTAAAGATGTAGAACAAATGGTAGGGTATGAAAAAAGAAAGGATTCTGTAGACAGCTTCTTTAATGCTATATTTGGAGGAGTGACGTTTAATTCAGACATTGAGTTGAATTGGAATAAATATTATGATATGGAGGTAAGTAGGCATGCTGGATCAACGCAATAAATGGACTTTCTTTACAAATCCTACAAAAAGGGTGATCAGTTCAAGTGAAACTGTGTATTGGAAGAACACACTGAAGAAAGTTTTGAAGTGTGGTATGGAATTTGAGTTTAATTTACCAAACAAAAACGGTTCCTGCCACGGTAACAGTGATTCATGTCCATGCGCTAAAATGGAACAACATTGCTGGGAAAAGTGTGCTTTAGAGAAAGAGTGCTCGGCAGAACCAGTAGCATATAGATGTGAAGGGTATTCAGAGGCTAAATGTAAAGATCTGGACTGTAACGAGTGCGGTGAGTATAAATTAGTTTGTCACGGCATATTCTGTCCTAGTTTTACATCATTCTGTTTCAGCTGTGATGAATTTACAACTCAATGTGAAGGTTGTGAACACCTGTTTGATCCTAACAGAAGTCCTGAGCATATAAGAGAAGACATTACCAGGGAATTACAGCCGAGTCATTCCTATGGAACAATAAACGGTGCTGGGATTCACAGTATTACCACTGATGGAAGTTTATTAGGTGGTAAAGGTGCCGAGATCATAACCATAGGCAGAAGGGTTGACTACTGGGAATTTTATAATATGGCAAAGAAGGTTATTGATACCTCCGTAGAAAAAGGTGCGTATATGAATGAAAGATGTAGTATTCATATGCATCTGTTGGCAAGTTACTACAGTAAAATGGTCAACGAAAGCCAGTCGAAGACCACAGGTATTCCTTCTCAGATAAGCGAATTAGAAAGACCGATGCCTGAAATAATACTCGCCAATTTTCATCAGCTCGTAAGAAGATATCAAAACGCGATGACCTGGATGACAATGGCTCTTGGCGAACCTGAAAGAATGACAAGGTGGGAGAAGTTCAGGGTATCTGTTCTTGAGATTTCTGCTGCACTTAGCCACATGTCATCTGTAAAAGATGAGGTTTCTCATACTGCTGGTGGCAACAAGTATGGCTGGGTAAATTATAAATACACAAACTTCAACAAAGATGGTGATGTGGGAAGGCTTCATCTCGAATTAAGAGTAGCAGATGGTATATTATCACCTTCTATCGTTGCTGCAATTGGTTGTATGTATTATGCATTGATGATAAAAGCCGTGGAGATTTCTAAGTACGGTGTGGTTGAAGTAGGCGATAAAGCATGGATGAAACAAACAAGAGAAGTAAAGAAAGCACTTCTCAATAATATGAAGGGTTATGGAGACGGTGACAGATTTGGCGATACCCGTAACCTGGGTACGTATTACAACATACTGATCATGGAATCTCTTGAATTGGTAAGACAGCTGAAACATATACTAATTCAGGTGGGTCCTGCGTATCAGATACTTGAACAGCTGGCAGAACGTCCAGTAGCTCTGAGAAGATGTGACGGTGATAGCTGGCAGAAAATCGAAGAGGATTTCGCGGTTTCCTTGACAGAAGAAGGAAGATTCGAAACAATCATTAACGAGTACATAGATTTGAGATTAATAAGTCAATGCAGAAACATTGAAGAGTGGGTAACAGCAACTACCAAAACTATCCAAGATGAACAAGAAGAGTTTGATATCGAGGGTGAACTTTCAGACAGAATTATGGAATATGTTGATGCAAAAAGGACTGATGGTGAGCTAATATGGTCAGATAGCATGGGAACTGTTGTATTATTATAAATGGAGGGAAATATGTGTTGTATTTTAGGAATAGGTTGGCAGAACGGACACACAATAAGAAACAATAAAGCAATGAGGGATGTAGCAAAGAAACTTCTGGAAAACGGTCAACAAAGAGGAAGGGATGCGGCTGGGATGGCTTTTACCACCTCAAGAGAAATTTCCGTGGTTAAACACAACGTAAAGGCAAAAACCTTAGTGGAAAGAGAAGAGTTTGATACTGCCTGCAATAATCTTATTGCTTTCGGTGAAAATGATAGGAAAAAGACTAGTTATGACCCTTTGATTTCTGTAATAGGACATTGTAGACAAAAAACAAAAGGTAGCCCAGAAGACTATAATAATAATCATCCTATAGTTGCCAATAGTATAGTAGGTGTTCACAACGGTATGATTGGTAATGATGATCAACTTTTTGATAAGTTCAAAGATCTTGGGATAGAAAGAAGGGCAAGAGTAGACAGCGAAATCATTTTCAGACTCATAGACCATTATGTAGAGGGTGGTTATGGTATGGAAGAATCTATTATCGCTACTGCTAAAGTGTTAATGGGCTCATACGCCTGTGCCGTCGTAAATGCGGCACACCCCTATGAATTATGGCTTTTCAAAGGATACGGTCCTATTGATATACATCATTATAAAGATGTAGGTATGATCCTGTTTTCCAGTAACAAAAGCTATATCGAAGATGCTGTGGAGGGTACTACCTTAGGACAGCCTACTATTATACCTTTACTATCACACCAAGGAATCGGTATTGATTTACATCAGAACACATACAAAAAGTTCGAGCTGGTATCAAGTACCGAAACCAATCATTTTTACGCTTAAGGATTGCTGATGGACAATTTCACATTATTTAATATGAAGAATTTGGGAGGCACTCCTAAAAGTACTTTTTTGCCTATTTTACAGCTTAAGACCAGTAATGGTAAGTACACAGGCAAAGTAGGTAAATTAGGAGCACCGGGAATTATTTTAAAGTCGCATAAGAAGCAAGTTGAAGAAACAAAAAACAAAGACGACTTTGTTGATAGTCTTGCGCGATTCAATAGTTCGCTAAATGTGTACTACCCTTTCCCATATTCTTACAATCACAAAAATGGAGGTATGGGTATTCACCCGCTTAATACTTCTGACGTTTTGGTTCTTGATGAACCATCTATAATTGATACTCATTGTATCGGGTCCTTAAGTAGCATAGATCTAAAAGCAAAAGATCTAAGGTTCGATATAGATGAGCACATAAATAGTGGGGATGGTATTACCTATCTGATCAGTAATAAGAGAAGCATAACAAAATTAATAGCTGACATAGCATACTTTGTCAACTCTTATAAACATAATTCTCTGATGAGTTATGTCAATGGACCGGAAAATCTAATAGCTAACTTTGAAGATAGAATTCTGGCTTCCGTGAGTTTTATACCACTAAAATACTGGATACCTATTTTTAATCATAAAAAGGTGGATGGTTGTGGTTTCGTTTTCAGACTTATCTCAGAACAAAAAGTTGAAAGATATAAATGCATTACCAAAGCTTCCATAGTGGAAATATATATATTATGTTCAAACTACGTAGATAATGTGTTTGAATTAGATGGCAGTGAGTTAATGTCTCCTAAACCTCTGAGGTCAGAGTACATAAAAGAAATAATGAATTACGATAGTACATACGAAAAAAGGTGCCATAAAAGAATATTCAAAAATAAAAAAAGTATGTTGTCGAAAGATAAACTTTCGTGGAGCGATGTAGAAGAAAAGGCAAAGAAAAAAAAAGTACCAGAATTAACAAATAATGTCGATACCAAAACAACTTATTACCACTACGCAGATACATCATCAACAACAGGTAGTTATTATTAACCAGGAGGAGGTAAAAACATATGTGCGGACTTATTGGCGCCCTTATGCTTGAAGGAAAACTGAAGGTAGGCGAAAAGCAGAGACGAGAAGCAATCATAATGCTTGTAACAGAGCTACTGCAGTTAACGAGAAGCAGGGGCAAAGACGCTACTGGTGTAACAACACTATTTAACGATGGTAAATACATTGGCATGAAAATGGGAGTTGAGGTTACAGATTTCATAGGGCGTTTTGGTGAGACTGAGACTGATTACGACGGATATCTGAAGCTACTCCGTGAAAACGAAGAACAGATGAAAATTTTCCTCGGTCACTGCAGGAAAAGCTCAGTCGGTAACTCATGGGATAATGTTAACAACCACCCTATAAAAGTTGGTGAGATAGTAGGTATACATAATGGTACGCTTACAAACCATGAAAAAATCTTCGATAATCTAAAGTGTAAGCGTGACGGTGAAGTAGATAGTGAAGCAATATTCAGATTGTTAGATCACTATACGAGAGAAGGACAAGACCCATTTACACCGGAAATTATCCAGGAAGTAACAAAAAGGATGCATGGTTCTTATGCGGTATTGACATACAATGGTAACAACCCATACCAAGCCGCCGCATTCAGAGATGGAAGACCTCTTGAGATGGTTCTTGTAAAACCATTAAATACTATACTAATTGCCTCAGAAAAAGTGTTTTTACAACAAGCGTTGTTCAGGCTTTCAAAAGGAGTACATCTTTACAAGACATTTCCTAAAGCATTACATGTATCAGACAAAAATCTCGATTTTAAAATGCTTCCTGATGATACCCTGGCTATTTTCGATTTGACCAAGGAAGTGACAGAAGATTCGGACATCGATGATTTCTTTCATGACGAGAAGATACCACGCAATACTAAAATGTGGGGAGTATCTACCAGTACTATTTATAGTTCAGGCACCAAATCAACTAACGCTGCGCATAAAACAGCCTGGCAAAAACAACAGGATAAAGAGAAGGAAGACAAAGACAAAAAAACTGCCTCCGGTACTACTACCGGTACTTCTGCTACGGATAAGTCTGATAAAACTGACAAAACTGAGGTGTTTGCAAAAAGCACAAGAAATAAGTCCGAAAAGAAACCAGGTTTTGTATATAATAAAGACTTGAAATCTTATACGAATGAAGAAGCAGACCCCGAAGACGAAAAGAAGGGTAATGTGGAGATAAACACTACCCAGGCTGGCGAAGTTTCCGATTTAGACACAGACACCTATACTGATGTTATTGTGCCGGTTAAGAACTTTAGCCTTATACAGAAGGACAAAATAGAACCTCTCATCAGTTCCATAGCAAAAATAACTGAGGTGAAGGTCAAAGATAAATCCAAGGTAGTGTCTCTACCTAGCGTTAAACCCATAGTCTCAAAGGTAGAATCGAAAGAAGCTGAAGTTGTGAAAGTGGATACAGTTCAAGATCCAGAAGCAATGGAAGAGGCTGAGAGTTTTACTAGGGGGCTGAATAGATTTAAGACTGAAGATGACTTGATTACCGGCATCGAATTAGACAGTGGAACGGTCTTGAAGTCTTTGAAACCGCATTCTCTTGCAAACAGGGTCGCAACCTTCGCAACGAGATTTGCTTTTTATCATGGTTTCCTGGCAGCAAAGAACAAAACCCCAGCACCTTCCGAGCCTGAAGTAATAAGCAAAAGCTTAGCAAACGTAAGACGGTTTAAGCTTATGTCTATGAAACTCGCAGAAATAATTGACCGGCACCCAGCTGGTGAGGCTATAAAAGGAAGAATAATAGACAGAAGTGTCAAAGAGTTATTGAATGCGCCCAGTACTGAGATAACTCCACTAACTCTTAGAAAAATGTATTCTGCCGGTGATCTTAGATCCAGTTTTACTCTTAAGAGGGTAATGGCTATAGTAAGAGTGGCAAAAAGCAAGGAGGATAAGAGCGAAAATGACGGAAAAGAAGAAACTAATACTGGTACCGTCGGAAAGGATGGACAGTAACAAAAAAGAAAGTAGGAATGAAAATACGCTTGTAAGAATGGCATCGCCTTCTCGGAAACACATGGATTTTAACGATGATGGTGTGGAGTTATGGACAGGTCAAAAAACTGCCATTGCTTTAAGCATTTTTCAGGCTTTTTCAGCCGATATAAAAAAGATAAAGAATTCAGGTGAGTATACACCCGCTGAGCTGAAAAGAATAGGTTTTGTTACTTCAAAGACTTATCAGAAGGTAACAGGTAAACCTCCCGAAGTCAAGGAAGGTAGTAAAAACGTATGGATATCTAAATCCGTAAAAAACATAATGTACGGAGCAGACCCTGAGTTTTTATTATTTGACAATGATGGGAAGGTAATCAGAGCAAACAACGTACTGAATTACTCAGGACGTCTTGGTTGTGATGGAGCAATGGCTGAAATAAGACCAGCTCCCTCAACTGATGTTCCTTCACTTGTTAAAAACATGAGAGACATATTCAACAACAGTCCAAATGATATACAAACTTACAACTGGCTTTGTGCCTGTTATCATAAAGACGATGTGAGAGACTATCCAGTCGGTGGTCATATACATATAGGCAATCCTGCGAAGGTTGCACACATGGCTACTAACAAAAGAGAATATCTCTTTAGAACCATGAACAAAATTCTTGACGAGTTGTTAGCCATCCCTATGATAAAACTTGATGGGACGGATGATGGTTGTGCAAGAAGAACCAAGTGTAAGATGGGAAAATACGGTTATTTCGGAGAATATAGGACATGTGACGGTCGTCTTGAGCACAGAACATTGAGTGGTATGTGGCTACTACACCCATCATTAGCAAGGGCTGTAATAGGTACGGCAAAGGCGGTTGTTGATGAGATATATAAGTTTGTGGATAAAGAAAAGTACAATGAGGAGTATTTCTTTCCTAAAGAACTGAGAGACCAGTCAATCTGGGAAGGATCGTTCAGTAGGTGGGGTGAGATACCGTTGGCTGGAGACATGGGTTGCGATACACCATCCGATAGAATGATAGAGCTGTTAAACTCCTCAAACACTGCTAGCATCAATATCCCGTATCTTAATAGATGGTACAAAAGACTGTCAGGTATGTCCACCTATAAAGAAAATAGAAGGTATATAGATGGGCTGTTTGAAATTTTGAAAATCCCTGCGAAAGATTTAAAAGATTGGGACAGGGAGATAAAAAACAACTGGCTTTCTGACAAAAAGTTCATGGTTGATGTATAATGGTCGAAAGATAAATCCGAAGTGAAAAATAAAATAGGCAATCATGGTCATAAATTTCTAATACACGAAAAAAATAATTCAACGTGGAGGTTGACATATGAGTAAAGAGACTTATATTTATTACAGTGGTGCAACAGACATCACAGGAAAGAAGTTGCAGGAAGCTTTAAGTATTACCGGTGGAAAAACAAAGCCAACCAACAAGAAGCTCGTTATCGGTTGGGGTACGAAGATTGACAAAGATACTGCGTTTCCTCCTGATGTTCATGTACTGAATCACCCCAACAACATCCGGGCAAACAGAAACAAGTTTAAAGCCCTGACAGCGATGATGGGTGCAAAGGTAAATGTTGCCCCGTTTGTGACTGCTGAGACCGTCATAAGCTCCATTGGCAACAAGAAAGGTGTCAACCTTCCACTCGTAGGCAGAACAAATTTTCATCAGGGCGGTAAGGGTTTCTGGCTTTGTATAACCAATAGCATGGTTGACAACGCCATTAGAGAAGGCGCTCAGTACTTCCAGGAATTCATCGATATAAAAGACGAGTACAGACTTCATGTCTTTTCCGGTGACCTGCTTTACGGTCAGAAGAAGGTAAAGCGTACCAATATGGAAGAAGCGTTCGTTGAACAGAATGCGGAAAAGATTGAAAGCATGGCTGGAAAGAACAATAAGAGCCTGGACAAGGACACCATGTCCTATACACTCGGAAGGCTTGCAAAGAACCAGTCGAGTCCGGATATGATTATCCGATCCAATACAAGAGGCTGGAAGTTTTCTCATATTACGAAAGTCAGTAATGAGCTCGTAAATGAGGCAGCCAAAGCATTGGAGGCTGTAGGTCTTGATTTTGGTGCCGTCGATTGCTGTGTTGACACAGACGGTAAGGTATGGA
>Ga0164315_10004218_pt1 | contig 11138 bp, 6 predicted proteins | sample GuaBasSedimGuay6_FD_113737 | JGI IMG/M metagenome (GOLD analysis project Ga0164315, IMG submission 113737) | Subseafloor sediment microbial communities from Guaymas Basin, Gulf of California, Mexico - Guay6, Core 4569-2, 0-3 cm | ecosystem: Environmental > Aquatic > Marine > Hydrothermal vents >...
CTTCACTGGTTGGATCAAAATTCTCATAATACCTGGAGCCGATGGCGAATACCCCCGCCTCAGCAAGAATTTTATTCCCCATGTTATAGCGCGCCTGTAAGGAGAGATCGAATTTGGGCTTGTTCCAGGGACGGTCTTGGTTGACCTGGGTAACATAACTGTAGTAGTTACCTTTTAAATAGACCTTCCACGCCTCTGAAGGCCGTACAGTTAATTCCCCATAGAGGTTGGTCAGGGTGACATCATCATAAACCACAGTGAACTGGTTCATGAGCGGATTGCTGATGTCATTCACGTAGAAGTAGGCGTTGTCGACTATCGAATAGGATCCCCTCACATTATAAGCCACTCTATCTGAAATCCGGCCTTTTATTCCGGCATACCCGATCAGTTTGTGATTGGTGGGCTTAACAGAGAGCACCGGAACCACATAGGGGTTCTCCTCAACAATACTCCGGGCATTGTTTGATTCAAGAAATCCATCCACCCCAAAATAGGGAACGAGCACCTCTTTGACCACATTGAACTCGAAGGTAGCCACCGGATAGAAATGAATGGTAAATACTCCGTCAACCACCTCGCCATAGGTATTAAAACCGCCTGTCAGTTTCCATTCATCCGCATTTTTTGCCACCAGCGGATTGAGCCAGAACATGGTATGGTTACCAAATACCGTATCCCATTCAGGATAGTGGCCATAGTACGCACCTCCAGCCTCAGCTGCAATATCTATAACCCTTAATTTCTTATTAAAATCGAAAGCAGCTCTGGCCCCGTGCTCCGCCTCTTCAAACTGATGGGTGAAATAGTAATAATCAAGATCCGCATTGTAGTTAAAATGGAATGAATCGGCGTGTATGGAGTGCAATCCCAATGCACCTTCGGCGGTAAAATAGGGATGAGATGCGTCTTTACGTTCAAGAACAATATCCAACTCAGGATCAACTCCATAATGAACATAAGAGTTGTAGCTGGCCCCTGCGGAGTAGTCAAACACTCCCTTTTTTAAAAACCTGCTTCCGTAAACCTCGGCCTTATTCTCATTGAACCCGGCCGGAGCTTTCAGATCATTCTCAAGCTTCACCTTGCCATTCATGGAGTGATGCCTGATGTTCAATCCAAATGTGCCTTTACGCGATCTGAGCTGACTGATATTTAGCTCTACAAGTGGAGTCACATAGTTTCCGTAGCCCATTGTTAACTGACTCTTATAAAGTCTTTTAAGGGGCATTTTTACCATTCTCGCTGCCCGAATCGGTTCCACTCCAAACTGGCTGTCATACCTCTTCTGATAGAGTTCATAGGTAAATGTGGGCGGTGTATAGTCAATCTCCCCCTTCAGGTTGGGCAGTAACTGAATCTTTTGGGCAGATGAAAGAGTAGGCGTATAAGGTTTTACCACCCTCACCTCTTCCTGCTGGGCCTCCGCGGAATTCATCCACAAGAGTGCCACCAAAAGTGATAACAGGATCCGTGCAGCTATTTTGATATCTTTCATATTCCTTAATTTCTTAGACATTTATTGAGCCTCCTCGGGTTCTGGTGCAATATCACTCTCTGCCTGCTCTGTAAGCACCGCTTTCCTTTGCTTTGCATTGGCAATGATTCCGTCATCGGGAATGGTATAAGAATCAATCAGAGCCTGCAGCGCATTGATGGCCGAAAATTCATCCCCCATGGCCATGTAAATATCTGACAGAGTCAGAAAAGCCATTCCCATCCAGTACTGGTGTGGCGTATTCATCTCAATGAAACTAAACACCTCCTCTTCCGCAGCCTCCATCTTATCCCGGTCAAAAAGAATCTCAATGATCCTGTATTTAGACTCGGCACCCTCCTTACTGTTGACTTCGTGTGAGACTTTGAGGAAATAGTCGTATGCAAAATCGGGCTCATTCAGATCATAAAAGGATCTGGCCACATTGAAGTTGGCCTCTCTGATAATCTCCTCCTGTAGCTTATCCAGTTGTAGAACCTGTCGTGCAGCCTCGATGGTATTGGTGGATTCGCCCAGGTTGGCATAGCAACGCATCAGTCCGATATGCGCCTCTGTGATGTTGGTTTTCTTTTCAGCCAGATCCAGTAAAGCCCTGTAGTTATCTAAGGCTCTGTGGTAATCCTTCTCCCTGAAATTAATCTTGGATGCTGCTTCCAGAGCCGGTTCAGTAAACATATTCCGGGATTGCCCTATGATGTAGTCCAGAGATTCGAGCGCTTCCTGATTCTGTTGCAGCTTCAACTGACAATCTGCTTTATAAAAATGGGCATTCAGCAGAAATCTTCCATTGGGAAATGCATCCAGGTAGTCTTTGAAATCACGGATGGTCTCTTCGCAATCACCCCTGGTGTAAACCAGTTCAGCGGCTGTATATGCCAGTGAATCCTGCTCCCTGAGAGTAATATCCTGCCCCAGACCGGTCACAAAACCCAGGTATCCATCCACATTGTCTTTTCTTACATAGATATTTTTGATACTGGTTAATGCATTGTCAGCTTCGGAGGTTCCCGGATAGTTGGTGGCCACCTGCTCATAATAAGTTAGTGCCCGGTCGTAGTTTGCCTGGTTGTAATAGATCAATCCCAGCTGGTTGAGTGATTTATTGGTGTAGCTCGAATTGGGGTGCTCATCTACAAGGCGCTCATAAAAATCCACGGCCTTGGGAAGGTCACCCAGGACCACATGACTCCTCCCAATCTCGAAGAGTGCATCGTCGTTGAAGTTGGAAGTAGGCTGCTCAGCAAGCAGTTTGTTCAGAACCTCCACCTTCTGTGGCGTCCGGTCCAGTAATCCAAGGGTAAATCCCTTCTGAAACAGGGCATAATCCGTATCGGTCATTCCCAAAGCAATGGAACGATCATAATAATTAATGGCATTGGTATACTCTGCACTGACAAAATAACAATCCCCCACTCTGTTATAGGCATCAGACAGGGTATAAGCTTCCTGGTTCTGCTCCAGATTCACATACCTTTTGAACCAGCTTATTGCATTGGGGTAATCGGCTTCATCGAAGTAGATATACCCCATACTATAGTGGCACATGGCATATTCCTCTTGATATATGGAACTTGCATCTTTCAGAAATTCGTTGTAGTAGCTACGCGCTGTCTTAGGATCGCCCGACCGATAGGCTGCTTCTCCAAGCCAGAAATAGGTCCTGGAGGCAATTACCGGATCGTAATTGGCATACTCCTGGGAAAGTTCCAAAGCATCAACAGCTTCATTGAACCTCAGGTTTTTATAAAGTTCAAGTCCCCGGTAAAAAGCCACTTTCTGAAGAGCCCGTTCAAGCCTGGCATCTTTTCGTTTTATTTTCTGGATAGAAGCCAGGGCCATGCTATAGTTGCGGGTTCCCAGGTAGGCATTCACCAGATAGTTGTATGCTTCGTCTGTATTGTCGGCAGCGGGGTAGGATCTAATGTAATCTTCAAAAGCCCTGATGGCTTCATTAAACGGACTGAATGAGAGTTCAAAAGTAACCTTGGCATAATTGAAGAGCGCATCCTGCTGTATTCTGGGATCAAATTCCATTTTGGCAGCCTGTGAGAATGCAATCCGCGCCTTATTCATATCTCCCAGCTTCAGGTAGCAATCGGCCAGGTGGTAATGGGCACTCTGAGCAATCTCTGTATCCCTGTAACTGATCTGTTCAAACAACGCCCTGGCATTTTCATACTCTTCATGGTTGTAGTAGGCAAATGCCAGCTGGTAACGATCATGAATGGTGTATGCTGTGCTGTTGGATTTATAGGTTTCAAGATAGGGGATGGCATCCGCGTACATACCCAGCATAAAGTAAGATTCACCCACTATCTTTGAAATTTCCCCCAGTCTCTTTTCAGATACAGAATCGAGCATTTCATGGGCATAGGTGATTACCTCATCGTACTTTCTCTGCATATAGAGGATCTGTGAAATGTAGTAAGGGGCGATCTCTGAAAAGAGAGGATCAGAGTCTATTTTGCGAAATCCCATGAGGGCTGTTTCATAGTTCCCCTGCACATATTGAATGTGAGAATAGTAGTAGATGGCTGGTGCATTGTAAAGTGATTCCACCTCCTGAATCTCATATAGATTCGCCCTGGCCTCTTCATAGTCATTGCGCTCGTAGTAACTGTACCCCTTTTTGAAATAGTACTCCGACAATTGGGTAGGATTCAGTTCGTGACGATCCACCCGGTTAAACCAGGAGACACTCCTGGCCCAGCTGTTCTTGTCGTAGAAATATTTTGCCAGCCTGAATACCGCTTCATTCACATAGGAGCTTTCAGGATATTCAGAAATAAAGGTATAGACCAGGAACTCCGAATCATCGTTTCTCAGCTCTACCGCCGACATAGCCCGGTAAAAAGAGGCTTCAGAGCGGATTTCGGATCGCGTGTCTTCGGTACCCTCCAGGTACTTATTGAACGACTCTTTGGCTGCACCATACTTCTCTTTTTCGTACAACTGAAGCCCTTTCAGGTACTCAGTGTCTCCATATTTATAGACCGCAGTTTTCTGACTGTAAGCAAGAATAGAGGCTAAAAGGAATATGATGGATACCAGTCTCTTTTTCGATTGGATCATATGCATGGGATTAACCTGATAAAATTACGAATATAACAAGCGGCTCTCTTGATGATACTCCTTTTTAATTAACAGGCTTTTGTTAACTTTTAGTATGGTAATAATTCTTAATTTAGCTGCATATATAAAGTATCTATGGCGCTCGACAATATCATTACCCTGGAAAATGCCGTGATCGGAATAGATGATCACCTGGTGCTTAAGGATGTTAATCTATCCGTTGATAAGGGTGAATTTGTTTTTGTGATAGGTAGGGTTGGAAGCGGAAAAACCAGTCTGATCAAGACTCTGAATGCAGAGTTGCCCTTAATGGAAGGAACAGGCCGGATAGCTGATTTTCAACTTGAATCCATCAAGCGAAAAGAGGTTCCCTTACTCAGAAGGAAGCTGGGAATTGTTTTCCAGGATTTTAAACTACTCATCGATCGCACCGTAGACAGTAATCTGGAATTTGCATTGAAGGCCACAGGCTGGAAGAATAAAGGTGAAATCAAAGACCGCATTGCTGAGGTCCTGGAGAAGGTAGACCTGGGATACAAAGGATACAAAATGCCCCACCAACTTTCGGGAGGTGAGCAGCAACGGGTAGTCATTGCCAGAGCCCTGCTCAATGATCCGGAGATTATTTTAGCCGATGAGCCCACCGGCAACCTGGATCCGGCCACCTCTTATGAAATCATGAATATCCTGGTGGAGATCTCCCAGAATGGACGTGCAGTAATGATGGCCACTCATAATTACAACCTATTGAAAAGATTTCCGTCCCGAACACTCAAATGCGAAAAGGAGAAGCTGCTGGGAGCCAACCTCAGTGAAACTGATATCGACAGGTTGATAAAGAATGAATAACAGGGGCTCCATGGATATCCGAGTATATACCCTGGAAGAACTGGAATCACATATTCAAAGCACTCATTCCAATCCGGTTACTCCGCTGAGTCCGTTACGACTCAACTCATACCTGAGGAATCCAAGGGCAGAAGAGACAGATCCTGTACTTTTTGAACTCTGGCTGAATGAAAAACTGATTGCTTACAGAACCCTTTTGCCTGATCTCTTTTATGACCGGCAGGGGAATTCCTGGCGATTTGCCTGGCTCAGCGGAAACTGGGTAGATCCTGAATTCAGGCGCCAGGGTTTATCCACCAAACTCCTTCAACATGCTGAAGCTTCATGGGAAGGCCGTCTTATGTACACCAACTATGCCCCTACCTCAAAAGCGGTGTATGACCGGACCGGTCAGTTTCCCCTGCTGGCGAAACTTGATGGGAGAAGATTCTACCTGCGTGCTGCTGCCGAAGATTTACTGGGGGACAGACTTAGAGCCAGGGACCTGCTTCGCATTGGGGATAAAACTGTAAATCTGTTTCGTGAGCGCAGACTCCTCAAATTCAAACCTGTAGATGACCAGGGTTGCAGAGTGGAAAGGGTGTCAACTCTGGACCATGATCTGGAGGATTTAATCGTTCAAGCACAGGATCAATCTCTTTTTCGCAGAACGCCCGAAGTGTTTAAATGGGTGCTCAATCAACCCTGGCTCACAGAAGATAAAGGAGCTCTGCCTAATTACCATTTTTCCTACCAGGCCAATCGATTCGAGAACATGTTGTTTAAATTCACCCTGCCTGATCAGAGCATTGGATTGCTCTGGCTATTGATCCATAACCGGTCCATGTCCGCCCCCTATGTGTTCTGTGAGAGCGATCAGATCTATCCACACATGGCCCGAACCCTGACCCATCAGATGATTGCCGGGAATTGTGCCCATACAACCATGCGGAATACTCAGCTGGTGGAACAGTTGATGACTCACAAAAACTGGTTTCTCACCATACGCCCCATGCCTCAACTGATTTTTGCACATCGATCGATGACTGGTCAGGTACCCAAAAACATGAAGATCCAGGATGGGGATGGGGATGTGGTATTTACCGGGTGATCAGGTTCGAAGGCTGTTACGTCCCACCACTCCTTTGAGAAGATAATAGAGGTATTCTGTTTGAAGGGCCTTCCCGGCCGGCCCGTGAAACTCCTCCATGGGAATTCTCTGAATAAAACCAGGTTTTTCCTGTTTCTTTAAACCAGCTGTCCCCATCAACACCCTGGCAGTTCCCTTCTCCAGAAGCTGGTCGATGACCTCTTCAGGAACTCCCCAGCTGGTAAATGGAAAAGAGAAATAACGGGTGGGGACCTGGAATCTATGCTGGAGATCCCCAATGCTGGAGTTTACCTGGGAGATGATTTCCTTTGGTTTTAACTTTGAGAAATCGGCATGATCCGGGGAGTGTCCTCCAATCTCAAATCCCCATTGCACCAGCTCCATTACCTGCTTTGAACTTAAATAGACCGGATAATCTTTCATATACAATGCCACATCAACCTCTGCCTCCTTCAGCAGAAAATCCAACAAAGTGATCTGATCCTCACCTATCAGGTGAATCGATTCCTCCACCCTCTTTTCCGGGATTGAAAGGGAATCAGTCACCTTCTTCAGCGCCGTGGTATCTGACCTGATGCGTTCAATCAGCAGACTGGCTTTATACCTGTAGAAGAGCCCCCTGTTGTCTATAAAGTGGTTATTTAGAAAAAACGCTGCCGGTATCCCTTTTTTTAATAGCAGGGGGGCAATGACCTTATGGCACCCGGCCAGCCCGTCATCGAATGTAAGCACCATGTAGCGCTTTCCCTCAATCAGTTTCTTTCCCCCCATAAAGTCACCCAGACTAATGGGTTCAAACCACCTTAGCATCTCCTCAAGGTCCTGCTCAAATTCACCTTGAGTGCGCAAGGGATAGAGATGGCTTATATGTGCTAGCGGCCTGTCGGATACCGTATGGTAAAAAGGAAATACCACAGTCTGCCGGGAGAACCTCACCATCCTTTCCATGCTTGCCAGGGGTGCAATGGTTGATATGATTCTTCTGTTACGGTCAATCATGTTTGCGTAACTTATTCAGGAAAACAGGAAGGCGGTCAAAGTTTACACCCTGGTAAATCTCGGGCCGGGCCCCAAAACCGGCAAAAAAACGGGCCACCGACGGGATGTTTGAGCCTTCAAAGTCCAGGTTCACCTCTGTTTCGGCATGTTCCCTGATAAAAGCATCCACAATTTTAAACATGCTCCGCTGCTCTTTCCCCACTTCATTTGAGGCAGAAACCAGGTAGATTCCTCTTGTGCGGCTAAAACCAAAAAAAGCAGCTGCAATAAGTTTGCCGGCAGCTCTTATTCCATAAACTGCTCCTGCACCTCTATTTGTAATTGTATTAAGGAGATTCAAAAGCCACCTGTATTCGCTCTCAGTCCGCTTGATGGTGTCATTTTCTCTTTTAAATGCGATCACCTCCTCACAACTCACCCCCTTCTCTACCTCCCCGCTATTTCTGTTGGCACGCTTTATATTCCTTTTTGCATTGGTGGAGAAGGAAGCAAAGAGCTCGTTGTAGCTGGAATTGAGATTAAGTACATAGTTGGTCTTATCATATACCGTCCAGTTTTTCTCCTCCCCGACCAGGTTTTTTGAATTGAAATTCAGATTGGCAAACCGAAACTTCTTATGGAGTACGGGAAGTATCTCCCTGATCACCACTGGATCCACATACTCCTTACTAAATACCCCCAGTTGCTGTGTATAGTAGGGTTGGTAGATATACTTCAACCCATACTTCTGTTTCCATACCACTGGCATCACATACCTGTAATCGTCCATCACCAGGGCCGACCACCTTGTGGAAACTGCATCCAGGTACCAGGTATAGGGATAGAGGGTCTCTGCCTGTGATTGTGCAATGACCTCATCCCACCTCCCATCATCCACATCTTCCCTATGTAAAAACTCCACCTTCAACTTTATACTTTTTACTTTATACTTTTTACTTGCATACTTTTTACTTTCTACTTTCTACTTGCATACTTTCTACTTGCATACTTTTTACTTTTTACTCCATAGTCAGACCTCCAGTCTGACTATGGTAATCCCCGTTCCTCCCCGCTCCACATGTTCGTCCCCATACCACTCTACCAGGTCCACTGTATGGAGGTACTCCCTGATCAGTTGGCGAAGAATCCCGTTTCCTTTCCCGTGTAATATCCTGAGTTCCCTTGCATTCACCATAATGGCTTCATCAATAAAATCCACCACAATCTCCATGGCCTCATCGGCTCGCTTTCCTCTTAAATCCACATCGGGCCTGAACTGTACACGACGGGTACTCAAATTCCAGTCGCCCAGCTCCACTTTCGACTTATCGCTCACCCTGAGACGACCTGCCTCTTCTGCTTTAATTTTCTCCAGCTTCTCCAATGAGGTAGAGGTCTTAAGCATGCCGAAAGCCACTACGCACTTCTTTCCCCTGATCTCCATTACCTCCCCGACTGTAACCTGTCCGCTCATACGCACTAAGTCTCCCACCTTGATTTCAGGGTCCTCTTTCACATGCTTTTGAGCAAGCTTAATTTTCGAGCGTTGGCTTAAATCGGGTCGCCTTGATTCCAGTTCGCGGCCCCTTTGACGAATCTCCTTCAGCCGTTTCTCCACCTTCTGCTCCTCTTTTCCTTTCTCCACCTCCAACTCTTCTTTAAAAGTCTCGAGCTCCTTTCTCACCTCTTTGGTCCGTTCCTTTTCTGCATCGGCCTCCCTGATCTCCCTGATGGTCTGTTCGATCCTCTTATTTGCGCCTGAAAGCAATGCGTCGGCCTTAGATTTAGCCTCCTTTACAATGGCTTTTCGTTGCTTCTCACTCTCTTTCAGCTCCCCTTCGTACCGGGTCATTAACTCCTCCATCTTCTTTTCAGACTGCCTGATCTTCTGGTGCTTGCTCTCCCAATACTTCTTGTCCCTAACAATTTCCCTGAGGTGTTTATCAAAGTCGATGTGGTCCTTCCCCACCTTCTCAGAGGCCTTTTCCAGCACCTGCTCGGGCAACCCGATCTTTCGGGCGATCTCGAAGGCAAAAGAGCTGCCCGGCTTTCCCACCTGAAGTTGATAGAGGGGTTGCATTTTCTGGTTATCAAAAAGCATGGCTCCGTTTACAATTCCTTCCGAAGAAGTGGCGTAGTGCTTCAGATTGGTATAATGAGTGGTGATAATCCCGCTTGTTCCGGTCAGGTTTAACTCCTCCAAAATCGATTCGGCTATGGCTCCTCCCAGCATGGGTTCAGTTCCCGTCCCGAATTCATCAATCAGTACCAGGGTATCTGACGCGGCATTCTTCACAAAATACTTCATATTGAGCAGATGTGAACTGTAGGTACTGAGGTCATTATCGATGGACTGTTCATCCCCGATGTCGATAAATATCCCGGCGAACACCCCAAAAACAGACTCCTCTTTACAGGGTACCAAAAGACCGCACTGAATCATATATTGTAACAGGCCGATGGTTTTTAAACAGACCGATTTCCCCCCCGCATTGGGTCCGGAAATAAGCAGAATCCGGTTATTCTCCGAGAGATGGAACGTCAGGGGAACCACCTCCTTCATCTCAGACTTATGTGCGAGGAAAAGCAGGGGATGCTTTGATTCTATCCAGTCGAAAAGTTGTTCATTTTTTAATTGGGGACGTACCCCTTTGATGCGATTGGCAAACAGTGCCCTGGCCCTGATAAAGTCGATGGTGGTAAGAAAGTCCTGTGAAGAGAGCAGATCGGGTATATAGGGCCGGATATCGACTGTGAAATCGAGCAGAATCTGGATGATCTCTCTGCGCTCGGCATACTCCAGCTCCCTGATCTCATTGGAGAGTTCGACTACCTCAACCGGTTCAATAAAAACAGTCTTTCCCGTAGCCGATTCATCATGTATCAATCCCCCGAGCTTTCGCTTATTTCCAGCCATCACCGGAATTACAGGGCGGTCATTCCGATAGGTTGGCGCTGCATCGGCATCCACCCATCCCTCCCGCTGGGCCCGGCTCATAACCTGGTTCAGTTTCTTGGAGACCGCACCCTGCTTGTCATTCTGAGAGCGCCTGATTTTCAGAAGTAGTGAAGAGGCATTGTCGCGGATCTTGCCACGTTTATTCAGTATCTTCTGAATCCGGTCCTGCACAAACGGAAACATCTTTACCGGTTTGCACAATTCGACCAGCGCCGGATACTTCTCATCTTCGTCCGATTTGAAAAAATGTAGAATGGCTCTGATTGAATCCAGGCTCTTCAGTAACCCGAACACCTCTTCTGTAAGCAGGTAAGTTCCTTCCACCTCTGCTTTCTTCAGGGCATCCCGGTTATCAATAAAATGCTGAATGGGAAACTCATCTTCGTTTCGGTTAATCCCTCCAAACTCCTCCACCAGCAGGAGCTCCCGACCAATGGCCTCATGGCTGGTCATAAATTCCATCTCATCCACCCGTTCTCTTCCTGGTTCGAAGAGACAATGGGACTTGACCAGCTCTCGGATCCGGTCAAACCCTATTTTACTCTCGAATTGTTCAGGATAAATCAAACCAGCATCTGTTTAATTGATATTGACCCATTGTCCGGATTTTGCCGAGTCAAATATAGCGGTTAATACCTTTGTATTGTTTAAGGCATCTTCCAGCGTTACAGGCACCTCACCATCGGAGAGAA
>Ga0164315_10004219_pt1 | contig 11137 bp, 7 predicted proteins | sample GuaBasSedimGuay6_FD_113737 | JGI IMG/M metagenome (GOLD analysis project Ga0164315, IMG submission 113737) | Subseafloor sediment microbial communities from Guaymas Basin, Gulf of California, Mexico - Guay6, Core 4569-2, 0-3 cm | ecosystem: Environmental > Aquatic > Marine > Hydrothermal vents >...
CAGGGCTGAATCTGGTCCAGCTCCAGGTATTCGTCCGGCTGGTGGGCGCGGTCTATAGAGCCCGGCCCCATGACAATGGTTTCCATGCCCAGTTGTTGCAGAAAGGGCGCCTCGGTGGCGAAGGCGACAGCCTCGGCGCTGTGGCCAGTCAGGCGCTGGGCCATTTGCACCAACTCGCTGTCCGCGGCTTGCTCGAAAGGAGGCACTTCGGTAATCAGCGAGCGCAGTTCAATATCCAGGGAGCGTTGCCTGGCGATCTGTGCAAGACGTTGCTCGATCTCACCGCGCACCGTGGCGTTGTTGCCGTTGGGCATCATGCGCAGGTCGAAGTGCAGTTCGGCCTGGCCACAGATACGGTTGGGGCTGTCACCGCCGTGCACGCAACCCAGGTTGAGTGTGGGAAAAGCCACGGTGAAGAATTCATTGCTGTAGCGTTCACGTAATTGCTGCCGATAGCTGATCAGGTCACCCATCACCGCATGAATGCCTTCCAGCGCACTGTTGCCCAGGTCCGGGTTGGAGGAGTGCCCGGCCCGACCCGTCACTCGCACCGACTCCATCATGATGCCCTTGTGCATGCGCACCGGCCGCAGCGAGGTAGGCTCCCCGATAATGGCTGCCCGGGCTCTGGGGTGTCCTGCCGCGGCCAGTTTACGGGCGCCGTTCATGGAGCTTTCCTCGTCGGCGGTAGCGAGGAGGATCAGCGGTTGTTTGAGTGGTGTGTCTACAAAGCTGCTGGCGGCGGCGAGAGCAAGCGGGAAGAAGCCCTTCATATCGGTGCTGCCCAGCCCGTACAGCCGGTGATCGCGCTCTGTCAGCTGCAGCGGGTCGCTCTGCCAGCGACCCTCGTCGAAGGGCACGGTATCGGTGTGTCCGGCCAGGACCAGGCCGCCGGGGCCGCTGCCCATAGTGGCGATGAGATTTGCCTTGTCACCCCCGGGTGCCACTTCCTGTATTTCAGTGCGAAAGCCCATGTCCGTCAGCCAGGTAGCCAGCAGGTCTATAACCGCCCGGTTACCCTGGTCCCAGTTCGGGTCGGTGGAACTGACGGAGGGTGTGCCTACCAGCTGCCGCAGTTGGTCCAGGACAAGTCTATCGGAATGGGGCATTGTGGCTCCGCAGGGTCAGGCCAGTGCAGGCAGGAAGTCGGACAATACGCTCAGTCTAGACAAGGGCCGCCCCTGCGCCAAGTAGTGAAGCGCATTATGTTAGTAGCAAAGCGAATAATGTAGGCAGCGAGATGAATTCAATGGATAAACAAGCCTTGCCTGTGTGGCGCTGTGTTAGCATCATTTGCTGAAAATACTGTTCCCTGAAAAGGGCCTGGACTGAATCATGGCGACTAATTTCACCGAACAACTGATGGAACACCGCCTTAACCTCACTACGCTGGCACAGGACCTGAATGCGAATGGTCGGCTGTCTGATACGGATTTGTCCCGGATTGTAAAATCGTCCATTGTAAAAGTGCACCCCCTGGTATTTCTGGCTGAGAAAAAATTGCCCGACGCCGCGAATCCGGGCAAGACCCTGGACATGGACAGCCTGCTGCTCTGGCTGGGGGCTGAGGTCGATCAGGAGGTTTACGAGATTGATCCGCTGAAGATAAATGTATCAGCGGTCGCCGAGGTAATGTCCCAGGCATTTGCGGAGCGCCATCGCATACTCGCTGTGGAAGTGCGTGAGGACGAGGTAGTGATCGCCAGCGGTGAGCCCTATATCCGTGCCTGGGAGAGCAACCTTGAACACGTGCTGCGCAAACCTATCAGGCGGGTGCTGGCAGACCCGCGGACGATAGCGCGGCACACAGCCGAGTTCTACACCATGGCCGTCTCGGTGCGCAGCGCCCGCGGCGCGGAGCGCGCCGAAAGTGCCGCTGGCGTGGGCAACCTGGAACAAATGCTGGAACTGGGCTCCATGAAGGAGCCTGATGCCAACGACCAGCACATTGTAAATATCGTCGACTGGTTACTGCAGTATGCCTTCGAGCAACGCGCCAGCGATATCCATATTGAGCCACGCCGGGATGTGGGCAATGTCCGTTTTCGTATCGATGGTGTATTGCACAGTGTTTATGAGTTGCCGCAACAGGTTTGCGCCGCTGTCACCAGCCGCGTCAAGATTCTGGGCCGTATGGATGTGGCGGAAAAACGTCGGCCCCAGGACGGCCGGCTGAAAACACGTACACCCCAGGCCAACGAGGTAGAGTTGCGTCTGGCTACGCTGCCCACGGCGTTTGGCGAAAAACTGGTGATGCGTATTTTCGACCCGGATGTGCTGCAACGGAGCTTCGAGGATCTGGGCCTGGCCGATGACGACCTGCAGCACTGGCACAACATGACCGGCACCGGCAATGGCATTGTACTGGTCACCGGCCCCACCGGCTCGGGCAAGACCACCACCCTGTACTCTACCCTGCGTCAATTGGCGACCCCACAAGTGAACGTTTGCACTATTGAGGACCCGATAGAAATGGTAGAAGGAGCCTTCAACCAGATGCAGGTAAACCACACCATCGGTCTGGATTTCTCCTCCGGTGTGCGCGCATTGATGCGGCAGGACCCGGATATCATCATGGTGGGTGAGATTCGCGATCTGGAAACCGCCAATATGGCGGTACAGGCGGCGCTGACCGGACACCTTGTGCTCTCCACGCTGCACACTAACGATTCGCCGGGCTCAATATCACGCCTGCTGGAACTCGGTGTGCCGGCCTACCTGATCAAGGCCACGGTGCGGGGCATCATGTCCCAGCGCCTGGTGCGCATCTTGTGTCCGGATTGCAAGTCGTTCAGTGCTGTGGACCTCGAGGCATGGTTACAATTGACCCAGCCCTGGGAGCTGGAACCGCCACAACAGATAGCACACCCGGTGGGTTGTAAGTCGTGCCGTGAGACCGGCTACATGGGGCGTCAGGGCATTTATGAGGTACTGGTGAATAGCCCGGCGGTACAGGCGCAGATCAAGCCACAACTGGATGCCGCTAAAATTCGGGACACAGCCATGGGCGAGGGTATGCACACCCTGCGGCTCAGTGGCGCCACCCGGGTGGCCAGGGGCCAGACCACGATCGAAGAGGTCATGCGGGTCGCACCCATGCTGGATGCCTGAATGCGCGGCTATAGGTAAATCATCATGAATTTGCAGCTTAAAGACCTGCCGGGACCGTTGGCTGGTGAGGCCCAAAATGCCTGGCAACATATCCTGGAGCGTGCCGGCGAACCACTGGCGGGGGAGCTGTCCGCCGCATTGTCCAGCGGGCCTGAAGCGGCCCAGTTGCCACGGGTACTGGCCTGTAGCCCCTTTATTGCCGACCTGGCTCGGCGCCAACCCGAGCTGTTGCTGGATCTGGTGCGCAGCGGTCAATTGCAGGAATCCATGGCGGAGCCTGAGTTTCGCCATGAGTTGCAGCGGCTGTTGGGTGAGGAGGGCGCTGAACTTTCATCTGTTTTGCGTCGCAACCGCCAGCGGCAGATGCTGCGCATCGTGTGGCGCGACTTTTGCCGCCTCGCGGATACCCTGGAAACCGTGCGTGACACCTCTTTACTTGCAGAGGCGTCTATTGCCGCAGCCCTGGCCTGTTCCCAGGCTGACCTGGAACAGCGCTTTGGTGTGCCGCGGGGGGCGGGCAACGGTGAGCCGCAACAATTGATCGTGCTGGCCATGGGCAAGCTTGGTGCGCGAGAACTCAATGTTTCTTCCGATATCGATCTCATTTTCGCCTACCCGGAAGCTGGCCAGACCGACAGTGAATCCCGGCCTATCAGCAACGAGGAGTTTTTCACCAAGGTGGGTCAGGCTGTGATCAATGCGCTGGACCAGGTGACGGCCCAGGGCTTCGTATTCAGGGTGGACATGCGCCTGCGACCCTACGGAGAGAGCGGCGCCCTGGTGCACAATTTCGCGGCGATGGAAGAGTATTACCAGGACCAGGGCCGTGACTGGGAGCGCTACGCCCTGATCAAGGCCCGCCCGGTTACGGGTGACGCGGCGCGCGCGGATGAACTGATGGCGGCCCTGCGCCCCTTCGTATTTCGCCGCTATGTGGACTTCGGTGTCATTGAGAGCCTGCGCGGTATGAAGCAGATGATCACCAGTGAGGTGCGCCGCCGGGGTTTGCAGGACAATGTAAAGCTGGGTCACGGGGGTATTCGAGAGGTGGAGTTTATCGCCCAGTGTTTCCAGCTGATTCGCGGCGGGCGCGACCTGGGCCTGCAGCAGCGCGAGCTGTTGCGGGTGCTTCAGGAGTGCGTTGCGTTGGATTGCCTGCCGCCAGAGGCGGGCGCTGAACTCAGTGCAGCGTATCTGTTCCTGCGTGACAGTGAACATGCCATTCAGGGTTATCGGGACAAGCAGACCCAGGCTCTGCCGCAGGATGAGTTACAACGCCTGGCGATGGCGACCATTATGGGCTTCGCCTGCTGGGAGGATTATTTGCTGGCGCTGGATGAACACCGCCGCCGGGTAGCCGGGCACTTCGGTGAGCTGATCGCGGCGCCTGAAGAAGGCGGCGACGCCGACGAAGAAGAACTGCCCCTGTGGGGGGAGGATCTGTGCGCCGAAGCGTTGTCCAGCCTGGGCTATCACTCAGCGCAAGAAACCCTGCGGCGCTTGCAGGATCTGCAGAGTAGCCCCCGGGTGATGACGCTGCAGGTGGTGGGGCGTGAGCGCCTGGAACAATTTATGCCGCAGCTGTTGCGTGCCTGCGGTGAGGTGGACGACCCGGATTTGACCCTGGAGAGAATCCTGCCGCTGGTGGTAGCGGTAGTGCGCCGCAGCGCTTATCTGGCCCTGCTGCTGGAAAATTCTCCGGCTCTGCGTGAACTGGTGGTGCTGTGCGGCGCCAGCCCCTGGATATCCGAGCAACTGGCCAGGCATCCGGTATTGCTGGATGAGTTGCTGGACAGGGCCAGTCTCTACACGGCTCCGGACAAAGCGTTGCTACAGGATGAGTTGCGCCAGCAGGTAGCCCGCCTGGCGCCGGATGACCTGGAAGCCCAGATGGATGCGTTGCGCTATTTCAAGGCTTCCCATGTGTTGCGCGTGGCGGCCAGTGAACTCGCCGGGCGGCTGCCTCTGATGCAGGTCAGCGATAAACTGACCTGGATTGCCGAGGTGATCCTGGAGCAGGTATTGGCCGTGGCCTGGGCCGACCTGACCAGGAAGTATGGGGAACCTGAACGCGACAGCGGCGGTTACGGTTTTGCTGTTTTCGCCTACGGTAAGCTGGGCGGCATAGAGCTGGGTTATGGTTCGGACCTGGACCTGGTGTTTGTTTACGATGCCGCCAGGCAAGGGGTGACCAATGGTGAGCGCAGCATAGATAACGCGGTGTTCTATACCCGCCTCGGTCAACGCATGATTCACATACTGGAGACGCGCATGGCCATGGGTCAGTTGTATGAAGTGGACATGCGCCTGCGCCCCTCTGGAGAGTCGGGCATGCTGGTCAGTACCACCCAGGGCTTTCGCAGCTATCAACAGGAGTTGGCCTGGACCTGGGAGCACCAGGCCCTGGTGCGGGCGCGGTTTGTGGCCGGTGATCCGGCAGTGGCGACTCAGGTGGAAACCGTGCGTGGGGATATCCTGTGCCAGCCGCGGGATGAGGCGGCTCTGGCGGGGGAGGTGCAGAAGATGCGCGATAGAATGCGTAAGCACTTACTTTCTGGTGAGCCGGCTGACGGTGGGGAGTTTCATTTAAAGCAGGGGAAGGGTGGTATCGTCGATATTGAATTTATGGTGCAGTATGCTGTGCTCGCGTGGTCTCATCGCGTGCCGGATCTGGCGCGCTGGTCCGACAATGTACGCATTCTCGAGACCCTGGGCCGGGAGGGTTTATTTGAGCAACAGGAGTGTGATGCCCTCACTGGCGCGTACCTCGCTTATCGCTCCGCTGTGCACCAGCTTTCCCTGCAGCAACAGCCGGGTGTCGTGCCGGGTGACCGCTTTGGCGATTTCCGGGCTGCGGTCTGCGCCAAGTGGCAGCAATTATTTGCGCCGCATATGACAATAAGTGACGAAGGTACCGGAGCTCAGTGATGACTCTGGCCGGCTCCGGGCTCTGCCTCTGTGCATGAAGCTGGCGAAAAGGTCCTGATCGTCGGCCCTTCCTGGGTTGGAGATATGGTTATGTCCCAGGTTCTTTATATCTACCTGCAGCAAACTCGCCCAGGACTGGTTATTGACGTGCTGGCTCCCACCTGGAGCGCCCCGATCCTGGCGCGTATGCCCCAGGTGAATAGCGCCATCGCCATGCCGCTGGGGCACGGGGAACTGCAGTTGGGCCGCCGCAGACGACTGGGGCGCGAGTTGCGTGACCATCACTACGATCAGGTCATACTTCTGCCCAACTCCCTCAAATCGGCCCTGATACCCTTTTTTGCACGTATCCCCAGGCGCACCGGCTGGCGCGGGGAGATGCGCTATGGCCTGTTGAACGACCTGCGCATTCTCGATGAGGCGGCACTGCCACTCATGGTGCAGCGCTTTGTGGCCCTGGGTATGGCGCGGGGTGCGACTGTGCCCGGGCAGTTGCCCGAACCTCACCTGCTGGTGGATTCACAGGAGGCGCAGCGCTGTCGCGATGTGGTCGGTCTCAGCGGCGACCTGCCGATTCTCGCACTGTGCCCGGGTGCTGAGTTTGGCTCCGCCAAGCGCTGGCCTGCGCAGTATTACGCTGAGCTGGCCCGGGATTACCTGGCGCGGGGCTGGCAGGTGGCCCTGTACGGCTCGGCCAATGATCGGGAAGTCTGCGCGCATATCAAGGGGGCCAGCGGTGATCACCCGCACTGCCACAACCTGGCCGGGGCTACCTCGTTGGCGGAAGTAGTGGATCTGCTGTCCCTGTCAGCCGCGGTGATCAGCAATGATTCCGGTCTTATGCATATCGCCGCAGCACTACAGCGCCCTCTACTGGCTATTTACGGCGCCACCTCACCGGACTTCACGCCGCCTTTGAGTGTCGCATCCGCCCTGTTGGTCAGTGCTATAGACTGCGCCCCCTGTTTTCAACGGGAGTGCCCACTGGGCCATCATCGCTGCATGCGGGACACAACGCCACAGCAGGCAGCTGCTAAACTGGAAACCCTGTTGGCTGATAGCGAGGGCAGATCTTGAGGGTACTGGTGGTAAAGATGTCATCCCTGGGCGATGTTATCCATACCCTGCCGGCCCTCACCGATGCCGCGCGCGCCCTGCCGGGCATTCGTTTTGACTGGGCGGTGGAGGAAGCGTTTGCCGAAATTCCCGCCTGGCATCCGGCGGTAGACCGGGTCATCCCGGTGGCGATTCGCCGCTGGCGCAAGCGGCCGCTGAAAAATTTCATGGGTCCCGAGTGGCGCCGGGTGCGCAATGCCCTGCGCAGTCACCACTACGACGCGGTGATTGATGCCCAGGGCCTGCTGAAGAGCGCTTTTATCGCGCACCTGGTAACAGCGACCCGTTGCGGTATGGACAAACATTCGGTGCGAGAGCGCCTGGCGACACTGGCTTATCATCGCAAGATCTCCGTGCCGCGGGAGATGCATGCGGTGGAGCGTATCCGCCTGCTATTTGCGCGGGCGCTGAATTACCCGCTTCCTGCTGAGCCCGGCGACTATTGTTTACGGGACGGTTTGCGGGGCGGTTTGCCAGACAAGCTGACCCCTGCCGGAAAAGAGTTGCCGCCGGGCCTGTTGTTTTTCCATGGTACGGCCAGGGCGGAAAAGTTGTGGCCCGAAGACCACTGGGTAGAGCTGGCGGCGTTGGCGACGCAGCAGGGCTACACGATATGGCTGCCCTGGGGCAGTGACGGGGAGTGGGAGCGCGCGGAGCGAATCACCGGGCTGCACCATGCCAGTCACCACAATAGCGGCCATCACTTTACCAGCCACTCTAATGCCGGGCAAAACCCTCAGGTGCAGGTATTACCAAGGCTGGATTTACTGGGGCTGGCCGGTATGCTGTTGCAGGTCAGCGGTGCGGTGGCCGTGGATACCGGGTTGGGTCATCTCAGCGCGGCGCTGGATGTGCCCACGGTGTCTCTGTATGGGCCGACCCGCACCGAACTGATAGGCGCTTACGGTCGTAACCAGGTTCATCTTCAATCCCCGGTGGGCGCGGAAGATACCGGGGACCCGCTGGCCATGATGCGGTCCATTACGGCAACTGCGGTGTGGCGGGAACTGCAGGCTATCCTGCCCGGGGCTACCTTTCCCGGAGTGGGGCGCCCCGCTTTGATTCAACCGGGGAGCGACTGATCATGCGTTTCGCCCTTTTGCTCTACAAGTACTTCCCCTACGGGGGTTTGCAGCGGGATTTTCACCGCTTTGCCCGGGAACTCCAGCAGCGCGGTCACCAGTGCCGTGTGTATTATATCTCCTGGCAGGGTGAGCCCCTGGCGGACGCGGATATGCGCCGGGTGCCCGCCTTCGCCACCAGCAACCACCGCCGCGATGAACGGTTTCTGCACTGGGTGCAGTCTGACCTGGCGCAAGATCCGGTGGACGGCGTCATCGGCTTTAACAAAATGCCGGGACTGGATGTGTACTACGCCGCGGATCCCTGTTATCTGGACAAAGCCCTCTCCGAGCGGGGCTGGTTTTATCGCAGGGGGGCGCGCTATCGTCACTTCGCCGCCTGGGAGCGGGCTGTTTTCGAACCGGCCAGTGACACCCGTATTCTGCTGATATCAGAAACCGAGCAAAGCAAATTTGAACAGCGTTACCACACACAGCCAGAGCGTATGCATCTGCTGCCGCCGGGAGTATCGCCGGATCGGCGTGCGCCGCCAGATGCACCCGAGCGACGCAGGGCCATGCGGCAAAGCCTGGGTCTTGAAGCACAGGAGTTAGCGCTGTTACTGGTGGGGTCGGGGTTTATTACCAAAGGCCTGGACCGGGCCATCCATGCTGTCGCCAATATGCGCAAGGCCCAGCCCAGTGTAAAGGTGCGCCTGCTGGTGGTCGGTCAGGATAATGAGCGGCAATTCAAGCGCCTCAGCAAGCGTCTGGGTGTTGCCGAGGGCGTCACTTTCCTGGGCGGCAGGGATGATGTGGCAGACCTGATGCTGGGCGCCGATGTATTGATTCATCCGGCGCGGGCCGAAGCGGCGGGCGTCGTGTTACTGGAGGCTGTTGTCGCGGGTCTGCCAGTAGTGGTTACTGATGTGTGTGGCTATGCGCACCACGTTGTGGCGGCCCGGGCAGGTATTGTGCTGCCAGCCCCGTTCTCCCAGAAACAGCTGGACCGGGCGGTGATGCGCAATATTGACGGGGTCTTTCGCGCCGAATGTCGCCGCAGCGCCCTGCTGTACGCTGAGATGACGGACATCTATTCCATGCACAGTACCGGCGCCGATCTGATGGTGAATGTTATCCGGCAAAAGCTGGAACGGGCCGATGACTGAATACTACCTGCGCAAGGACCTCGCCAGCGGCGAACTGGCAGCTATACACAGTGCGGATAAGCTGCTGGGCTGGGCCCGCACCGTTGCCGACCGAGCATTGCCGCAGGATGTTTACCGTAACAAAGAGGGCCGCAAGACACTGCGCTTCGAGCAGGAGGGACGGAGTTTTTTCCTGAAGCTGCACTCCGGAGTCGGCTGGGCGGAGATCGTCAAGAACCTGTTACAGGGCCGCCTGCCTGTAGTGGGGGCCGCTAATGAATACCACGCGGTGCAGGCACTCGATCGTATCGGGGTGGATACCCTGTCGGTGGCGGCCTACACCAGCACAGGGCGCAACCCCGCCGCCAAACAGTCGCTGCTAGTGACCGATGATCTGGTGGATACGGTCAGCCTGGAGGACTACTGTGCAAACTGGGCCGCTGCGCCTCCGCAGCCCCGTGTCCGACTGCGTCTTATCCTGAAACTGGCGGATAGCGCACGGCGCATGCACGGAGCGGGTATCAACCACAGGGACTTCTATATTTGCCATTTTCACCTGGATGAGAGCAGTCTGGCAGAGCAATCCCTGCGCTGTTACCTGATCGATTTGCACCGCACCCAGATACGGGGCCGCACGCCGCGGCGCTGGCGAGTCAAGGATTTGGCTGGCCTGTACTTTTCCGCTATGAATTGTGGTTTGCAGCGCCGTGACCTGTTGCGATTTATACGGCATTACAGCGAGGGTGGCTTGCGTCAGGCGCTGGGAGAGGACGCTCGGTTATGGCGGCAGGTAGAGAGGCGGGCACGGCAACTGTACCGCAAGGGAGATGGCACTGAGCCGCCGGTAATTGGCGCTGTCGGGGCGCAGGCAGATGCCTGACAGTACGCGGATTATCCGCGGCGGCGGTTCCGGCGATGGCTGGGGGATAGCCCTGCAGGATATGCTGGCGACCTCGTCAAACGATACCGCGGCCTGGATGCAACAGCATACGCGCCTGCTGAAAAGCGACACCAATAGTCTGGTTGGCTTGCTTCAGCTGCGGTGCGAAACATGTTATATCAAGCTCTATCGCTATAAATCCAGCCTGCAAAAAATGCTGTTTCGGCTGGGTCGAGGACGTCCCGTGCGCAGCTTCGATGTAGCCCGGGAACTGCTGGCAAAGGAGGTGCCAGTGTCTGGGCCCCTGGCCTGCCTGTTAGTTCCCGAGGGGATATTGCTACTCACCGAGGGCATGCCCGACGGCAGGAATCTCAATGACTTGTGGCTAGAACAACCCGCTTCCGATGAGTTTCGACAAATAATGCACGGTGCTGGCGAGTCCGTCGCGCGCCTGCATCAGGCCGGCTACGCTCACGGCGACTGCAAGTGGAGCAACCTGCTTTGGACGGGTCGGCAATGCTATCTGGTGGACCTCGACGGGGCGGGCGTGGCGGCAATAGCAAGCGCGAAGCAGGCACGGGACCTGGCGCGGTTCACGCTTAATGCAGAGGAACTGGCTATTGGCGCTGAGTTGTATGAGCTATTCCTGGAGAGTTATTTACAGGGTGTTGGTGAATCCCGACAGGTGGTGATCGTTCGTATGATGCCAATCCTGCGCGTATTGCGCGAACGGCATGTGGCCAAGTACGGTGAGCGTGGGCAACGCCTGTTGTAACGTTCAGTTCCAAGGTACGCGCCATGACGCGGGTGGCCACACCGGAAACGGAGGATGGCCTGTTGATTTTTGCCAGGCACGGTACCGCCAGCCATGTGGAGCAACTGCTGAGTAAGTA
>Ga0164315_10004220_pt1 | contig 11137 bp, 11 predicted proteins | sample GuaBasSedimGuay6_FD_113737 | JGI IMG/M metagenome (GOLD analysis project Ga0164315, IMG submission 113737) | Subseafloor sediment microbial communities from Guaymas Basin, Gulf of California, Mexico - Guay6, Core 4569-2, 0-3 cm | ecosystem: Environmental > Aquatic > Marine > Hydrothermal vents...
ATCATCACCATTATTAGAAATACTACTTCTCTGAGTATCACCGTTTTCTTTTTGAATATTACAGTCTTCTTTTTTGAGGATATCCTTTATAGAATCTATTGTGACATTAACTTTAAAGCTATCATTAAAATTGGCAAGGGATGAAAAAATACCTTTTCTTATTGTATCAACAATGGCAGCTATAACTATAGATTCTGAAAAAGATAGATTCCAGTCAGTATTGATGACTCCAAAAGAAGAGATTCCTGAAAACTCTGATATAATTTCTATTATCTTATTTGAAGGCGCAGGACATTCACATTCAAAACTTGTAGTACTTCTTTTTATGGATGCAGAATTAGAAGTTTCGGAAAGAAAAACCTGATAATCAAGAAGGTCTCCTTCTGTTAAAAAACGGATTTTAGCTGTCTTGTCAGCCTGAGAAATAGCTTCAAAAACATCTTTTGCTTTCTTTGATAGTTTTGAGTCAGATGTTAAAAAGCCTTTTTTTGTGAGCATTGCCTCAATTCGACCACCAGGGGATTTATCATCTTGTTCAAAGGGGTAGAAATCTCCGGGTTCAAAGGGGAGCCATTGGTGAACTACATCTAATCCATCGACAGGAATAGATACAATATTATTATTTACACTGTCATTTTTATTTGTCATTTTTCCACAACTTACTGTTTAGTCGATGTTTTATTCTTACTGCTCATGATCTGTTATTGAGGCCACAATCCGTTATTAAGATCACCATCTGTTATTAAGGCCACAATCCGTTATTTACATAATTGCCAATACCTGAGTCAACAAAGGTGCCTTTTATAGATGAAAATATCCCATAACCTAAATTGGAAAATGCCTTAGCTGCGGTGTTTCGTCCTGCTGTAGATGTTAGAGAATTTCCGGTTACAGAAAAGCTTGAAGCAACATCTGATACGGTCGAGAAGCTTGAACCCATGTCAATACTCTTTGTCAAAGACATTCCCGATTTTAGGTTTTCCACGAACTGACCTACTTCTTTTACAGGAACACTGGCATGAAACTTTACAGCATTATAAGATGCCTTAAAACCATCGTATCGAGGTAATGCTCTTGCAGCACCTCTGAAAGCACGACTACCAATAGCCATTGCAGAATTTAAGCCTTCAGATACAATCAGGTTCACTGCTCCTTCTGCAACACCTTTTAGACCTTCAGCTATTATTCCTTTTCCAGGCTCCACTATACCTGTAGCAATACCTGCGCCTGTTGACGTTGCCATTGTATAAGTTGCTCCCACTCCCCAGACAATAGGGCCACCTGCTATTGATCCTACAACGGGAAGGGCAGTATCAGCAAGAGCTTTCCCTATATCAAGAACATCATTAATTGTCTCTATTCTCGCAAGTTCCTGATTGGCCATCCTTCGAAGCATCTTATTTGTATTTTGAACCATCTTCATATTTTTTCTGATAATGTCATCATTTCGCTGATGAATATCTTTTAGTTCAGCTTCATGGTTTGATTTTTGCTGCTCAAGTCCTCTGTCAAAGGCAGTGTCGTGATTGATTTGCTTTAAATGTTGTTCCTTATGCCACTGCTCATTTTCGAGAACTTTGTTTCCTGCATTTTCAAAGCTTGCTTTGTCTATCCAGTTTTGACCATCAAATACTTCAACCCATCGAGTGTCATTTTTGTCGACATAACTTCTCGTAGCTCCTTTAGAAGGCTTCACATTTACATTTTCTGTTGGCTCAGCAAACTCTCCGTCATTTGCAAAATCTGCAGAGTTTGTACCGTCGCCATACTGAATTGTACCGTCAGGCATTAATGTGTTACCGGTCATAACCGAAATGCTATCTGCAGTAGCATTAGCAGCCAGCCCGACACCGCCTTTTACCATTGCAGCACCTTTAACGGCAGTGGCAGCACCTTCTACGACAGCTGCTCCTTTGATTGCGCCCATTGCGTACCCTGCAACACTTAAAAGAGCCAACCCTCCGACCCCCGTGACAACAATTTCGACGAGCTCCTCTTCTTCTTCTTCTTCTTCTTTGTTCTTTGCATTCCTTCTCTGTTGTTCAGAAATCATGCGTCTTTTTTCTGCAGCAGTAGTTGAGCTTTGATTGGAAGAAGTTCTGTTGGTGGAGGTTTTATTGGTTGTAGAAGTTTGGTTAGTTGAAGAGGTTCTATTGACTGATGTTCTATTTCTGGTAGTAGTTGGCTTTACAGGTTGTTTTTTTGCTGGAGCCTTTTGGGGTGTATCTTCAGGGTAGTCTCTCAGTGTATTTTCAAGGGAAAGATCGTCGAGACCATTACCTGAACCGTTGTCGATACAAGTTTGACTGCCTGATGGCAGGCCTGAATGAAGCTCACTATCTGTGTCGTACTGACCAAAAACTAATGATGGAATAATCAGTAAAAAAGAAAACAGCAAACAGAAAAGTAACCCTGTATTTTGTATATTGGAAAACATTAAAAGAACCCTCTCATTTGTCTGATTAAAAAACTGGGCTCTTTATTTTTAACTTAAAAGAGTAGCCTGTTTGTCAGTTACAATTATAACAGTATACCATCAACGTCGTTCACTGTTATAATTGTTGTATAATAATGCTTTATTTCTCAAAACTAAACTTGGTGAAGTGGTCTGTGTCTATTCTCCGGATAATTCTCATTTCATCAAAACACAAAATTTTAAGCGATTGAAGGGATCAATTATGACTCTTGAAAAGATTAAAAATCTTCCTGGAAATACTTCACTTACTATGTCTGTTGAGGGTAAATCATTAGTAGCAATGCCTGTTATTGGCTCTATTGTTTCACCATTTGATACTCTTGAAAACATGCCTATACAGCCTGTTGGTGCAAAAGATATATTAGGGAAACTTGTTGTTCACGAAGAATATGCCGCCGGATTAAAGGATCTTGAGGGGTTCTCACATATTTATATATTTTACCATTTTCACAAGGCTACAAAGACAAAGCTTATTGTTGAACCGTTCATGGATAAAACTCCTCGTGGGGTTTTTGCAACGAGAGCTCCTCTTCGTCCGTCTCATTTAGGAATGTCGGTAGTAGAACTTGTGTCTGTAGACAAAAATATTATTGAGATTAAAGGAGTAGATGTTTTAAATGGAACTCCCTTAATTGATATTAAGCCATACATCCTTAAGTTTGATTATAGATCTGATGCTACTTCAGGATGGTTAAAGGCCGGGCAAAATGAAATTGACAATAGATCGTCAGATAAAAGGTTTGAATAGATCGTCAGATAAGAGATTTAAATGGATGGTCAGGTAAAAGGTTACAATAAATTTAGAAGGATATAGCTTTAAATAACACCAAGCAGGAGATCTTATGGAAGTTACAACTTTTGGTGCCCTTGCGGGGCTTACGATTTCAATCATTCTTATTATAAAGAAGGTATCGCCTTTTTTTAGTTTGGTTTTAGGTGCTGTAATTGGTGGTCTTTTGGGTGGTGTGGGGTTGGCAACAACTGTCCAATTTATGATTGGAGGTTCAAAATCTATTACTCCTGCGGTTTTGAGAATCCTTACAGCCGGTGTACTTGCCGGAGTATTAATTGAATCAGGGGCTGCATCCAAAATTGCTCAGACAATTGTAGATAGAGGAGGTGAAAGATTTTCTATCTTAGCTCTTGCTTTTTCTGCTTTAATACTTACATCTGTAGGTGTTTTTGTAGATGTTACAGTAATTACTGTTGCCCCTATTGCACTTGCAATTGGTCAGAAAACCGGGCTTTCAAGAATGTCTGTTCTTCTTGCAATGATTGGCGGAGGGAAAGCCGGCAACGTTATTTCTCCAAATCCCAATACCATTGCTCTTGCATCCTCTTTTAAGGTATCACTGTCATCTCTTATGGCTGCAAATATTGTTCCTGCTATTGTAGGCTTGCTGTTTACCTGGTATCTCGCCAATTATATTAAAGATAAAGGAGATAAAATTTCAAAAGAAGAGATCCCTGTTTTAAGTGAATCTCTTCCATCTTTTGTTGCAGCTCTCGTCGGCCCTCTTGTTACAATTTTTCTTCTGGCTTTAAGGCCACTTGCAGATATTGGAATTGATCCTTTAATTGCCTTGCCCTGTGGAGGCATCGCCGGATGCATCGCAATGGGCAAAGTCCGTAAGTTAAATGATTACATTACCTTTGGTCTTTCGAAGATGATTCCCGTTGCCGTTTTATTGATTGGTACAGGAACACTTGCCGGAATTATACAAAACTCAGGGTTGAAGAATTCTTTGATTGCACTTTTAAAAACTTCGGGCCTTCCCCCATTTTTTCTTGCTCCTGTATCAGGAACCTTAATGTCAGCGGCTACAGCTTCTACAACTGCCGGGGTTACTGTTGCTGCTGCAACTTTTTCTGTTGCAATTACTGCAATAGGGATAAAAGCATTATATGGGGCAGCAATGATGCATTGTGGTGCTACAGTGCTTGATCATCTACCTCATGGTTCTTTTTTTCATGCAACAGCAGGGGCTGCAGGAATGGGAATTCAGGCAAGGCTCAAACTTTTACCTTATGAAACAGCAACTGGTTTTGTGCTTGCTCTGACTTCCACAATTATTTATGGCTGGCTAGGTTGAGAATCGGAGCGTTCCAGCTTCATCGATTTGATCTCATCAAACTGATTCCGGGTAATGATAAGTCTTTTCAGAATTTCAACGGTATTTGTGGTTTCTTTCTTATCTTTATCTTCAGTTATGGTTGAGATAGTTGCTGATACAAAGTAGTTTTCTGTACAACTGTCGCAGTGTTCAAGTGTAACTGTAGAGTATATCTTACTGTTTACAGGAGGTAAGACTAATTCAGTAATTGGCGTCATATCACCTGATTCAAGCTTTACAATAAATTGCCCGGGATCGAGAATTGGAGTAAGAGGGGTTAATAAAACTTCATGTTCAACCCATTTATCGCATCGCTCACAAAATGGCTGACTTATTCCATTTTTCGCAATATAACTGGCGGCTCCGACGACACATAAGAGTTCAATGCCCCATAGTCCCATAAGAACCACTCCTGTGGGGGTTGCTCCTTTTATACTCCAGGCTCCTTTTTCTGCGATAATTGTGGCAACTTCAAAAATATCCAAAGGGGAGAATATAAGTATCTTTTGTTGAGTAAATGCGTATATCCAACTTATCCAACCTGCATATATGGCAATTAACCCAGTAATTGCACCAAAAATCATAACAACAGTATTACTTCGAACCTTGCCTTTTTTTGCCCCCATTCCAGTTGCTACACCGACAATACATCCAAAACCAATCATTATTATGGCATTTAAATATATGAGAGGGCAGTACTGCATTGCAAACCCATAAATAACTCCTCCAATCAATCCTGTTAAAATGCCCAGGACTGTCATAAGAATCGGTCCGGTAGAGCCTACAGTTCCTGAATGTTTATAATACGCAGCTTTGTTCATAATTTTCCCTCCATTTTGTTTTCATAGAATATTTTTTCCCAGAGACAAGTAAAACTAATATAGATCTCTATTATATTTATTCTATCAGTTCAACACACAGTTTAGCAATTTCATCACCTGTAATTTCATTCAGGCACTTGCAATCAAGACAAATTGGTCTTTTCGGTGGATCGTCGCAGACCTGATGTCTCACAATGTGGCTTTTTGTTCCCCCTGTTTTTGGAGCCCATTTGTCAGGGTTGCCAGGACCCCACATAGTAATGACAGGGACATTCATAGCTGCTGCTATGTGGGATGGTCCTGAATCGTGACCTACATAGACTGAACATTTTGAAAGTACTGCAGCAAGTTCTCTTACGGTGAGTGATGACAGCGTTGAAATATTTGTAATTTGACTATTTTTACAGAAATCAGCATTTTTATTCATATTTTTCTCAATGGCTAAAGTAATGTTATTTAAACGTTCAACCTCAGATGGGCCTGCAGTAAGTAGCAGTTTATGCTTTGTGTCTTTTACTATAGCCATAGCAATTTGAGCTGCCTTTTCAACGGAGATTTCTTTCCCCGGATTTCCTGCACCAATGTGAAAAGCTACAAACTTATCTTCAATATTACATTGGGTTTTGAGTAGTAGTTTTGCAGCATTTTTTTCTTCATCACTAATATATATTTTCGGAGTTTGGTTTTGATCTGATAAAGAGCTTTCTTGAGTATCAATATTGAGATAGACTGCCGTTTCTTTAACTAACCTGCGGTGTGCTTTCAATGCATGTTCATCTTCGCCAGGATCTTCTGGTGAAAAGGTGAGTAGGGGCTTTCCGCCCCTTGGGGAATATCCTGCCCTTTCAGGGATACCACAAAGAGTAGCAAAAAGATGATTCATTGGAGCTTCCTGAAACGAGATGGAAAGATCAAATTTCTCTTTGCGAATCTTTCTTGCCAGTTTGGTTATTTGAGGCAGGGATAGTGCTTTCTCAAAATTATGGGCACCCCAGTTGGGAGAGAAGGGGATAAGTCTGTCGATGTGAGGGTTGTGTTCAAGGATGGGGAGCACCCATTCTTTACCCATAAACCAGATTATAGAATTAGGCCAGATGTTTTTTACCATCTCGATTGCAGCAGTTGTCAGAACAACATCACCAAGGTGGTCAGGTTTAATTAGAAGAATTTTAATTTGTTTACTGAAAACCTTTTTTTCAATTCCACCAATTAGTTTGTAGAGGGGTAAGGCAGCTTTTGCAATGAGATTAAAGAGTTCTGTCTTCATCTTTGCTTTAGACTAAAGTAGATTGTAGCAGGCTTGACCTGCACCAAGGATTTCTCTGATGAGAACAATATTACCGGAAAGGTGGCTTTCTACAAATTTGATGAAATCAAGATGAAGTGAACCTCGTAATTTCAAGGACATGGCCTTGGCAACTGCCTTATGAGGTGCTTTGGCACTAAAGTCACCGGGGTTTCTTTCTGAAAGACCTTTTGCCCAGGCTTTTTCGAGTTCGTTTTTCCTGTCTCCAAGTTGATTTAACAGATCTTTCTTTTTCACAGACATACGAGAAAAAGCGAGGAAAATTTCAGCAAGTCTGGAGCCAAGTTTAGTAGATAGAATGTTCATTTTTTTATCAGGAATTCTTACAATTTTTTCTTTCCCTGCTTCATCAAGCGCTAAAAGCATGAGAGCGGCAAAATAAAGGTAGGTATCTGTTGTAGATGCAGATATTGTCATTTCTTCTTTAAGGGAGTTTATAGTATCCAGTGAAGTCAGCTGTTTTGGAAACGTATCTACAAGTTTATCTATAACAGCATCGTATGAACCTGTATTACTAAAAATTCCAGAGGCTTTAATGACTATAAATATAACCGTAGAAACGACCACGACTATACCGGCAACAGGAATGATAAGTTCTTGAATGTTCATTTAGCCTCCATGACAATTCTTTGCTAATTTCTTTGTATTTGCTAAATTCATTATAACTAAATAATGTTTATTCCAACATAAATCATGTAACAGTACTTCTCTTTAGTATGGTACTTCTTTTTCGTATGACTATGCAAGAGTAAAGGAGGCATGAAGGCTAAAATAAACTCTTCGGCATCCTACTATTTACTAGTATCGTCCTACATCTTCAGGAACACGGGTTCCTATCATTTTCTTCCCCGGGCGCCATCCAGCAGGAGCTGCTTTCCCTTTATTGCGGGCTACAGCCTGACAGGCTTGAATTTGTCTGATAAGTTCATCAACATTTCTACCAACAGGTGCTGTAAGAACTTCTACACCTTTAATAGTACCTTTTGGATCAATAATAAACCGTCCACGTTGATTTAGACCTTTAGACTCTATATATACTCCGTATGCTTTGGCTACAGCACCGTTAGGATCAGATGCCAAAGGAAATCTTACGTCTCTTTTAACTGATGGAGATGTTTTTTTGAACATTATATGAGAAAAAATGGTATCAGTACTTATTGCAATCACTTCTACATTGAGCTTTTTTAGATATTCGTATTTTCGACCGACCGCCGAAAGTTCAGTAGGTCAGACGAATGTAAAGTCAGCAGGATAAAAGCAGACTACTCTCCATTTTCCGTCAAAATCAGATAGCTTGATTTTCTTGATGGTATTGGTTCCCACGATGGCTGAGAGTTCAAAATTTGGTGCTTTCTCCCCTGGGAGAAGTACTCTTTGAACCTGTCTTGGGGTTCCAATGGTCGTTGATGCAATTGCAGCCTGTGCAGGCTTTAGGGCATCATCTGTTCCGCAGGGGCCAAGAACCTCTGCTGTTGCAATTGCCGGGTGAATGACAATTGCAAGCGAAATTAACATAAAGAATAGTTTCATGTTGATTTCCCCTTTCCCTGAGAGTCTACATGTCTTTGATCACTTTTATGTGAAGGTGTTGTTCTCTGTGAGGCTCTTCAGATTAAATTAACGTTATAAATTATTGTAGAACAAATTAATATTAATTATCTACACTTTTCTGCAGAAAATATTTAGCCATTTTTGTTGCTTTCCGCGAAGTTCCCCGGAGGTTTTAGAAATGTCGATAATTTCCAGTTTGTCAACTTTTGCAAGTTCATCTTTGAACAGATTTTCAGTGTAATCATTGAAGAAGCGTCCTTTGTTATCAAAACGTTCTTTGGTGCCGTATTTAAAGGATATATACAAAACGCCATTATCGGTAAGGGCATCTGTTAGTATCAATAGAGTGTTCGGAATTTCATCTTTACCTATATGAAGTAAAGATGCGCAGCACCAGATTCCATCGTATGTTTCCTTTGCTCTAATGTTCTGAGCTTTTTGGTGAATCACCTTTAAACCAGTTTGTTTAGATGTGTCTTTACATATCGCTTTTGAGCTGTCTGTTGAAATTACAGTAAACCCTCTTTCTATGAAATATAGACTGTCTCTTCCTGAACCACAGCCTACATCGAGAATTTTTAGTTTGTCATCTGCTGAGTTGGTTGGCACTTTGTCTGTATCATTATCTATGGATTTATGTAGATTGTTGTTATTTTTGTGTCCATGGCTGTTATTCTTTTGTGCAAGCCTGTTATTTAAGGTTGATTCTCTTATGTAGGCTATGAATTTGTCTGCTATTTCCTTCATGTCAAAGTTACATGTTTCTTTAATGTAAGTTTCAGAGTTAAGGTCATACCAGGAGTTTGTATCTTCAATATTTTGTTTGTTTACATTTTGTTTATTTAAGCTCTGATTATTTGAATTCTGTTTGACTAGTTTCTCAACCACCGGAATGTCGGCAGGAGCCCATTTTACCGATTTTAATTCACTTACTTCAAGCCATCTGATCTCACAGTGATTGTTTAATTCAAAGTGGCAATTTTCATCTTCCAGTTCTACATAATATGCAAGAAGCCTGATACTCTTCTCGTCATAGTGGTATATAGATTCACAGATGAAGTCTTTTACAAGGCAGTTAACTTCAAATTCTTCCTGTAACTCTCGTTGGAGACATTTTTGAGGTGTTTCTTCGTCTTCAAGTTTGCCACCGGGGAACTCAAAATATCCTGCCAGGTGACCTTTCGCCCTGCAGGCCGCAAGGAATTTACCCTTTTTAGCTATTACTGCTGCTGTTACAGTCGTTAGTTTCAAGCTTTCCTCATTTGTCACGTTGTTCTAAGGTCTCTTTTAAATTGTATCAAATTTGTTTCTTTGTATGGATTGTTTTATTACATTTTACCATTAATTTGCGGTGTTGATAATTGCATGAAAGGGAAAAAAGCTGTACACTTTTTTGACAATGCTTTTTATTTTTATTTTGACAATTCTTTTTATGATTATTTCACAGAGTTTTTTATGGTTAATGAATGTGTGCAGAATACCGGTTCTGGAGGTAGAAAATAGTAATGGCAAACAAATGGATTCCCGAGTTTATCAGGCCCTGGCTAAGAGTTAAAATTCATTGGCTTCTTGCTAAAAGAAAACTCCCCACAGCAGCTTTAAAGTATATTCCTTATCATTATGGCGATTCTGTATTTCATATTCCGGGAAAGAAATGTAACTTAGAACACTCTGATAGTGGTAATGAAATTGATACCTGTGATAAAGGTTATGCTGTACCTCCTACGTCTCTTCGCTCTGGATATAGTGATGACAGCCAGGTTTTTCTTGATTCAGGTGAAAATGATGTCAAAAGAATGCTTGAACTTGTTGAAGACTCAGGGTTTAAAATTGACGATGATTCTTCTATTTTAGAAGTAGGGGCAAGTAGCGGAAGAATGTTGCGCCACTTTATAAAACAGGCTGAAAGTTGTGAAGTATGGGGAACAGATATTAGTGCAGAGCATGTGTTGTGGGCTAAAGAGCACCTTACTCCACCATTAAATTTTGTCACAACAACAACAATCCCTCATCTGCCCTTTGAGGATAATTATTTCTCCTTTGTTTTTTGTGGGTCTGTTTTTACTCATATTGATGATATGGCTGATGCCTGGTTTCTCGAAATTAAAAGGGTTCTTAAGCCTTCCGGTAGGTTTTACTTCACTATTCACGATGAAAATACAATGAAGCTCCTTGACACAGATGAAAGTGACAGCTGGCTTGCCACGACTATGAAGGCCAACCCAATCTACGTAAAGGCTAAAGATAATCTTGGAATGTTGTCTGTGGGGAGGGATAACATGTCTCAGGTTTTTTACGGTATTGATTACATAAGAAAAACACTCAACTCTATGAAGTTTAAAATTGTTTCTATAACTGAAGGTGCCTATGGGTATCAGACAGGTATTGTTGTCGAAAAGGTTGAATAAGTGATTATTGTAGAAAAGGCTGAATAAAAGATTGTATACATTGTATAAGATGAAGAAGATGATTTCCTAACTACAAAATTTGTTTTCAGGATAATATATGAACAGGGAAAGGATAGTAACTAACTATGAATAAATATGAATTATTAATTATCGGTGGTGGACCGGCAGCAATTACAATGGCCAAAAATATTCAGTCTAAAATCAAGATTGGAATCATTCGGCCTGAAGATCATTCTATGATTTATTGCGCCATGCCTTATGCAATTGAAAAACTCCTTCCTTTTGAAAAGACACTAAAAAAAGATTCAATTGTCACAGATACCGGTGCTGAGCTTATTAGAGATAGAGTTACTTCAGTAGACTTTAAGACTAAAACAGTAATGACCGGGGAAAACGGTGAAATTGGCTATGATAAGCTTGTCATTGCTACAGGTGCCAACCCTGTTCTTCCTCCTGTAAAA
>Ga0164315_10004221_pt1 | contig 11134 bp, 13 predicted proteins | sample GuaBasSedimGuay6_FD_113737 | JGI IMG/M metagenome (GOLD analysis project Ga0164315, IMG submission 113737) | Subseafloor sediment microbial communities from Guaymas Basin, Gulf of California, Mexico - Guay6, Core 4569-2, 0-3 cm | ecosystem: Environmental > Aquatic > Marine > Hydrothermal vents...
AAGAAGAGTTAGTCGCAACAGTATTAACATCTTTCTTACAAAAAAGTTATTATGAATCAGAAAAAGGAATTGTATCCAGGTTACAAAAAGCGTCAGCTAAAGTATCACCTGAATTCTTAGCCAAGCTTGCGATCTATGCTAGGCGAGATGCACATATGCGTTCCACTACACACTTACTTGCTGGTGAAGTAGGTAAGAGGGTATCAGGAAAAGAATGGGGTGCACGCTTCTTTCAGAAGATCGTAATGCGTCCTGACGATATGTCAGAGATAGTTGGGTACTGGACCACTATAGTAAGAGATGGTTCAGATGCAATGAAAATTCCCAATGCAATTAAAAAAGGATTCAAAGGTAAACTTGAGAATATGGATGCTTACTTGTACGATAAGTATAAGATGAACACTAGGTCTATATCAATGGTAGATCTCATTAACTTGTTTCATCCTGATCCTAATGTTAATACTGGTCAAATTGTTAAAGTTAAATGTAAAGATTTTAGCAATGCATTGGTTACTTCTAAAAGAACTGGCGCTAAAGTTAGAGCAAGGCAAGTCGGTACACTTGGATCTATTAATGTATCCATAGTTGAAGCTTTGGTTTATGGTTTGAAATTCAAACGTGTTGGTGGATCTAAAATCCTTGAACAAACTATGAGTGAAGCCGGTCAGAATGTTTCTTCTAAAAAAGAACTAAAAGAAAACAAACGAGCTGCTATCAAATCCGTATTGAATGAGAATAAAGATGGGATGCCTTACTTTAACTTACTAAGGAATCTAAAGAACATCTTAATCAATACTCCTGAAGAAGTACCAGAGGCATGTCGTCAATTGGTAATCAGGAAAAAGATTCAAGGTGCTAAGATCCTACCTTTCAGGTTCTTAACCGCATACAAAGAGATTGAAGCACATGCTAGTGGAAGAACTAAACCTTCTTCTAAGATCAAATTTGAATTCAGCGATAATCAAACAAGAGGTTTAAATACTTCTGGATATGCTGATATGATCTTAGCTGCGCTGGACGCTCCGATTAACATCTCATGTGAGAATATTGTAAAACTTGTTGGGAACACTGCGGTTCTAATCGATCATTCTGGTTCAGTAAGAGGAGATGCCGGTGGTGCTAGTTTAACATCTGCATTTTCAAAGACAAGGGTTGCACAAATCGGTAACCTCTTTGGAGCTATGTTAATGCAAACCCAGGATAATGTTTACGTTGGTCTCTTTGGAGATAAACTAATCCGTTATGATAATATAGATCGTAATGTAGGGATCCTTGCTAATGCTAACATGATGTATGATAAAGGCGTACAATGTGGAATGGGTACCGAGCAAGGTATCTATGATTTCATTAATGATGCGGTTACCAATAAGATTAGAGTTGATAACATGGTTATTTTTTCAGACATGGTAATTGGATCAGAATCATGGTACGGACATAAGAGCGGAACACGAGGTGGATCATTTCAAAAGTTATTTAAAGAATTCAAGAACTTGAATCCTGGTTGTAACGTGCTTACTATAAACATTCGCCAGACTTCTGGTAAGGATGTATTCGATAAATCGCTTGGTGTTACTCAAGTAGCTGGATGGTCTGAAAGGATCTTTGATCAATTGAGAACAGCAACAGAAGGATATAAAGCTTTGATTAAAGAGATTGAAGCAATAGAATTATAAATAATATCACGACCACCTTGTTATTTTCTTACGGACTAATTTTATTTTATAATTGAAGATACGTAAGTTTTAGAGGTGGTCGTTTTTTAGTAAGCATGAGTTAAGTCTAACTTTATTTTAAAAAATATATATTCAGACTTAACTCATGTATTAATTAAATTAATGTTTCATGTATAAATAAATTAGCAATGACTAAAACAGAAAAGAAAAGTTTAGCAAGTAAATGTGGATACGAATATAATTATTCAGGTAAGACAGGTAAAGGTGAATTCAAAAAAATAGAAGGAACAGATAATCTGATAGTATCTGATGAAGATTTGTCCAAGCTTAAAACTGTTATTGCACAGAAAAACAAGTAAGCTACCGCGCGATGCGCGCACGTAAGCAATAAAAAAATCAAATATTATGTCACTAAGATTTTTAATAGCAACAATTTTTATCTTAATCCTATTTGTAGGTGGGATCATGACCGGTAATGGCTATGGCGCATTAGAAGTAATAATGATGCTTGGTGGTTTCTTTGGAGCAGCCGGGGTATTGTTTGGATTGAATAAACCTAAGTGGAATAAAAAACTCTGGAAGTAGTAAAGAAACTATTTATGATTATTTTAGGGCGATCCATACTGGGTTGCCTTTTTTTATTATGCGGTTCGAATCCAACATCCCGCACACTTTCCAGTTTCATTTGTTTTGCATATCTTCGCATCAAGCAATATTAAACAAACAAAACAAAACAAATGGATAAGAAAGCATTCAGGAATGATCCCAATGGATTAAAACATTCAAAGAAAACGGTTAATATAACCATCTCAATTGTAATATTTTTTATATTATTGTTAGCATCAGCTATAGTATCTTCAGTATCTTATGAGACAGCTCATAACTATCATGAGAAGTTCAACTTACATTATAATGGTTATAATTTTATTAAATTAAAAAATTCACTTAATCATTATATGGAGAACACTGGCATAGTAGTTAAAGGTGTCACTTATAAAAAAGTAGATAATAAATTAAATATACCAGATTCTTTAAATTGTTATGTCCAAATAGAGTATGATAAATTATATGATTCGATATATAACTCAATTAATAATCGGTTAATGTCTAAAGATGAGCGTGATATGCTTAAATTACTTAATGGTGAAAATACATTTTGGCGTACATTTATTGCATTTAAATATACACCACGATCCTGGTTCGAGTTTCCTGATGTCTATGATTGTGTATCAACTAGAATCAATCAATTTAAAGCTGAGGAAGAACGAATTGAACAAATAGAATTAGCTAAGAAAGAAGCTGAGCGCGATTCACAAAGAGAAGTAATAAAACAATTGCATAATAATTGGCAATGTAAAGATAATAATTAATGACAATATTAGGAATATACGTATTGATAATCCTACTTAAACTAATTGGGATTCCAATTATAAAAGAAATCACTTGGCCTTGGATATTCCTTTGGCCTTTAATAGGAGCTATCATTATGTTATTTGTAAGAATCATTGGATACGTACTGGCGTTTGTATTCACATTTGGATTCTTATGGATGTTATACTGGCTGTGGACAATAATTTAAAAAAAAACATGTAATATGAAAACAGCTAAAGTAGTATTTTACAAAAATGCACTGGATAGTCTCGATAAGGAATTCCAGTATAAAGAACGATCGAGACAACTTATAGAAAAATTATCAGATGAGGATCGTCAGGATACATTAAATAAATTAGCATTTGATATTGGAGTTAATGTATTTGGTGAAGATGCAAAGAATAAAGATGAATTTGTTCTTGCTTCAAATATAGCTGATGGATTCAATATTGGAGTTTGGGATATAGATGAGCACTACACTGGGTTAGACTATCTGCTTGAATCATATGGATTGGAGTCTGTACTTGAGTGCTTGTCACCAGCATTGACTTTGCTAGATACTAAAGTAATCGGGTATAAAGTAGACTGGAAGAAAGCTGCAATACAAATTGACAGTCTGCTAGAAAGTTTTAAAAGTAAATTAAATATGAAACAATCTTCAGGAGAAGATGAACCAGTAAATTACTACGGTGTGTATTCTATGCCGCTTACTTATGGTTTAAAAAATCAATACCAGGTTATGGATGCCAAAGGTGCATTGACTGCTACAGCATCAGAGCGAGAGGGAACTAAAGGGAATCATATAAATTCTTTGGGATATTTTTTGAGTACCACTCCAAAACAATTACATTCGGTTGTACATGGAAGTTATAAAGGAATTGGATGTGTTTACGTGACCTACTATCAAGAATTAACTTGGTTTGTAAATCAGTTAGAAGTTATAAAAGAAACTATTGATATGATTAATTCTTTAACATTACCAAAAAGAAAAAGAGCACATTTAATTTTAATAGAATAATTTTTTGTTTGTATTTTTTGTTTAATTAAAAAAGCCCGAGGTTAATTCCCCGGGCTTTTTGTTTTATATGAATGAGTAATGTAATTTATTTTAATGGAACGTCTTGTATTAATGGAATATCATATCCATCATTCCAACAGATTAAGAAACCTGGCTGTGTCTGCCATCCATTACTTTCACTATACCAATTACCAGAAAAGATACTAGGACATGATAGCCATTTGTATTTAGGATGATCTGCTTTTGTTTGCCTGGTATGCCAATGTCCTTGTAGTATAAGATTGAAATTACCGGGATCGCCATGTTCAATCATTCCTTCTAAACCATTTCGGATTACCTTTTTATCGCCATGAGTAAATAGATATGATATTCCGTCATATTCTTTATGAATTACTAGGGGACTATATTTAAACTTAATAACATGTCCGTATAACTTTTCAAGCATATAGAATATAATTTCTGCAACTTGAGATTTAGTATCCTCACGATTATCAGAGGTCATTCGATCATGATTTCCTCCAATACCATTAATCTCTTCTAGGTTATGGATCATGCCAAAGAATTCCATCATTAGTTCTATTGTAGTCTTAACTACCTTTGCTCCGTACATACCGAAGTCAATACTTTGCCAGGTGTTCTTATGATTTAATCCAGTGAATGTTTCTATTAGATCACCTAGGATTGCAAGCTTAACATGTTTTGCTCCGATCTTATTAATCTTTTCAGCGACTGACGTTAATCTTTGTTTCAATATATCAAGGTTAAAATCTGTTGTTACATTTAGATCTTCTACTCTTGATCCAATATGTAGATCAGCAATTACTGCTACAATAGTATCAGGTGCGTTTTCGTGACCCGTGTCGCATTTAGATTCTATTCTAGTGATAATAGGTGCTAGTATATTTAAATCGTCATAGAGCTCATCTATGAGCTTTTCGATTGCAATTTGACCTATGTTGTTTTCTTTGATTACTTTATTATAATTTTTTAAAGTAACCTTTTGATATTCATCTTCAACTAATCTTTTCTTATCCATGAACTTCATGTTCATTTTTGATTCGACAAGTTGTTGAAGTTCATTAGGATGTGTATTGTCTACTGTCCAAGGTGAAAATATATTTGATTCTTTATAAAGCCACAGTGTACTCTTAAGACTATGCCACTCTCTAATTGAAAGATTGTGTTTGTTTCGAATAGACATTTGAGTCATATTCAAACCATGCTTACTAAATTCATAAAATAATTCATCGGCTTGATCAACTGATAATTTCATAGGACCGCCTTTACTTTTCCAATGATACATACCATTGCTAACCTGGTATCGTTCGCCCTTATTAGAAGATTGGATATTGATTGGTGTCATAAACATTCCGACTTTTTTTCGAAATGAATCAACAGAAAATACTAAATTTTCTTTTTCAATTATTATCCGTGCTAATTTTGTGGGAGATTTGATGTCAGGGTTTTCTTGAACGTAGTTAGTAATTAATTCATCATAATTATTATCTCTTATTCTTGACATAAATTAAAGTGTTTTTATTAAGCCAACTGAAATCTCAATCAGTTTTCTTAAGTTATTTATAATTAAATCATGTTTAATAACTAGAGACTTATCTAGTTCTATTTGTTTTCTTAAGTACAGTACTTCCTCATTTACAATAGCCCTAGCTTCTGTTTCTATTGTCCGCTTGTTATCATTACTAAAGACTGCTTTGCCATCTACCTTTTCATCAGTGACTGCCTGCTTGATCTCGATAATGAGTTCGTTAATTCTATTTTGATTTTTGATATTGTAAGAACGTTTAACAATTGATTCCATTTCCAAAGTATTACGATTGACCATTAAAACATTCAGTGTGTGTAATAAACCTTGTTTGTTTGATGCATTAGCTAAAAGCTCTTGCATTGTTGAGTTAACCAGTGTGTTAACTTCGTTTGCTATTTCCATACTCATAAAATAAATTTTTTAATTATTATATCTTATATAGATTAAAAGTTTCATGTTTTTATAGATAAATAAAATAGAACAAATTGAATATAAAAAAATTAAATACAATGGATATTGATTTAACAAACCCACAAGATGCAACAGGCGCAGCCAATACACCTGAACTGACTAAGGAATTTATTCCTAGTCTTGGGGTCACAGAGATACCTGATTTTGAAACATTTTCACTAGACCCAGATAAATACTTATCGCAAGTTGTTGATCCTAATGCAGCTGCTATGGAACCAACTGCAGTTGAAGATACACCAATGCAAGCACAGACACAAGATGAAACCTTGCCACCAGTAGAAGGTGCACAGACGCAAGCACAGACACAAGTAGATCCCAATGCAAATGATTTACCTAGTGTACCAGCATCTGCAGCAGAAGGTAGTGGTGAGGAAGTACAAGATAAAACTGAAACACTTCAATAAACTACGGAGGTAGAATTTGATATAAAAAAAAGGGATACACGTTGTGCATCCCTTTTTAGTTACAGACTATTTAGTTAAACATCCTTTAATAAGGCTGTGTCTTTGTCTTGTTATGATATTGATATTGATATTGTTTAACTGTGCTGTAAAAATAAAACTTAGATATTTTATTTGGTTATAAACAAACTTTCTTTAAATAATTTTATTAATTAAATTAAAGCAAGGACACAGTTTAGTCGTTGTGTCCCTGCCTAAGCAATAATTATTTCAAGAATAGATATGAAGCATATTTCAAATCAGCATCTTTGGTCATTAATTTCCCACCATAAACAAGAAGTTCATCAGTATTTAAGAACTCAATTCCAATATGGTTTGAACCTAGAAACGTAATGTTATTGATTAATTCCCACATTTTCATACCAGAAGGAATCATTTGTTTTTGCTTTGGATCCATATCCTTCATCTGAATGTTATGCCTTTTCATTTTATCCAGTGTACCAAAATATCCAGGAAAATATTTGAACAGTATTGATGCTTCAATCCTATCGCGTTGGTCCTCTAAACAATTGATTTGTCTTTTAACAAAGTTCCAGGCTCGTTCAACTTCAGAAAAACTTGCTTCAATCCTTTGTGCTGTACTTACATTTGCTTCAAAGTCAGTTGGCATAAATCCACGTTTTGACGCTTGATTTAAGTGTGTCCTCATATCCAATAAACCTTGTGTACCAATGTCAGACAGCTTAAAGTTATTTTCAGACTTGAGCCCCATCATTCCATTGCTACATACTAAGCGATATACGAAGTCACCAACAAAAGTATTAACTGCACTATTTGACAGTGTTAGGCCAAAGTTAAATACTTCATCATTGTTATTAACAAGCTTGTGAGGATTTGGTGCAAGCAACTTCATTGAAACATCAGGTATAGTTTTTGATATATTGCAATCAATCATCTGAAGATCATTATTCTCTTCAAGTAATTGCTCAGCAATATCAAATAAACCTTCGTTTGAAATGCGTGCAAAATTTCCAGAAACAACATTAGTAAAGATACCATTTTGCTTGTCTGCTACTAATGTAACGGTTGGCACTCTCTTACGAGACGAAAATGTTTTCAGTGCGTTCAATAGGTGTGCAAACATGTCTTGTCCAACCTCTTCATCTGCACGTAAATTTTTCTCAAGTTTAATATTGACATTGAGAATGTTTGCAAGGTTTCGCATAAAACCGTCTGTAACTCTTACTGGTGTACTATCAAACATGACTGTCTTGTTTGTTACACTGTGGTCATCCAACGATAATTGATTAAGATTAATAACCTTAATTGCTGGGTTCATTTGTCTTGCTTGCTCGCGAAGATCTTTGATGTCATCTTTAGTGAAATTTTCTTTTTTCATTGTTTAATTTTTTTTGTTTAACTAAATTAATTATGATACAAATATACTACATTTAATTGAAATAGAAAAGTAAATTTATTGTTATTAATTATTAAGTCGTCTGTAAATTCCTTAATTATTATGATACAAATATACTACATTTAATTGAAACTAAAAAGTCATTTTTTAATGTTGTATTTATTTATTTTTCTTTATTAATTATGATACAAATATACTACATTTAATTGAAACTGAAAAGTAATAAAACGCCGGAGCCACATCGTGGCCCCAGACGCATCCTATGGCAAAGGATTACTATGTGACAACATCCTCAAATTCAACTTCCTCAGCAAGCTTATTTAAGGCTCCAGTTATATTTCTTGTTGATGCAATTGCATCCCCTTCGTCAGCTGGGTGCTTAACCTCAGCTTTAGCAGTAGGTCCATTTATATCAACATGCAATTCGCTTGCATTTGTTTTGTCGTTCTCATGTTGCTTAAATTTTTCTTGCTTATCTTTTTCTTTAGCCATTGCATCTTCCATTAATTTTTCAAAATTGTCAGAATATTCTTTAGCTTTTTCTTTTTCACCATCGGATTGTTCTTTAGTATTTAGTAAATCCATAAACCTCTTTTCATCATATACAATCTCCCCAGCTTCATTCATATCATAGTACAGTGGCTTATCTTGCATTGAACCACCCCGCCTATTCTTAGAATATTCCACGTACCTATGACCCATCTGATCGAATTTAAAGTGCATCATCGCAGTTGTCTTGTGCTTCAAAAAAGTTGAACCAACATACTGCCCACCTTTTGTTAGGTGTTGAATAGCAAGCACAGTTGTTCCACGTTTTTCTGCAGCTTCAATCATTAAGCCAATTATCATCCTTTGTGCCGCGCCTTCAGTAATATCGCAAAGGTCCTTCATGGTTCCTAATAAATCTTGATAACTATCCAACAATATTATGTCATAGTCACCTTCAAATACTTGAAATACTGCTTGCTTGAGTCTGCCTCCATCCATATAGTCTGTGCTCAATACAGTTGGTACCTGACCAATCAATGGATTTTTTTGACGGTAAAAATATAAATCGTTTCTGGTCATTTCAGTTGAGAAGTAACAAACTTTAATATCTGGGTTGACCGCTTTATATTTTGCAAGTTTGTCAACTAACACTGTGCTCTTACCAACACCTGACTCTCCTGTGCAGATTGTAACACAACCACCATACTGTCCTCCTGCCTTTTCAAAGTCACTATCTAACTGGTCAACAACAGTGTTAGTGCGATGAAGTTTGAAATCAGGAAATTCCATATCATCAATACACTGTGGTGTCACGTCAACTGGTTCAGCCGCTTCTGCTGCTTGTTCTGCACTCTGTGCCGCACCAGTCCCTGCTTTGCGTTTCACTACAGTAGCCGGATCAAATGTTGGTATCTCAGCAGGAAGCATATTTGAATTTCCTTCCGCATCAAACATTGTATTGAACTCGCCTTTAATGTTTACCTCAGTCTGTATCTCTCTCATATACTTTTGGACAGCATTAAAACTCAATGGCTCAGTTGGAAGGTCAAACATATATGCTCTCCAAGTGTCTGCTATTGGTTGTGGGCAAACCCAATTTTGATGGTCTTCACATTCAGTTCCATAACGTTCGGTGAACCATTGACGAAATCTTTGTACTTTTGGTGTAATCCTTGCCATAATAATTTAATTTTAAAGTTTAACTGTTTTAATTATGATACAAATATACTACATTTAATTGAAACTAAAAAGTAAATTTGTTGTTGTTCATTGTTTTTATCTTTATTAATTATGATACAAATATACTACATTTAATTGAAACCGAAAAGTAAATTTGTTGTTGTTCATTGTTTTTATCTTTATTAATTATGATACAAATATACTACATTTAATTGAAACCGAAAAGTGGAAAATTGACTTTTCAGTTTCAATTAATTTATGTAACTTTGTTGAGAGAGAGACCTTTTAACTACGGAGTACAATAAAATATAAATTAAACTAATTTGCGGTTCATCAGGAGACCCGTGTCGCATTTAATATAATTATATAGCATAGTTGTTAGGAATGGTGGCCTGCATCATTACAGGCCACCAGAATGATTAATATCGCTTATGTAAGTTTCTTGCATTTGGAAGTGGATTCAATATTCGATTATCCCACATTAAGCCACTGCCACCAGATGAATTAGAATTAAGTATTTCTAAATAGATCGGCATCCATCCAGTTGATACACCAAGATAAAAGCGATTTATCTTACCGTCAGACCTATTTCCATATCCAGTATAATCTTCATACCCAGGATCGTTAATTGCTTCAACACGGATCCCCATTCGTCTCCATTCGTCATAAGTTTTATCCCAATTTAATTCCCATCGTTTTGTGCCAATGCTTCGCGATAATATCCTTTTGATATTTCGGTCTGGATATATTTCAGCGACGTATCGAATTATATTTTTCGATTTTCGTATCTCACTGCCTCTTGAGATAATTACACAATCAGTATCATTGCTGTACTGGACTTTAATTTCATATTGTTTATCTTCTGCCATAACGTTTTATATTAAATTGTTAGCTCTTCTGTGTAAACTCGTTCAATTCCACTGCGTTCAAGAATATCAAAAATGTAATCTAAATTCGTTTCATTATAAAGCTCATGTACTTGCTCGAACGCGCTTTTAATATCTTTTTCAAGATTTTCATTATCAATTCTTTTTGTATAAACTAAACATACTTGCTCGCCTTCTGAATTATAAATTTGATATAACATAATATTTTTCTTTATTGATTATGATACAAATATACTACAATTAATTGAAACCTAAAAGTAAACCGGCCGAAGCCGGTGTGTCTATTAACAACATCGTATTTCTTGAACCAAAATATTTCCAGGAAGTTTCGCCCAAACTATTTCAAAATCACATGGATTAATACCCTCAACCTTTTTTAACAGTCTCACTCTATCTATTCCTGACATAGCAGTTGATAATAGATACATTCTTAATCTCTTTAGTGTATCTTCCTTAAGTTGTTTTTCATAATGATACTTTGTAGTTGATTGTGAACTTTTAAATTGCATAATGTTTTTGTTTTAATGATTAATTTTATTTAATTATTATGATACAAATATACATATAATAATTGAAACCTAAAAGTATAATCCACATAATAAATACTTTTCTATTTCAATTATTATATGTATATTTGTATTATAATTAAGTCAAACTAAATTAAAAACATCATGGAAAATTA
>Ga0164315_10004222_pt1 | contig 11134 bp, 12 predicted proteins | sample GuaBasSedimGuay6_FD_113737 | JGI IMG/M metagenome (GOLD analysis project Ga0164315, IMG submission 113737) | Subseafloor sediment microbial communities from Guaymas Basin, Gulf of California, Mexico - Guay6, Core 4569-2, 0-3 cm | ecosystem: Environmental > Aquatic > Marine > Hydrothermal vents...
AAGCCTTCTTGTCGCAACGCGGTTAAAGTGCGCGCAAACCGTTCATTGTCCCGCAATTCTTCGTGCAGAAAAAATAACACCGCATGGCCTAATAAATTGCGATAGGCCAAAAATTGTGCCAACGGTTCGCTTAATAAGTCCTGTGTTTGTGTCACCGACTGAAGATGCGCTAACACTAATTCGGACAATGTTGCGATTTCAGTGTCATTCACCAAAGCGGCTAACTCAGCTTCGGTTAATTCAAATTCAGCGATTTGAAACAGGGCCGCTTTATGATCGGCCAATGCCTGACAATCTTTAATGGCTTGATTGCGAAACTCGTCTAATGCAGCCCCTTGTAATCCCTGTTGTTCAGCAAACGGCTCCAAATAAAGGCCGACGATTTGGCCAGAAAACTCACGTTCAACTTGGCTATCGGTGATTTGCTGCATAAAGGCTTGCCAACGCTCCTCAGATGCCAAACCGGCGGCAATCGCGCTTAGCGCATAGGCATAACTATTTTGATACGCCCGCATCATTTCTTGTGCGGTTAAATCAAAATGATCTTTCAAGACGTTGTATACATCGCCCGCCCCAAACGCTTGAAGGATGGGACTGTTTAACACGGCGCTGAGTGATTTTTGAATAAATTTTGGGAGAGACATAATGGGTAATGGGTAATGGGTAATTAAATTAGTTGGATCAGGAGTCCAAACTTTAGTTTGGACAGTTCCAAGATAAATCTTGGACTCCTACTACAACCTTTAGCGGCTAAGTGTTTTGTGATTTTATTGCATCTTATTTTTCGCTGTTTCCAGTTGCCGCGGTTAAACTAAAGGGCAAAACCTTCAAGGTTTCCAAAACCTTGAAGGTTTATAACTGTTTATCTCCGTGAAAATGGGAATGCGCCCCTACTGATGTTTCCAAAACCTTGAAGGTTTCTGAAACTTTCGCTCGATTCTTGGCTCAGGGTTTTTGCCCCACCGTCACACGAGGCAATCCGGCTAAATCATTGTAAGTCTTTACGGCCTTATAACCATATTGCTCAAACAACGCTTGCACACCCGCTGCTTGATTATAACCATGCTCTAATAATAACCAGCCTTCGGCAACCAAATGAAAAACAGATTGTGCGATAAGTTGCCCAATATCTGCCAAGCCATCCACGCCTGCCACTAATGCGCTACGTGGTTCATATTGCACATCACCTTGACTTAAATGGGGATCATTCACGGCAACATAAGGCGGGTTGGACACAATAAGCGTTGCTTTTATCTCCCCTAACGCTGCCCACCAATCACTCTGTGAAAATTCTACCTGATGAAGGCCCAAACGTTGGGCATTGGCTTGCGCCACTTTCAGGGCTGCGGTGGATTTATCGGTGGCTAACACACGACACTGTGGCTGCTCGGCCGCAATCGCCAACGCAATCGCGCCACTGCCAGTGCCTAAATCTATCACTAAAGCCTCACCGTCAATTGGCAAACGCGCTAAGGCTTGTTCAACTAATAATTCTGTCTCTGGTCTAGGAATGAATGTATTTTCAGTGACTTGTAACTCTAATGACCAAAACTCTTTGTGGCCGGTCAGATAGGCAATGGGCTCATCTTGGGTGCGGCGAGCTAATAGAGCTTGGAATTGGGCGTACTGGTTAGCCGTCAACATTTTTTCGGGCCACGTCAATAAATAGCTCCGTGTCACGCCTAAGACATTCATGAGTAACACTTCTGCGTCTAAGCGTGGGCTGTCGGAGTTTGGTAATTGCAAGGTGGCTTCAGTGAGAGCAGTGTGTAGGGATGAGGACATTTTAATGTAGTGAGTGAATGAGTGAGTGAATTTCAATCCCAGCATTGATTTGTCGGGACTACTGCCTGCGAATTTTGGTCATACTTGCTAAATAACTTGGATTATCAAATTGATTAATATCAAATGTATCAATAATCTCTACATGCCATCCATAAGAATAAGCTAATTCTATCAATTCATTTGCTGGTATATTAAACCAACTAAATTCTTGGCCGATATAATTTTTATATTTAAAATATCCTTCCCATTCATAAGAGAACCAGAAGTTATGAAAATCTGACTCTTCAATAATGATTTGGCCATCAGGTTTTAATATTTCATCCAGTTTACTGAGTAAAACGGGGAATAGATCGATAGCGCCTATACAACCTAAAGTGGAACCCAATAACAGTATTGTATCAAATTGTTCGGTAATATCGAAAATATCACTCACCAGACAATCTTTCACTCCAAGGAGCTTCATAGCTTCAACACAATGGGCCGAAATATCAATTGCCGTTACTTTATAACCCTTATCTTGTAATTTTAGCGTTATGAAACCACCGCCGGCACCAACATCTAAAACCTTACCTTTACAATTGTCCAAAACCACATTTGTGAGTTTTTCTGCCAACAACGGGTACAAATACATTGAGCTAGATAGAACCGTGGTGGTATTGGTATTAAAAACAAAATGTTTATAGAACTGTTCTCTATTTGTTTTCACATGTTCGAGAATAGCCATACCATGAGGTTCCATAGATTGAACCAAGATAGGTTGAAGTCTTTTCAACAGGTTTTGTATAAACTCAAACATAAAAAAATATTCCATTTTGAGCTTCTTCGGAAATGATTGTAACAATAACTACAAGGATTGGTTATAACAAAGGATTAAAAACTGTGATAACGACAAGGATTATATATAAAAAAGGATAAAAAAAAGTTTTGGAGAGGGCTTTGGGAATTGGGAAGGATAAACGGAATATTAAATAACGGATTGATTTGATTATTGTAGTGGTTGAGATGATGTTGAATTTAAATAAATCCGATCCCCACTAAAACACTGTGGGGACAAGCTTGTAACGAAAATCGGATTTCTCACAATGTTCAATATCTGGTTGATCACTTAACAGATGCTCTCTGGGTGGTGAAAATCAGGTTCCGTGATTTATCAAAAGTTGAAGCCGTTTTTTTCATCGAAAAAAAACCATAAATGACGGTTTTTTTTTGACTTCACAATTCACAATTCACAATTCACAATTCACAATTTTCATCACCCTAGATGCTCTCTACCACGGCCATAACACCAATCCCCACACCAAAACGGTATAACATAGAGCAAGAAATACCGCAGATGAGCCAAAATCTTTAGCATTTTTAATCAACGGATGCTTTTCTTGAGTCAGACGATCCGCCACCGCCTCGATGGCGGAATTAAACAATTCCGTTATCAATACTAACAACAAACACGATAACAGCAACGCTCGCTCAATGCCGCTATCACCTAGCCAAATCGCCAAAGGTATCAATACGATACCTAACAAAATTTCTTGGCGAAAGGCCTGTTCATTAATCCACGCGGCCTTAAAACCGGCCATTGAATAGCCAAAGGCTTTTATTAATCGGCTCAATCCAGTGTTTTGGTTCATTAACTGTACCTATAACGTAACGAAACGGATGCTATCCCTGGTTTCGGGATAGTATCCGTAAACGAAACGGATGCTATCCCGCTCGATGGGATAGTATCCGTTAACTTAGGTTTCCACACAATGTCTAATTCTTTTGCGGCTTTAACATCATTCAAACGTCGCACCGGTAAGCTATAGGGCGCATTTTTCAGTGTTTCAGGTGTCGATTCGGCCTCTGCTTGAATCTCACATAACGCCTTGATAAAGTGATCTAAAGTTTGCTTATCTTCCGTTTCCGTCGGTTCAATCAACAAACATTCTGGCACAAGCAGCGGGAAATAGGTTGTAGGTGCATGAAAGCCTTTATCAAGTAGCCGTTTAGCGAAATCCATCGCTGTGACTTTCTGTTGTTTAGCTTGCCGTTTTAGCGTCAAAATAAATTCATGGCTGGCGCGACGTTGAGGAAACGCCATGTCAAACCCGGCTTTGGCGAGGCTTGCTTGCAAATAGTTGGCATTTAACGTGGAAAATTCTGCCACCCTTGCCATTCCTTCACTGCCGAGTAAACGGGCATAAACATAAGCTCGCAAGATGACACCAATATTGCCGGGAAATGCCAACATGCGCCCTATTGTTTGGGGAAAGTCAGATTCCGTTAACCAGTGATAGGCTTTGCCATCATATCCTGCCATCGGCACAGGTAAAAATGGCAGTAAACGATCATTAACACCCACGGGGCCAGCGCCTGGCCCACCGCCACCGTGCGGGGTTGAAAAGGTTTTATGCAAATTGATATGAATCACATCAAAACCCATATCGCCGGGGCGCACTTTACCCAGAATCGCATTGAGATTGGCACCATCGTAATACAACAACCCCCCTGCCTCGTGGACACATTTGGCAATTTCGCTAATATTTCGCTCAAATACGCCGAGTGTAGAAGGATTAGTCAACATAATCCCCGCGGTGTGTGGGCCGACTACAGCCTGTAACGCGGCAATATCGATATCACCTTCGGGATTAGTTGGGATTTCACGTACTTTAAAACCGCCCATCACCGCAGATGCGGGATTAGTGCCATGTGCGGCATCCGGCACTAACATTTCAGTGCGTTGCGTATCGCCTCGTGCATCATGGTAAGCACGTATCATGGCAACACCGGCAAATTCGCCTTGTGCGCCGGCTGCGGGTGCTAAAGACACTCCTTTCATCCCGGTGACGGCTTTGAGAATTTCTTGCAACTCGTATAAACAAGCGAGTACGCCTTGGCTCTGCGATTCAGGGGCGGATGGGTGATGAGATAAAAAACCGGGCAGCATGGCTAAAGTATTACAAGCACGCGGATTATATTTCATCGTGCAAGAGCCAAGGGGATAAAAATGTGTATCAATAGAAAAATTTTTCTGTGACAAGCGGGTATAGTGGCGGACAACCTGCATTTCCGACACCTCTGGCAACTGGGGGCGCGTTTTACGCAGCAATTTTGTTGGAATGTCGGTGATTTCATGACGGTGGGCGGGATATTGTGAAGTAACGGAACGCCCGGGGCGACTATGTTCAAAAATTAGCATAACAATCAATCCCTTATGTAAAATTAAAATCAATAAACCTAACAATACCACATTTCACTCATGGTGAGTTCAAACCCAAGTTTTAAGCAAAAAATGGGTTTCTAATGTAACATTTGTCGAAGTTGACGGATACTATCCCTAAGAAGGGATAGCATCCGTTACGTTATTCATAAACGCTTCATTACTGCATTTTCTGGCAGCTTGATATTTATTTCTTTGCTACAGCAATCAAACCGTTGATAAATAATTTACCCAAAATTTATCAAAATATTTATCAGTTATTTTTTTACCGTGTTCTTCTACACAACTTTTCCAACTTGATAAACAGTCAGCATAAATCTTTGCTTTTGATAGCTTTAAGAACCGTTTCAAGTTCGCCTTTGCCCTCGACATTGGTGACTTCATTTCCTTGAAAAAGGTGAAAATGAAATAAGATATTGAGCCACATCCGCCTAAAAAAAATCCGTGAAATCCTTCAATGCGCTGTACTTCTCGTATATCAAAGATACGACAAATAGGCTCACTCACTGTCATCTCATACTGCCAGTGCTTAATTAGTGCTTCGACAAAAGATTTGTCATTTTCGCTTTCCACAATCAAAATATTACTCACCTCTCACTCCTTTTTGACGATCTAGTCCGTATTCTAATACTTACCTTTTCATATTTCATGCCAATAATTTGGTTGGTTTTAATATGACGTGCAAACTCTTCGTGCTAACCTGCTTTTCCGTCTTCTATTTGCGAACAAACGTCTACAAATGCTCGAAGCATTTCTAAACTGTGTGTCGTTGCAAATATTTGGATATCAAACTTAGTTGCTATCTCAAATAATAGCTTCCACAATTCTTTTTGCTTGGTATGATGAATACCATTTTCTATTTCGTCTATTAGCAAAATCCCATTTTGATTATTCACTAATTTCAGAAATAAATCAGCTACTCTATTTAAGGAGTCCCCAAATAGAGATAAAGGCATGACATTTGATGGTTGTCTCACTAAATAAATAAGCGGTTCTCCAATATTCAGGGTTATGGCATTATCTATAGATGAATCAATGAGTTGAAAAGCCTTCTTAACGATATCACAATGCCCCTTCATGTAGCATTTATCAAACAGCTTGGCAAGTTTCTTACTTGATGAGTCGATCGAGGCGGGTATCCAAGAAATTTTTTGCTGGGTGATACCACCATTGGCTTTCACTAACACGCCTTCAGAATGGGCGACTAATGAAACGAGAGGAGTCGCATTCTCCAGATAGAAATATCAGATTCATCATCACGGAGTAATATTTCAGACAAACTTCTTTGTTCGCGCCTTTTGAATTGCCGACGGTTATTGCCAGCAAATGGGTAACATTATCTTCATTGACAGATTTTACCGTAATAGTCGATTTTTTATCTTGATTTAAAAACCGGTTATCCCACGCTTTTTCTGGGTAGGTTTTTATCACATCGATATTCATGCCCCTCAGTTGCATCTTCGTTATAACCTGAGGCGAACGATGTAGGTACAGTGCTTCCAAAAAAGCGGTTTTGCCGGCATTATTGTTACCACCGATTAAATTGATTCGGCTAAATCCGGAAACTTTCGATTTTCCAAAACATCTGAAATTTTCGATTTCAATTTATTTAATCATTGACTCGACTCCTTTTCAGTTATCAATTATCAGCGACAAAAATAAGCAATAACTATAAGGGTTAAATAGAAAGAAGGATTATCAGAAGGATAAATTTTGATGACAAAATTAGGGCATAAAAGATTTTTGAACTGTGCAATTAGTAGGGTGGATTAGCTGCTAGGCGTAATCCACTTTGAAGCGCAACTTGGTGGATGCTAATAGTTCATCCACCCTACAAATTACTCTAACCGCACAGTTCAAAAAATTTTATGAGTCTGGATTAGTTTTTGGCTAAAAGGATAAAATGTACGGTTTGTTTATCCTTTAAAAAATAGACGTTATACCGATTTAACTTGAACTCGTAAAAATGACAACATCAAGTAAGTAAATCAGCCGTGTCTGGTGGGTTAAAGCTCTCATTAAAAAGTTTTCAACTACTTTCAAAGGCTACTATCCGTTTTGGGGATAGTATCGTTTTTTGTGAGCTATCCCTTCCTTTTTTAGGATAAGTATCTGTCGCGGTTTACATGGATAGCCCATTAAAAAGTTTTCAAACGACTGATAATGTTGGCACTGGGATCGTTTCGTTGTAACGCTTATAGGTAAAGGGCAACCATAAAGGATTGCCCCTACAATCTCGATTGTCCTGTAGGGGCAATCCGTAGCGTTAGCCCAGAAGGTGAATCAATCCCATTCAACGACCCCAGTGCCATAATGTTTAATGAATCGATAATTATTGAGACTATCTCGCTTTTAGTTCCCAGCCGGTTTTTCAAAGGAAAATCTTAATGAACAATTACCCCTCCTCAAATTGCCCAAACTGCGTAAAACGGTGATAGCGGTTTTTTACCAATTCTTCAGGTGGCCATTTTTCAAGAACGTCTAAATTTTCTTGCAAAACAGCGCTCAAACTCTTTGCCATCGCCTTGACATCTTTATGGGCACCGCCCAACGGCTCCGGTATGATGATATCTATTAAGCCGAGTTCCTTAAGGCGTTGTGAAGTCATATTCAAGGCTTCCGCCGCTTCCGCCGCTTTGTCAGCACTTTTCCACAAAATTGACGCGCAGCCTTCGGGGGAAATCACTGAATAAGTGCTGTATTCGAACATACACAACTTATCACCTACGCCTATTCCCAAAGCGCCGCCTGAGCCACCTTCGCCAATAATTGTGCATAATATAGGTGTATTTAAACTTGACATCACGTATAGATTACGGGCAATAGCTTCACTTTGTCCACGCTCTTCAGCATCAACCCCCGGGTAAGCCCCGGGTGTGTCGATAAAAGTGAGAATCGGCAACCGAAAACGTTCAGCCATCTTCATCAGGCGCAAGGCTTTGCGATAGCCTTCAGGACGTGGCATGCCAAAATTACGTTGTATTTTTTCTTTGGTATCGCGGCCTTTTTGTTGACCAATGATCATTACTGGGCGATCTTCAAATCGGGCCAATCCACCAATCATCGCTTGATCATCCCCAAAAACCCGATCACCATGCAGTTCTTGAAAATCGGTAAAAATAAGTTCAATGTAATCAAGCAGATAAGGTCTTTGCGGATGTCGTGCCAATTGGGAAATCTGCCAAGCCGTTAAGGAGGAAAAAATTGAGCGGGTGAGTTCTTGACACTTGAGTTGTAGACGAGCAATTTCATCGCTAATATTGATGTCAGTATCATTATTAACATAGCGCAATTCCTCAATCTTAGCTTCGAGTTCGGCAATTGGTTTTTCAAATTCAAGGAAATTAAGATTCACAGCGTTTCTGCTTTTGGTTGGCGTGATAATAAAGCTTGCACCGCGTCTTTTGGGGTACACACACCTTGCAACACGTTATTAACCTGTTCAACAATCGGCATATCTATCTCAAGTTGCCGGGCTAAGCGACTCACTTCAAAAGTCGCCTGTACACCTTCAACAACTTGTCCAATCTTGGTTTGGGCTTGACTTGTATTGCAACCTTGCGCTAAAGCATAACCAAAGCGGCGATTGCGTGATTGATTGTCAGTACAGGTTAGCACCAAATCACCTAAGCCGGCTAAACCCATAAATGTTTCACGTTGTCCACCCAATGCTGTGCCAAAGCGCACAATTTCTGTTAATCCGCGTGTAATAAGGGCAGCACGGGTATTCGCACCGAAACCTAAACCATCTGCAATCCCGGCCGCAATCGCCATAATATTTTTCACGGCACCGCCCAGTTGTACACCAATAAAATCAGTACTGGTATAAAGGCGAAAGTTGCGATTATGGAATAATTTCACCAACTCTTGGGCATATTGGGCTGAGTTTGACGCAACGGTAACAGCTGTGGGTAAACCTGCAACGACTTCTGTGGCAAATGAAGGCCCTGACAAAACGCCCAACTGCCGCCCGGTTCCTAACTCTTGTTCAGCCACTTGATGCAGCAGCAAGCCGGTATTATTTTCCAGGCCTTTTGTCGCCCAACACACACAAGCTCTAGCTGTGATGTGTGGGGCAATTTTGTTGAGCACTTCACGAAAGCCATGGCTAGGTACCACCACCACAATATTGTTCACCTGTGATACAGACTCTTCTAGGTTGGAAATCGGTTGTAAAGCATCAGGAAAGTAATAGTTAGGCAAAAATTGAGCATTTTGTTTTGCAACCAGCATCTGCTTAACATGTTCCGTATGCCGGCTCCAAAGCCAAACGTCGTTACCGTTCTGAGCCAAAACCAAGGCAAGCGCGGTACCCCACGAGCCGGCACCCAGTACCAAAATAGGTTGTCGTGCTGTCATTGAACTGTGGTAGAAAGACAATTAAACGTTAAAGGACGTGGCTTTAATAACTTACGCGGTATTTGCGTCATTCGATCTCAAGGTGTTATAAAAAACTTGGGAACGATTTGCGGGTAGTCATGAAATGTGGGTGACATGCAGGTTTTTAGGAGTTCAAACTTTAGTTTGAGTGTCCAAACTAAAATCGACGCAAAAACTGGAGCAAAGATTGGACTCCATAACCCACATTGCACCACGACTGATTGGTGTAGGTTTATTTAGGCGCCAAATTCCTAATGAATCATGGTTTTTTGGCCTTGTTGTTGTTTTTCTTGAAGTTGCTGATCATACAAGGCATCAAAGTTAATCGGTGCCAACCATAGCGACTGAAATCCGCCTCGTGTCACTATATTAGAAACGGTTTCACGGGCAAAAGGAAACAATATAGTTGGGCAATAACTATTGAGCATGTACAACAATTTATCTTCCCGAAACCCACTCATAGTAAAAATACCGGCTTGATGGATTTCAACAAGAAAGGCGGTTTTCTCGGCGGCTTTGACGGTGGCGGTGATGTTTAATACAACTTCATAGACACCTTCGTTCAACGGATTGATCTTATTAGACAACTCCAATTCGATTTGCGGTTTCCACTCTTGTGTAAAAATCTGTGGTGAATTGGGTGTCTCAAAAGAAATATCTTTGATATAGATATTTTGTATTCCAAATTGTTCTGGCGTGGTGCCTGCATTTGCCTGATTAGGCGTATCTTCCACTGAAGTCATCCTCTTTGGTTATGTAGTTAGTGCTGTGGGAGTTGGTAGCGAGGTAGAGGGTTAGCCCTCATAAGATTAAATCAGTTTTTATTTTTACCTTTAGTTAAAGGTAGACTGGCATTTTGCCACGCAATAATGCCGCCTTTGAGGTTATGAACTTTCTCAAAACCGTTTTTTTTCAGCACACCGCAAGCGCGTCCTGAACGGTTACCGCTCATGCAACTGGCGATGATAGGACGGTTACGGTACTTTTCCAAACGTTCCATTTTATCAGTTAACGTACTTAACGGAATATGCACGGAATTTAGAATATGCCCTTGTGCATATTCATTATCCTCACGGACATCAAGCACAACAGCATTTTCATGATTCATCAGCAAAGTCGCTTCTTGTGGTAACAAAGATTTAAGCCCTGTTACCATATCTCCCAAAAAACTCCAAACTAATAAACCAAGGACAACGCTGAGAGCGAGAAACCAGCCGGCATTATTACCAACGAATTCAATAATTTGTTGTTCCATATGTCAAGAAGTCTGTATTTCGGCTGAAGCCATTGCTTTTTGTGATTCAGTCGGTACACCAGCTTTTTTGAGGATGATTGCCAGCAGACAAAAGCGCGTAAAGCCACTTTGAAACAAGTTAGCACCAACAAAAGCGGTAAACCAAAGCCAATAGGGATGATGTAACTGACTTAAAGCCAGTGAGAGTAAAATAAAACCACCTGCCAAAATAAACACTATTCGTTCAACTGTCATAAACGAAAAACCTCTTCTATGTTCAAATAAAGAATAGAACAATGGGGATTAGCATGCCATGATTCAAGCATTATACTACTCGATGTTCAAGTTTGTCGTGAAAATGGTTTGTTAAACTACTTCATTCGCTTAATAAAAATTTTATTTTTATATTTCTATATCATTGATAAATAAACAATTTTACTCCACAGCATTTTGCGTACCCTATTTTTGGTTGATTTTTACGGGCTCCTGACAGGATTTTGGAAAATGGACATAAGACTATTATACACACAGAGAGC
>Ga0164315_10004224_pt1 | contig 11133 bp, 8 predicted proteins | sample GuaBasSedimGuay6_FD_113737 | JGI IMG/M metagenome (GOLD analysis project Ga0164315, IMG submission 113737) | Subseafloor sediment microbial communities from Guaymas Basin, Gulf of California, Mexico - Guay6, Core 4569-2, 0-3 cm | ecosystem: Environmental > Aquatic > Marine > Hydrothermal vents >...
GGGCTATGAACTTTCCATAGATTCCGACTCTAACTCCCTTATCTAACGAATACAGAAAAACTCCAACGATCATCATGAAGGCCGAGACAGGGTATGCTATCGCAACGTACAGGAGCATTTCAAGGAGCGTTTTAACATCAATTAGACCCTCAATCTCCCCAAGGTGAACCCTGGTTGAGGTTTTTGAGCCTATTATTGATCCTATGTTTCCAAGACTCGCAAGGACTACTGGGTACATTATACTGAACACCGTTCTCCCTATTTCTTCGCTGTACGTTTGCAGTATTGAACCTGTAATACTGGAAACGATTGCTAATATCCCTATAATCCCCAGGATCTCCCTGATTAATGTAACATCCTCACGCTCGTATCTAACTCCCCTTCCAACTAGAATTGAGATGAGAACTCCAATGACGAAGAGGGCAGTGAATATTGACGTGTCATGCTCATATAAGTAAAGAAACGTCACTAAGAGGGGTATCGTTATTAGATCCGCGGTGGCCGTGACTATGGGAACTGCTATTGCGTCTGGATCAATGCCTCTCTTAAAGGGAACTATCGTTGCTAGGGCCGTGGTGTAGGCAAGGATGAGCGTGGCAAATATCGTTGAAGCGACGACTATTCCCAGGGATGAGAACACGTTTACTCTAACCTTCAGGGCCCCTATCAGCCACAGCACAAACAGCGGTATCATGGAGAGAACTATCGAAATAATCACGTTTTTCCTGACGTTTCTATCTCTTATGCTTGGCTCCATCTCACCAAGGTGAAGCATCGTCGTGAACCTCGAGGCTAAGGCACCGAATATGTTCCCTCTGAGTCCCATCAGTCCAGGGAGTATAACCAATAGAACCCCATACCTCATGAGATCGTGAAAGTACCTCCCCATGAAAATGCCAGCAAAGAAATCTATGAACATGGCGAAGACTAACCCAGGAAGTGAAACTAGGCTGACCTCCTTGATTATCCCCTTGATCTCGCACCTGCTTACATTACGCAACATTCATAATGCACCTCAACATCCCTAATTGTTCTGGCCCACTCTGTTACCTTCCTTGGGGGGTTCGTTATCCTATCAATACCGACGATGATAGCCTTCTTGTCAAATTCCTCTCTCCACCTTCCAAAGGGCCTCATGCACCCAATGCTCAGCTCACCCTCGAACCTCTCCCTAGCGTACTTAACCACTTCTATTGCGACGTCCACTGGAACCTTCTCAACGTTGGCCATCTCCGTTCCTGGGGTTGGAATCAGGACATCGAGGACGAGAACCTTAATGGGGTAATTTATAAGCATATCTATGGCCTTAAACTCCCAGTGAACTCTTCCAAAGTCTAGCCCGATAGTAATGTGGGGGGCAACTTCAATTCCGTTTGATGTTAGAATATCAAGAATCCTGAGGTAGTCTTCAACGCTTTTATTTACCTTATATACCCTCCTGATCACATCATCATTACCAACGAAGTCCAATGAGACAACATCAACGTACTTAAGCCAGTCTAGGTCGGACTCATCAACAAAGCCAACGTGAGCGTTTATCTTAAGCTTTGTTCTTTCCTTTATCTCCTTTATCTCCTCTTTAAATTTGTCTAGAGGAACCTTTAGCCTTTCATCCATTCCACCACTAAGAAGGCAACCCGCGTACCCTTCTCTCTCCATCTCGATACATCTCTCGACTAAACTCTTCCTTGTAACCTTCATCATTCCTTTAAGGTAGTGCCTTCCGCAGTGGGCACAGTTGAGGTAGCAGTAGTTGCCGGTCACAGATATTGAGGGGAACTTTATTCCTGGGATGTAAACCTTCAGCTTTCTCATAGGACTTCCCTCAAATCCTTAAGGAATTTCTCAATCATTTCCTTGGTCACGTGGGGCATGAACACTACCCTTATGTAGCCTCTGTGGGCGCTTATTCCCCAGCCCCTCTCCTTAAGCTTTCTTTCAACTCCATGGAGGTTCTTCGTTTTGAAAGAGACTATGTTGAGAACGGGTTCCCTTACGAGCCATGTGCTTGGGGTTTTCTTTATCTCCTCGGCGAACCATCTCGAAAGCTTCATCGCCCTGTCAACTATCTCCATATATCCCTCAAACCCGAGGTGCTTTATCAGCGCCCACACGGCAAGAACGCTTGCTCCGGGCCTCGTTCCCGTAATGGTTGCCTGCCAAACTTTTCCTCCGGCTAAGTAAGGGGCTAAAACGCTTATCGCTTTAAAGTACTTCTTCCTCCTGAATATTATCCCTCCCGCTGGAATTGGAGCCATCCCCATCTTGTGGGGATCTATAGTGATGCTCTTTACTCCTCTAAGCTTGAAGTCAAAGTCAGGTATTTCATAACCCAAAGCCTTCGCGAAGGGTATTACAAAGCCTCCAAACGCTGCATCAACGTGAAGGGGTATCCCGTAATCCTGAGCCAAGTCGCTTAAGGCGGGTATATCATCTACAACCCCCAATCCCGTTGTCCCCGCGATGCCGACTATGCCAATTGTGTTGTCATTTATCTTCGCCTCTACATCCTTAACGTCCACCGTGTAATCCGGCTTTAGCTCTGCCCAGACCAGCTTAACACCAAGCATCTCCCCCGCTTTTATAAAGGAGAAATGGGCTGACTTTGGGAGTATAAGCTCTGGTTTTTCAGTGTCCGAGAGGTTGCGGAATGCCCTTACAGCGAGTACATTAGCTTCAGTCCCGCCGGAAACTATGTGCCCATAGCCTCTCTCAAGGTGGAGCAGATCTGAAAGCATTCCTATTACTTCTTCTTCTATTCTCCTAGTTCCAGGATGTAGCCCCGGATCTCCCAGGTTTCTGTCAATGTACCTACAGAAAACTTCAATTGCAAGTTCGTGAGGCATCGTACACATTGACCCTAGGATTCTTCCTGAGGAGAAGGAAAGATCTTGAGAAGTTACCCTCTCCAACTCTTCGAGGATCGTTTCCTTGGGCAAACCCTTTTTGGGGAACTTCAAGCTCTCACCCCCGCTATATAAAGAGCAATGGCTATTGCAAGCTGGTTCGAGAAGTTGTCATCAGGAGGTAACTCGTAAAGCTCTGCTAGGGTTCCAACGAGGGCACCCAGGAGTGCCATTTTAAGTCCTACTAATGGAGTTAAGATAAGCAAACCTGTAAGGAAATATGCTAAGCTTCCCTCAACGCTCTTCCCGTTCTTAAATCTATGCCTTCCAAAGGGCTTTCCAATTATGGCGGCCATTGCATCTCCGAGGGTTGCAACAGCTATGCTACCTATTGCGACCTCCCTCGGGAAGAAGTAAACTATTATCAGCGCGGCTACCGTAAAGTATATATGTGCCCCAATTCCCCTCCTCTCGTGCTCCCTTGCTATGCTGTCCACTTCCTTGTCAGTCATGTTAATAACGCCATTTGGCAGACCAAGTTTTCTTTTTATCCTGTCTCTAAGCTCTTCGATTACCCTAAAAGGTTCTAGTGCCAAGAATATGATGAGAAAAGTTATGACAAAGCTCAGAGTAACTACTCGCCCAAAGAGGTAGTAGATTATCGGAACCGAGAGGCCAGTCATGTGAAGGGCTTTCCTCTTTATCTCAACTTTTAAGCTCATTCTTTATCACCTCTAATGCTTCACGCAAACTATTAACGACATAGTCCGCGTGCTTAGCTCTCCTCCCCTTGAAGTACCCTCTCCTCACTAGGATCGTCGTTGCGTGAATTGCCTTTCCTCCCTTCATGTCTGTATCATCCCTATCTCCTATAACGAAAACCGGTTCTTCCTTTGGGAAGGCCTTCCTCGCGAGCATGAAGTTGTAGGGCTCGTGCTTACTGTGACCTGTCTCACCACTTATAATCACCTTGTCGAAATACTCCATTATCCCAAGAACTTCAAGCTTCCTTCTCTGCCAAGTTGAAGATGAGTCGGTAACTAGAACTATCTTTGCATTCATCTTTTTTAGCTCGTTCAGGAAAGGAATGACATCGTCGTACAGCCTTAAGTTCGCAAAAAAAGTCCTATCAAACAGCTCCATCATCTTCCTGACTTCTTCCTTATCTATCTTTTTATAGATCTTATCCATTACCCTGTTGAATATCTCCTCAAAATCAAGCACGTGCAACTCCCTTAATTCCTCAAGCTCCTTATACCTCTGCGTGATTATGTAAGCGAACATCTTAAACTTCCTAAGCCTCAACATGGTGGGAATAAGCCTAATTATCGCTATCCTCGCGGCATCCCAGGTGTTACATAGGGTATCATCAAGGTCGAGGATTACTAGCATCGATAGTTGGAGGGGGATAAAGTATTATAAAGCCTGTCCCTAACTTCCTACCATGAGGGGAGAGCTCCTCATAGTTACCGGAATCGTCCTAATTATGATAGGCTTCATGCTCGTGTTCCTGGGCACACTCATTTCGGCGTTTTCTCAGCCTCAAGAGGGTAATGTAGAGGCGGGAGGAGTAATAATGATTGGCCCAATTCCAATAGCATTTGGGACTAGGAAAGGGGTCACAATGGCTATGATACTCGCCGTAGTTCTAATGGCCCTGTGGGTAATCCTTGCACTGTTGAGGAGGATATGACATGAGTTATGTTCTTCACCTTTCTATTCTCCTTGTCGTGGCTAAGCTACTCGAATGGGTGTTCGAAAGGAAGAATGTACACCCAATAATAGCCCATATACTCACTGGAATAGTCCTAGGTCCCTTCGTCCTTGGAATAGTAGAGCCTACGGAAGACCTTAGGGTTCTCGCGGAGTTTGGCCTTATAATGATGATGCTCTACATGGGGTTAACGAGCAACTTCTCGGCTATAGCCCAGAACAAGCTAAAAGCGACCGTAGTTGCTTCCCTTGGAGTTGCATTTTCCTTCATCTTGGGGTTTTCAACCGTTTGCCTATTCGGAAAGGGCATTACTGCAGCTTTGTTTGTTGGAGTAACCCTCGGAAACACGGCAATAGAAGTTACGAGCGGTGTCCTGGTTAAGGAGAGGGTTAAGAGGGAAATATCTTCGGTGTTAATGGGAGCCGCGTTCGCCGATGATATAATAGCAGTTTACCTTATAGGCCTCCTAACGGGATTAACTAAGGGGGAGTTCTCCCTAATTTCGTTCACCCTGCTTACTGTTAAGATCGTTGTGTTCATGCTCTTCATTCTACTGCTTTCTGAGTTAGTATTTAAGAGATCTAGGAAGTTTTACCAGCTGATAAAAGACTTGCATGTGTTCTTCACATTTACAATCGTGTTGACCTTTGCGCTGGCCGTTATAGCTGAGAATATAGGGCTAAATCAGATAATTGGAGCGTATTTAGCAGGATTAACAATAAGTAGACTTAGGGAGAGAAAGGACCCACTGATAATCAGCAGAATAAAGCTTAATGAGCTGATAAACGACCTTGAGATAGTCCTTACGGAGTTCTTCATTCCTCTCTTCTTCATATTTGTAGGCCTAATGTTCAACCCAGACGTATCTGAAATAAGCATCCCCATGATTATCCTACTCTATGTCTCAGCTGTCCTTGGAAAGTTAATTGGCTGTGGCTTGGGTATGAAGGTATTTGGAGCTTCATGGAGGGATTCAATATTAGTTGGAATTGGAATGGGTGGTAGAGGTAGCCTGGAGCTCGCCATACTAAAGTTTGGCCTTGAGAACGGTCTAATTGATGAAGGATTATTTGCCATGGTAGTTATAGTTTCCATGCTTACCGCCTTAACGACCCCGATATTCTTCAGGCACGCTGTGAGGAAACTTTCTTAAGATCCTAGATGGTAAGGGATAGAGGGGTTTCAATATGATAAGCGAGGGAGATAGAATAGGTATCGTTAAGGGAGAGGCAAGCTTTACAATGTACGAGTTCTCCGTTGATCCTAGGGCTGACATATCATTTGGCGAATTCGTGGTTACAAAGAACAGAGCTGGAGAGTGGGTTCTCGGCACGGTTAGGAACATAAAAAATGTCAACTGGCTTCTTTCCAGCGCGAAGAGTAATTTCAACTCCCTTATATTGGACGTTGAAGACTATGGAGAGAGCATTCACGAAAATGAGGAAGTTGTTGCCACCGTGAGAATCCTGGGCAAGGTTAACGGAGGGGAGCTCGCTCCAAACAGGGTTCCAGTTAAGAATGGTGAGAGCGTTTACAAGGCCTCAGATGAGATACTCAAGCAACTCTACGAGCCTAACGGAGCTAGCATTGAAGTTGGAACTCTCCTCTTAAGGGAAAACGTCCCTATAAAGCTCGACGTTAATGAGCTAGTCTCGAGGCACTTCGCGGTTCTTGCGGTAACAGGTGCAGGTAAGAGCAACGCCGTGGCGGTCATGATAAAGGGGCTAGTGGAAGACATAGGAGGAACTGTTGTTGTTCTCGATCCCCACGGTGATTATGTGAACTTGAAGCTACCAGAAACGGGGAATTCATTGGTGAACATCATAGAGGGGAAGATAAAGGTAGATGAGCTAGACTCAGAAGAATTAGCGGATTTGCTGGAGGTAAGATCAACGGCCCCAATTCAGAGGGAATTCTTGGCGAGAGCTTGGGAGACGATCCAGCATGAGAACAAGGAGCTTGGTGGCGCTCTTCTCCTTGAAGAGCTCGAGAAAACGCTGAGGGAGTGGATAACCAAAAGGATGATCAAGTACTGGGATGAAAAGAAACAGAGGTACGTTACAGAGGAACTAAAGAGCGACAGGATAGAGACGATAAGGGGGATAATATTCAGGATAAGGAGGTTCCTGAGGAACTATGGAGCTTTCGTGACGAGCGAAAATTTAGTTGCGGCAATAAGGCCCGGGATGGTGAATGTAATAGACCTCGGGCCCTTGGATGAGCTACAGATGAAGGTTATAGTTGGAAAGTTCCTTCAGGAGGTTTTCGAGGCGAGAGTTGAGTATGAAAAAGCAAGGAAGAACTTCATGAGAACGGGAGACAGAGAATACGAAAAGATAATGGACGAGATAAGGCAGAAGTACCCGGCCTTGGCCTACCCAATTCTGATAATAGTTGAAGAAGCCCACATATTCGCACCCCAGGGGGAGGAAAATGATGCTGCAAGGATCATGGGGAGAATAGCAAGGGAGGGGAGAAAATTTGGAGTTGGTTTGGGAGTTGTTTCCCAGAGGCCAAGCAAGCTGAATGAGGACATACTCAGCCAGATGAACACGAAGATAATCCTTAAGATAGTCAACCCGAGGGATCAGGAGTACGTGCTGAGGGCTAGTGAGCAGTTAAGCAGGGATCTAATGGACGATATAGCTGGATTAGGGAAGGGTGAGGCGGTGATTGTTGGACAAGCAATAAAGGTTCCAGCCCTCGTTAAGATATACAACTTCAAGGAGCTTAAAGGAAAAGCTGGAAAGGGAGAGTACGGTGGAGAGGACATTGGAGTCGTTGACAGGTGGGCGGAGATGAAGGTTGAGGAAATAGACTATACAGTTGACTTCTGAGGGTGAAAGCATGAAGTTTGCTCACATTGCCGATGTTCACCTTGGATATGAGCAGTTTAACAGGCCTCAAAGAGCTGGGGAATTCGCAGATGCATTTAGGAGAGCCCTGGAAATATGCGTTGAGGAGGATGTAGACTTTATACTCATTGCTGGAGACCTCTTTCACTCAAGCAGGCCTTCCCCAGGAACGATAAAGAAAGCTATAGAGCTCCTGCAAATTCCAAAGCAGAATGATATCCCAGTATTTGCGATAGAGGGAAACCACGATAGAACCCAGAGGGGTCCTTCAATTCTCCACCTTCTTGAGGATCTCGCTCTGTTAAACGTAGTTGGAATAAGAGGGGAGAGGGTCAATAATGGTTACTTGAAGAGTGAGAGATTGGGAAGTCAATGGCTCGTCAAGGGTGAGTGTTGCGGTGTCGAAATACATGGGATGAAGTACATGAGCCCTGCATGGTTCGAGGCAAACCTAAACATGTTTAAGAGGATTTTCCAGGGTTCAAAGAACGCGATACTAATGTTGCATCAGGGAATAAAGGAGATAGCTGAGAGCACATTTTACGGTCAGGGCGGAGAGATAATCCTCTCGGATCTACCTAAGGGCTACTCCTACTATGCCCTAGGTCACATCCACAAGAGGTACGAAACTACGTACGAGGGTTCCCCGGTAGTTTACCCGGGATCCCTCGAGAGGTGGGACTTTGGAGATTTCGAGAGAAGGTACACTTGGGATGGAGTCAAGTTCAGGGAAACTGTGGGATGGGAGAAGGGCTTCTACATCGTCGAGAACTTCAGGCCCAGATTCATGAAAATAGAGGCGAGACCATTCATAGACGTTCAAATTAAGGGTAGCGATACCGAGATTAAGAAGGCAATAAAACTCGCAGTCCCCCTCATTCCTAAGAACGCGTACGTTAGATTTCACATAAAGTGGAGGAGGCCCTTCGATGTCGAGTGGATAAAGGATATTGTGAAAGCGGAGTACGTGAAGATACACACCATTCTAGAAGGAGGAAGAGTTATTGATGATATAAAAGATGGGAACATAAGCGAGTTCTTTAGTGAGGAGGAGTGGAGGATAATAGAAGCCCTCAGCGAGAGGGACTTTAACGAAGACGAAGTCATTATGCTCCTCTCGGGCATTCCCAAGAGGGAAGAGAGGAAAGAAGAAAAGAAGGAGATTAAGAAAATTAGCAGGCCGAAAAATCCTGGGGATCTGCTTTCTTGGATTAAAGGGTGAGAATTATGAAGATTGAGAGGGTTAAAGTTCAGAACTTCCGCTCACATAGGGAAACCGAAGTCATCTTCAAAGATGGGATAAACCTGATAATAGGCCAAAACGGTTCTGGAAAAAGTTCCCTTCTTGACGCAATTCTCGTGGGCTTGTACTGGCCAAAGGCCAGCAAGAAAGGCCTTCAAAAGAAGGACTTTACGAGGGTAGGGACGAGGGGGGCGAAGATAGAAATATTCTTCGAACACGATGGGATAAAGTACTGGTTGCTAAGGGACATGGCAAGGAACGTTGCCTACCTCAAGAGGCTTGAGAACGGGGAGTGGAAGCACGTGACAGAACCGACAATGGAAAGTGTTGCTAACTTCATGGAGAGATTAGTTCCCCTCGAGATATTCAGAAACGCGATTTACGTTAGGCAAGGGGAGATAGAAGCCATTCTTGAGAGCGATGATGCCAGAGACAGGATCGTCAAGAAGATTCTGAACTTGGACAAGGTGGAAATGGCATATGAAAACCTCAGAGGATTAATAAAGTACATCAAGAGGAGGATACAGGATAGGGAGGCATTCATAGAGAGAACTAAAACGATAGATTCTTCAATTAATTCACTCGAGAAGAGCCTCGTTGAAGTTTTAAAGGAGATAAAGGATGTTGAATCCAAACTGCCGGAATTGAAGAGAGAAGCTCGTGAGCTTGAGAAGAAAGATAAGGAGTTGGATGCCCTAAAGGAAGAAATTGTGAGGAGTGAGCTGAACCTAGAAAAGCTCAATTCGAAGAGGAGGGGACTCGAGGAGAAGATAAAAGCATTGGAAAAGAAAATTGAGGAGAGAAACAAAAGAATCAAGGAGCTTGAAGAGGTGACGAAAGCGCTTGGAGAGCTCGAAGAGAAGGAGAAAAGATTCCAAAAACTCAAGGAGTTCAGGGAGATCTATATAAAGGAGAAGTCCCAGGGAGAGAAGGAGCTCGAAAGAGTTGAGAGTCAAATAGAAAACATTGAAGGCAGGTTGGAGGACATTGCCAAGAAAGAAGAGGAGGCTAAGAGACTAAGAGAAGAGCTAAGGAAACTTGAGCAGGCTAAAGAAGAGTTTGAAAAGGTTGTTAAGGAATATGAGGAAATGAAATCAAAGCTACTTCAACTGAAACGACTGAAAGCTAAGCTGAAAGGCATCGATCCAAGGGAGATACCAGCTAAAATAGAGAAGCTCGAAAAGGAGAGGGAAAATATCATTGAAGAACTCAGCGAGCTCAAGTCAAGAAAGGGAGAGCTCTTCCAGAGGAGAAGAGATAGGGAAAAGGCCATTGAAGAGCTCAAAAAAGCAAGGGGGAAGTGCCCAGTTTGTGGAAGGGAGCTTACGGAGGAGCATAAAAGGGAGCTACTCCAGCGGTACTCCCTCGAGGTCAGGAAGATCGGAGAAGAACTCGTAAGCCTTTCCAAAAGAGAAGAAGAGCTGAATAGGGAATTTGAGCGGATTGAGAGGGATCTCAAAGAGTTCAGGGGATTAAAGAGCATTGCTGAGGACTTGATAGTCCTTGAGGAGAGTCTCAAGGAAGTAAGCATTGATGAGCTCGAGGAAAAGAAGAAGGAGTATGAAGAGATCAGGCAGAGGATAAGTAGCATAAAGGGCAAGCTCTCAGAGCTCGAAAAGGAGCTCAGACTTAAAGAGGCCTTTGAAAGGAAGCTTGAGAGACTGAAAACTATTAGGGATGAGGTTATATCAAGACTAGGGACCTTGGAAGAGGATTTAAGATCCCTGGGGTTCTCCACCCTAGAAGAACTGGAAGGGGAGATTAGAGAACTTGAGAAATTCCATGCTGAGTACATTAGGGCAAAGAAAGCTGAGGAGGATCTTAAGAGAGAGTTAAACCTGCTGAGAATGGACAGAAAGGAACTCGATGTTGCGTTTGAGGAGCTTGCAGAAGTTGAGGAGGATATAGAGGGGCTTGAGAGAAGGATAAGAAACCTCAAAAACAAATACAGCCAAGGAGAGCACTTAAAAGTAAAGGAAGAGCTTCAAAGGAAAAAGGAGATCATTAGCGCCATGAATGCGAAGCTTGAGGAGCTGAAGAAGAGAGAGGAGGAGACAAAGAGATCACTTGAGGAGCTGAAGAAGCAGAGAGGAGAGAGAGAAAAGGCCGAAGAAGAAGTCAGGGTGTTAAAGAATGCTTTAAAGCGTGCAGAGTCCCTGAGGGATAAGATAAAGATGTACAAAACCATCATCAAGGAAGAAGCTCTGAGGAGGATAGGAGAAATAGCAAGTGAAATATTCGCTGAATTCACGGAAGGAAAGTACTCGCAGGTCATCGTTAAGGCCGAAGAAAATAAAGTGAAGCTTTTTGTTGTCTATGATGGAAAGGAAATGCCCCTAACGTTCCTCAGCGGGGGAGAGAAGATAGCTCTAGGTCTTGCCTTTAGGCTCGCGATGTCTATGTATCTAATCGGAAAGATGAGCCTCCTAATCCTTGACGAGCCAACCCCATATCTTGATGAGGAAAGAAGGAGAA